>ENA-OWPP01001375-OWPP01001375.1-human-gut-metagenome-genome-assembly--contig:-NODE-1375-length-21132-cov-18.247663_pt1 | contig 21132 bp, 17 predicted proteins | sample MGYA00248265_ERZ651848 | MGnify/ENA primary metagenome ERZ651848 (study PRJEB26924, sample SAMEA4378233) | human gut metagenome | biome: human gut; feature: human-associated habitat; material: faeces...
GATTCCCCACGCCGTAGTCAACGATTGCGATCATAATACTTCCCCCTCTGTATACATTACCCTTTTAAAATCTCATCCAGCGCGGTGAGGAACCGCTGCATCTGGTCGGGGGTGCCGATTGTGATGCGCAGGTAGCCGGAGATGCGCGGGGCATTGAAATGGCGGATCAGGATGCCGCGGTCGCGGAGTTTTTCAAAAATTTCCCGGCAGGGCATCCGGTCGGTTGCGGCAAACAGGAAGTTTGTGGACGAGTCGAACACGGTGAAACCGCGCCTGCGCAGCTCGGCGGTGGTGCGGGTGCGCTCGGCGATGACCTTCGCCGTTACATCGGCAAAATAAGCCTCGTCGGAGATGGCGGCTACACCGGCGGCCTGGGTCATTGAATTGACATTGTAGGGGCTGTAGCTGAATTTGACGCGGTTCATGTCGGCGATCAGTTCCGGCCGCGCGATGCAGAAGCCCAGCCGCGCACCCGCGAGATTGTGGGTCTTGGAAAAGGTGTGGGTGATGACAAGGTTGTCATATTTGTCCAAAAGCGGCAGGCAGGATGAGCCGGCCGGCGCGAACTCGACATAGGTTTCGTCAACGATCACAATGTTATCTGGGTTTGTTTTCAGCACTTCCTCAATGGCCGCGACCGGGGCCAGCAGGCTGGTCGGGGCGTTGGGGTTGGCGATGACGATGGTCTGGTGCAGGCCATCGTAGTCCTTCGGGTCCAGCGTGAAATCATCCTTCAGCGGGATGATGTGGCTGGGAATGTGCATCAGCCCACACCACACGCCGTAGCAGCCGTAGGTGATGTCGGCATAGGCCAGCGGGTGGTCTGCGTCGCAGAAGGCACGCAGCGCAAAGAAGAGGTTCTCGTCGCTGCCATTGCCGGGCATGATCTGCTCCGGCTGCAAACCGAAGTGGGCTGCGGCCGCCTTGAGCAGGTCGGCACAGGCGGGGTCGGAGTAAAGGCGCAGCTTTTCCACCTCGTGCTCGCTCACGGCGGCGATCACCGCCGGGGAGGGCAGATAGGGGCTTTCGTTGGTGTTCAGTTTGATGTACTGCTGATCCTGCGGCTGCTCACCCGGGGTGTAGGGGGTGACAGCGGCCAGCGTGGGAGAAAGGAATTTACTCATGGTTCAAATCCTCACTTTTCGTACCGGATGGTCACGCTGCGGGCGTGGGCGTGCAGGCCCTCGCGCTCGGCAAAATCGGCGATGCGGGGGGCTACTTCGCCCAGCGCTTCCCGGGTGTAGTAGAGGAAGCTGGACTTTTTTACAAAGTCGTCTACGCCCAAGGGGCTTGAGAAGCGGGCGGTGCCGCTGGTGGGCAGGGTGTGGTTGGGGCCTGCAAAGTAATCGCCCAGCGCTTCCGGCACGTTGCGGCCAAGGAAGATGCTGCCTGCATTTTTGATCTCGTTCAGCACGCCGAAGGGGTCCTCCACGCACACCTCCAGATGTTCCGGTGCAATGATGTTGCAGGCTTCAATGGCCTTGTGCAGGTCGGTGCAGAGGATGATCTTGCCGTTGTCGTCCACGCTGGCGCGGGCGATGGCGGCACGGGGCAGCTGCGGGATCTGCACCTCCAGCTCCGCCTGCACGGCCTTGGCCAGCTCCGGGCTGTCGGTGACGAGGACCGGGCTTGCCAGTTTGTCGTGCTCGGCCTGACTCAGCAGGTCCGCCGCCACCCATGCAGGGTTGCAGCCGCCGTCGGCCAGCACCAGAATTTCGCTGGGGCCTGCGATCATATCGATGCCCACCTTGCCGAACACCTTGCGCTTGGCGGTGGCAACGTAGATGTTGCCGGGGCCAACGATCTTATCCACCGCAGGGATGCTCTGGGTGCCGTAGGCGAGAGCCGCCACAGCCTGTGCGCCGCCGGTCTTGAAGATCTTGGTCACGCCTGCGGTGGCAGCGGCGGCAAGGATGACCGGGTTCACCCTGCCGTCCTTTCCGGCGGGGGTGGTCATGACGATTTCGGACACGCCTGCCACCTTTGCCGGGATCACATCCATGAGCACGGTGGAGGGATAGGCCGCCGTGCCGCCGGGCACATAGACACCGGCCTTTTCAATGGGGGTATATTTCTGGCCCAGCACGATGCCGGGCTTGTCGTTCACCACAAAATTCTTGTGCACCTGCTGGCGGTGGAAGCTCTCGATGTTGGCAGCGGCTTCGCGCAGCGTTTCGAGGAAGTAGGGATCCATGCCCGCAAAGGCTTCGTCGATCTCCTCCTGCGTCACCTGCAGGGCATCGATCTTCGCGCCGTCAAATTTCAGCGCGTAATCCTTCAGGGCTTCATCGCCCCGGGCGCGCACATCGGCAATGATGCCGTCCACCACGTCCTCCACGTTCTTTTCCGCGCGGATATCGCGGTTCAGGATCTCTTCGGGCTTCAGCTCGTCAAAGTTATACAGCTTGATCATTTTGCTTCCTCCTTGTTCTGCAGTTCCGCCCGCAGCTTTTCCAGCATGGTGTCCATTTCGGCGTGCTTGAACTGGTAGCTGGCCTTGTTGGCAATGAACCGGGCCGAGATGGGCATGAACTCGGTGACCACCTTCAGGCCGTTCTCCCGCAGGGTGGTGCCGGTCTCCACGATATCCACGATGACGTCCGAAAGGCCCAGAATGGGGGCCAGCTCAATGGAGCCGTTCAGCTTGATGATATCGATGTCCCGTCCCATGGATGCGTAGTAGCTCTTTGCAATGTTGACGAATTTGGTGGCCACCCGCACCGGGCGGCTGGGGTCGTCCTTGTAATCGGCCGGGGCGGCAACGCACATGCGGCATTTGCCAAGGCCAGTGTCCAGCAGCTCGTACACATCGGCAGAAGCCTCTGTGAGGATGTCCTTGCCCACGATGCCCACATCGGCAGCGCCGTGCTCCACATAGATGGCAACGTCGCTGGGCTTGACGAGGAAGTAGCGGATGCCGGCCTCCGGGTTTTCCACCACCAGCTTGCGGGTGGCGTTGTAGTCCTCCGGGCAGCCGTAGCCGATGCCCGCCAGCAGGTGATACACCTTATCGCCCAGACGGCCCTTGGGCAGAGCCACGTTCAGCATCACCCTGTCGGTGCTGTTCTTCTGCACCGGCGGCAGCGGGGCGCTCAGGCGGTCCAGCTCGTCCAGATAGACCGCAAAGCCGATGGCACCGGCACCGGGGGTGAACTTCTGCATCAGCAGGTCGTAGCGGCCGCCCTTGAGCAGGGGGCGGGGCAGGGCTTTCAGGTAGCCCTGAAACACAAGGCCGTTGTAGTATTCCATCTCACCGGCCAGCGTCATGTCCAGCCGGATGACGCCGCCCGCCTTTTCCAGCGGCACAGCCAGCGCTTCCAGCTCGGCCACAGCCGCGCGCATGGCGTCATTGCGGCACAGAGCAGCGGCCTTTGCAAGGGTATCGGCATAGCTGCCGCAGAGGCTCAGCACGCTGCACAGGGTATCGGCGGCATCGGCAAGACCGGCAGCTCCGGCGGCGGCCCGCAGCTCGTGGGCGTTTTTCTCCCGCAGCTTTTCCAGCAGCCTTGCGCGGGCGGCATCCGGCACGCCCAGCGCGTCGAACAGGCCGAACAGGTAGCCCATGTGGCTCACTTCCAGCACCCAATCGGCCCCCAGCGCATCCAGCGACCGCGCCGCCAGACACACCGCCTGCTGCACCTGTGCTTCGCCCACCGCACCCAGCATCTCAAGGCCCATCTGGCTGATCTCTTTAAAGGTGTGGCTCTCGGCGGAAGGGCGGTAGACGTTCTCGTGATAGTAGTAGCACAGGGTCTCGCTGGGGGCGGGCTGCGCCGTCTTGGCAATGGAGAGGGTCACGTCCGGCTTGAGGGCCAGCAGACGGCCATCCAGATCAGTAAAGGTGATGACCTGCTCGGACGACAAAAAGCTGCGGTTCTCCTGATACAGGCCGTACTCCTCAAACCGGCCCATATGATACTTGCGGCAGCCCGCCGCTTCGTACAAGGCGCGCAGCGCAAAGGAGGCGCGCTCCTTGGGCTGCAGGTTTGCAATGCTGAATTCCATTGTCGGTTCCCCCATTTCTTACTTGAGTTTATTTTACTTTATCTAGGTAAAGTTGTAAAGTAGGAAAGCGACGGTGTTTTCAACTCAATGATACGATTTTTCTGTGCGTTTGTACAGGGAAAAGAAGAAAAGGAGCCGTTGCATGGCGCAACAGCTCCTTTTCAGCACGCATATTTACCCAAGCAGGTCCAGCACACTGGCCTTCGGGCGGGCACCCACGGCCTGACGCACCAGCTTGCCCTGCTCAAACACCAGCAGGGTGGGGATGCTCATCACGCCGAACTGGCCTGCCAGCTCCGGCTGCTCGTCCACGTTCACCTTGCCCACCTTCACATCGGTGCGCTCCTCGGCCACCTCGTCCACAACGGGACTGAGCATGCGGCAGGGGCCGCACCAGCTGGCCCAGAAGTCCAGCAGGACGGGCTTTGCGCTCTGCAGTACCTCCTGCTCAAAATTTTCCTTCGTGATCGTAACAACTGCCATATTTCTACCTCCTGAAAGGGTTCGTTCGTGATTGTTCTTATGGCATCAGTATACCCCAAATACCAGGGTTTTTCCGTAACCGGGTCACATTGGGGCACAAAAAAGCCCGGAGCAGGAAGAAAGAATACTGCTCCGGGCGGGGAATGGTTATGTTATTGTGCTGTCAGGCTCAGACTTCCTGCATGGCGTTCTTGCCTGCAACGTAGCCGTAGTACATGGCCATGGAGTGGCTGACGCCCTTCAGGCCGATGGGGTACTCGGTGGCAAAGCGGTTGCCCTGCACGTTGCCTGCCACATACAGGCCGGGGATCACGTTGCGGTCGGCATCGAAGGTGTGGCAGTTCTCGTCGCTCTCCAGACCGCCGATGCAGACCAGCAGCAGCGCGGTGGTGAACTTGTCGGCGTAGAAGGGGCCGTTCTCCAGCGCCCACATGCGGGATGCGGGCTTGTGGAAGTCCTCGTCGTAGCCGTCCTTTGCCAGCTGGTTGTAGCGCTGGATGGACTCCAGAGCGGTCTGCTGGGCAGCGGTGTCATCCGGGTAGATCTTTGTCACCAGCTCTTCCAGCGTGTCGGCCTTGACGGCGCGGCCATCGGCCACGGCTGCCTCCAGCTGATAGGGGCTCTTGTAGTTGCGGTAAGTGGTGTTGTTCTTGGGGCCCTCTGCCTCGCTGGCGTAGTCCTCGTAGTAGCAGGCACCGCCGTGGGCTGCGGGCATGTAGGGCAGCTGCTGGGGCCAGTTGGAGTCGAAGATTTGCCAGCTCTCGCGGTTCTTCTGCAGCTCGATCTGGTTTTCCAGCTGCTGGCCGGGCAGGTCCTCGTTCATGAAGCGCTTGCCGTTCAGATCCAGATTCAGGAAGCCTGCGTTGCCCATGACGCCCACACCGGACAGGTCGGCACCGCCGCCCATATGGTGGATCATGGGTGCGTGGCTCTGCTGCACCTGAGCGCCTGCCCACATGCCCAGCTGGATGCCGTCGCCCTGATTGGTGAAGCTGCCCTCCACGTCCACATTGGTGAACAGGCACTGGATGTTGTTCTCAATAACTTCGGGGCAGAAATGCTGCAGCATCTTGGTGTTCTGGGAGTAATCGCCGGTGGACAGGATGACACCCTTGGCGGCGTTGCACTTGATGTACTCGCCGGTGGCAGCATCGCGGGCATACAGGCCCACGCAGCGGCCGTCCTCCATGATGAGCTTTTCCACAAAGCAGCCGTAGAAGGTGTCCACGTTGCCGGTGTCAACGGCCTTCTGCATGTTGGCATTGACGGTGACGGACTGGTTAGGCAGGAACTCCACGGAGGTGGGGTAGCAGGGGAAGCGCTCCTGCTTCCAGTCGTAGTTCTCGGGCAGCGGGTAGAAAATGGGGATCAGGAAGTTGTTTGCATTCTCGTCGGGGATGGCGCTGCGGGTGGTCTCGGCGTAGTACAGCTCCGGGTTTGCTTCCACCCACCAGTCAAAGGCATCGCCGATGTTGTGGGCCCACTTGCTCATAATGGAGCGCTTGCAGCGGTAGGTGCTTTCCACCATGTGAGAATCCACGATCTCGTCGATCTGCTCACGGGTCCAGGTGTTGCGGCCCCACTTGGCCTGCACATTGCCGTTGATGACGGCATACTCGCCGCTGCGGCACTGGGGGCCGTCCGCCTTTTCAAAGGCTGCCACCTTGCCGCCGTCCTCGGCGATGCTGCGCACAGCTGCCACACCGGCAACGCCGCAGCCCACCACGGCCACATCCACGTCCACCGTCTTGGTGACCTTGCTCTCGTCGATCTCCGGCTCGGTGCCCAGCCAGTCGTTCTCCGAAGCGGCAGCGGAGCTGTCTGCGCCGTCTGCCTTGACGCCCATGGCCTGCTCGATGCAGCTGGCAGCCGCCTTCTTGACGGCATTGGTGGTGACGGTAGCGCCGGAGATGTTGTCGATCTCGGTGCCCTGTGCGGCCATGATGGCCTCCTGCAGGGTGGGCGCAGCCACGCCGCCGATGCTCTCGGTCTCGTTGGAGGCATCGATGACCACCTCGGTGATGGCGGTCTCGCTGAAGGTCATGGTCACCTTCACCTCACCGATGCCGGTGGCCGTGCCGGTGTAGGTACCGGCGGTGTAGATGGCATCGCCGGTAGCGGCGGTGCTGGAAGAAGCTGCGGAGTTGCAGGCAGCCAGTGCACCGGCGGTGACACCGCTCATGGCGGCAGCGGCGGCGACCTTCAAAAAGCCTTTGCGGGAGATCTTTTCCATTTGGATTTCCTCTTTCTTCTCATCAATTTCTCTTCGTCTCTGCGGGAGTTTTTCCCGCGCCGCACTTAGTATAAAATATAACGAAGTAAAAGGGAAACAAAAAAATCTTGTCATCCTAATAAAAAGTGTTTATAACCGTCTCCCGCCATGCTATACTGAGAGCAGACGGATCTTCCCCTGCACAGAAAGGAGCTTTTTTCGGATGAACGACCACCAGCTGCTGTGTTTTCTCACCGTGAGCCGGACCCTGAATTTTACCACAGCCGCCCGGGAGCTGTACTGCACCCAGCCAGCCCTCAGCTACCAGATCCGCAGTCTGGAAAAGGAGCTTGATCTGGCCCTGTTTGAGCGCAGCACCACCCGCGTGGCGCTGACCGAAGCAGGCCGGGCCTTTGTGCCGCAGGCGGAGGGGATCTATCGCAGCATCCTGAACGCCCGCACCGCGCTGAAGGGCTTTGCCCGGCGGCGCACACTGACCCTGCGCCTGCCGCCGGTGCTGCTGCAGCGGGATCCCATTTATCCCATCCTGATGGCACGGCTGCACGCCGCGCTGCCGGGATATGAGTTTGCGGTGGACACTCGGCCCGTGTCACGCAATCCCCACGAAATGCTCTGCAGCGAGGCAGACGCAGCCCTCTATCTGCCCTTTGGGCCGCTGCAGCCGGAGATCGAGCGCACCCCCATCCTGCACAACACCTTTTACCTGATCGTATCGCCGGAGCACCCGCTCACAGGGCGCAGCACTCTGACGCTGGCCGATCTTGCCGGGCAGCAGCTGTTTTATGAGCCGCTGTATCAGGAAATGGTGGATCTTGCCGTTGTTCAGCCCGGCCTGCCGTTTTCCGCACCAAGCTGGCACATGGTGGAAAACTACGAATGTGTTTACAACGATCTGCTTGCCGGGCGCGGCATGTTTTTGTGCCCGATGAAATACCCGGCCTTTCCGGCGGCATGGTACCTGCCGCTGCAGCTGCCGTTGCCGGACACCTGTCTGCTGACCCTGCGGGACGACCCGCGCCCCGAGATCGAACAGCTGCGGGAGGTATTTACCGCTGTATACGCCAGCCGCGCAAAGCTGCTGGGAGAGGCGTAAAAAGCAGCGCCGGAACGGCAAAATCGTTCCGGCGCTGCTTGTTTCAGAAGAGATCAGGCTTCTTCCGGCACATCATCAAAACCGATGAACCAGAGGATCGCAAAGGTGGCCACAAAGGCGATCGCGGCAGAGATCAGTGCGTTGATCACGTTCATGGGATTTTCACCGACATACAGGCCGATGGCTGCCAGACCGGCACCACCGCCGCCAAAACGGCGCACACCGGTCAAACCGGCATACAGGCCGCCCAGACCACCGCCGATGGTGGTGGCGATGAGAGGCTTACGCAGACGGACGTTGACGCCGAACAGAGCAGGCTCCGTCACGCCCAGCAGAGCGGTCACACCGCCGGAAACGGCCAGCTGACGGAAGTTCTTGTTTTTGGTCTTGATGGCAACGCAGAGGGCTGCGGCACCCTGTGCAATGTTGGAAGGCAGATTACCGGGGCCGATGACCGTCTCATAGCCCAGCATAGACAGAGAGTTGACATAAGCGGGCAGCAGGCTGTAGTGCATACCGGTCATGACCAGGAACGGCATAAAGGCACCGATGACGGTGGGCAGTGCCCAGGGGCAGACCTTTTCAATGGCCAGCAGGACGTTGACCAGACCATCGCCGATGATGCTGCCCAGAGGGCCAAGCACGCACAGGGAGATGGGAGCCATGATGAGGATGGTGAGCACCGGCCGCAGGATGAACTTGACCACAGAGGGCACGACCTTATTGACAAATCGTTCCACGTATGGCAGTACCAGCGTGATAAGGAAGATGGGGATGACTGAGGAAGAATAGGTTACCATCTTCACCGGCAGACCCAGCACATGGACCACATCGGCATCGGCTTTCAGGGCGATGAAGTTCGGGTGCAGCAGGATGGCCCCCAGCAGCATGGCCATCTGCGGGTTGCAGCCGAACTTTTTGGCCGCGGAGTTGGCCAGGAAGATCGGCAGGAAGTAATAGGAAGAGTCTGCGATGAAGTTGAGGAAATAGTACAGATTTCCGCTCTTGTCGATCCAGCCGAAGAGGGTCAGCACAGACAGCAGAGCCTTGATCATACCGGCACCGGCGATCAACGGCATCAGCGGGGTGAACACACCGGCCAGCGTGTCCAGAATGATGCTGACCCTGCTCTTCTTTTCCTCGGCCGGGGCGGCAGGCTGTTTGACTTCCTTACCGCCGAAGTCGCCCAGTTTCATCAGTTCATCGTACACGGCAGCTACTTCGTTGCCGATGATGACCTGATACTGGCCGCCTTTGTTCACGACACCCACCACGCCGGGTACGGCTTTGACCTTGGCCTCGTCCACGCCGTCCATTGACTTGAGGTTGAACCGCAGGCGGGTGACACAGTGGGTCAGAAATGTAACATTTTCTGCGCCGCCGACCTGTTCCAGCACCTGCTGGGCAGTTTTCTTTGCATCCATTTGTTTTGCCTCCTTCAATATCCTAAAAAATGCATTGCTTACAGGGCGGTGTCTGCGCCGTTGCTTGCAATGACTTTTTTGTACCATGCAAACGACTTTTTCTTTTTGCGGGCCAACGTGCCGCTGCCGTCATCCTTCTTGTCTACGTAAATGAAGCCGTACCGTTTGCGCATCTCGCCGGTGCCCACCGAAATAATGTCGATGGGACCCCAGCAGGTGTAGCCGATCACCGGAACGTCATCCAGCTCAATGGCCTGCCGCAGCGCATCAATGTGACTGCCCAGAAAACGGATGCGGTAATCGTCCTGAATGCTGCCATCCGGCTCTACGGTGTCGATGGCACCCAGACCATTTTCCACAACGAACAGCGGCAGTTCATACCGGTCATACAGCTCATTCAGTGCGATGCGCAGGCCGTCCGGATCGATGGGCCAATCCCAGTCGGTACGCTGGAGATACGGATTGCTGCGTTCTACACAGCAATCCGTATCTTCCGTTGCACGGGCAACTGAAGAAAAATAATAGCTGAATGCGATGTAATCCACAGTTCCTGCGGCCAGCAGCTCGGCATCGCCCGGCTGCATCTCTACCGAAGTGCCCATGCGCCGCAGCTGTGCCGTGCACAGGCTGGTGTAGTGTCCGCGGCACATCACATCGGTGTAATAATAGTTCGGCATCATCTGGAATCTCTGTGCCAGCACATCCTTGGGTGCGCAGGTGCGCGGGTAGGTGGTGGGATACTGGATCATGCAGCCGATTTTATTTTCCGGGTCGACCGCATGCCCGATCTGCACGGCCTTTGCACTGGCAAGGAACATGTTGTGGCTGACCAGCGCTTTGACAGCGTTGTGCTCCTCGCCTTCGGCAAAGAGCACGCCTGCCTGATGGTATGGCTCGCTCTGGTTCATGGTCTCGTTGATCTCATTGAAGGTCATCCAGTACCGGACCTTTCCCTTGTAACGCCGGAACACCGTTTCACAGTACCGGGCAAAGAAATCGATCAGGGCTCGGTTACGCCAGGAACCATAGTGCTGCACCAGATACAGCGGCGTTTCGTAATGCGAAAGCGTGACCACCGGTTCGATCCCGTAGCGGTGCAGCTCGTCGAACACACGGTCATAGAAAGCAAGCCCGGCCTCGTTCGGCTGCAATTCATCGCCCTGCGGAAAGATGCGCGGCCAGTTGATGGACATTCGGAAGCACTTGAAGCCCATCTCGGCAAACAACGCGATGTCCTCTTTGTAATGGTGGTAAAAATCCACGGCTTCATGGCTAGGGTAGTAGTTGCCCTCCATGACCTGTGTATGAATCTCGCGCGGGACGCCGTGGCGTGCACCTTTTTCCACGTCGGCAATGCTCAGGCCCTTGCCATCCGTCTGGTAGGCACCTTCGTACTGGTTGGCGGCGGTCGCACCGCCCCACAGGAACTTTTTTGGCATCTCCATAAGCTTGAAAACCTCCTTGCAGGTATAGAATACTTGCAGGGAGGTTTTTGTGCAATATTTTTTAAACTTATTGGTACAGTGTTAATTTTTCTGTTTCTTTTTGCACGATCAAAAACGGAACAGTGTTTCATTCCGCATTTTCTTTGTGCAGATTCAACAAAATAGGATTGGTGGAGGTGCGGTGCTGTTCCAGCTCTCGGGCGCGTTCCAGCTTGTAGGTATAATTCTTCTGGTAGTTCTGCCGGAAGTACTCGGAATACAAGATGTCCAGTAGAAGGGTCATGGACAGATGGGAAGCATAGTCCCCAAGATTCTGATAGATGCTTTCTTTGGTGGAAAGGGTCAGCTTGCAATCCGCATAACAGGTCAGGCTGTTTTCGCCAAAGCTGGTCAGCGCAAGGATGGGTGTTCCGGAGCGTTTGCACTGCCGGGCAATCTCCAGCATCTGCGCCGTTTCGCCGGAATAGGAAATGATCATGGCAAGGTCCCTCTCGGACAGACAGCAGGCCTGATACCGCTGGTAGTTCAGATTGTTGAAAATGACCACCCGCTTGCCGATCTTGAGCATCTTTTCTCGGAAGGATTCGGCCTGATTGATGGCCGTCCCGGCGGAAAAAATGTGGATTTCCTCGTGATATTTGAGCAGGAGCACCGCTTTGTGCAGGTCTTCGTACCGGAGAAGCTGCATAGTGTCCTTGACGGCTTCTTCGTACAGCTCGCCGATGTTCTGCGCCACCCGCATGGGGCTGTCGTTTTCAGCAAAGGGAAAATTGAAATCCACCTTGCCCTGTTGCTGGTCGAGATATTCCAGTTCACGCACAAAATTTTGCTTGAAGTCATCAAAGCCGGTAAAACCCAGCTTTTTGCAAAGGCGCAGGACGGTCGGCGGAGAGGTGTAGGTCACTTCTGCCAGACTGCGGGTGGAATATTTGGCAATTTCCATCCCATGCGCCAAAATATAGGCGGCCAGCGTTTTTTCCCCTTCCGAAAGTTTTTCCTGAAACGCAAGTTTGTCCACGATCAGCATTGCGATTCTCCCTTCCGCTTTTTCTGTAAGCATATCATATCCTGCAGTATTTGGCAAAAAAATTTGCGGCATGCAAAAACGCCGCCGCGTCAGCAAATGACGCGGCGGCGCAGATACAGTGGGAGAAGCGCTTATTTGCCCAGCATTTCGTGGGCAGTCTTGCAGATGGTGGCAGCATCCAGACCGTAGAACTTCAGCAGATCCCATGCAGGGCCGGAGCAGCCGAACACGTCCTGCACGCCCACACGGCGCACAGGGGTGGGCAGCTTTTCGCTCAGCACGGCGCAGACGGCCTCGCCCAGACCTCCGATGACGTTGTGCTCCTCGGCGGTGATGACCTTGCCGCACTCCTTTGCAGCCTTGAGGACGATCTCCTCGTCCAGAGGCTTGATGGTGTGGATGTTGATGACCCGGGCGTGGATGCCCTCAGCGGCCAGCTGCTCCGCAGCCATGCGGGCTTCGTTGACCATCAGGCCGGTGGCGATGATGGCAATGTCGCTGCCCTCAGTGATCTGCTCGCCCTTGCCGATCTCAAAGTGATAGTTCTCGGCATCGTGGAACACAGGCACAGCCAGACGGCCAAAGCGCAGATAGACGGGGCCTTCCATTGCGTAGGCAGCACGCACAGCGGCGCGGGCCTCCACATCGTCGGCGGGGCAGATCACGGTCATGCCGGGGATGCTGCGCATGAGGGCAAAGTCCTCGCAGCACTGATGGGAAGCACCGTCCTCGCCCACCGAGATGCCGCCGTGGGTGGCACCGATCTTCACGTTCAGGTGGGGATAGCCAATGGAGTTGCGCACCTGCTCAAAGGCACGGCCGGCGGCGAACATGGCAAAGCTGGAAACAAAGGGCACGTAGCCCATGGTGGACAGGCCCGCAGCCACGCCCATCATGTTTTCCTCGGCAATGCCGCAGTCAAAGTGGCGATCCGGGTAAGCCTTGCGGAACATACCGGTCTTGGTGGCAGCAGCAAGGTCTGCGTCCAGCACCACCAGATCCTCGTGGCCTTCGGCGGCCAGCTCCTTCAGGGTGTTGCCGTAGCTTTCACGGGTAGCGATCTTCTTCACATCTGCCATCTTAGTTTTCCTCCTGCTCCAGCGCGGCGTATGCGGCGTTCAGTTCCTCAATTGCGATCTTGTACTCGTCATCGTTGGGGCCCTTGCCGTGCCAGTCCACAGAGTTTGTCATATAGGAAACGCCCTTGCCCTTTGTGGTGTCCATGATGATGCAGGTGGGCTTTGCAGTCTCTGCATGGAATGCCTGCATGGCGGCTTCGATCTGGTCGTAGTCGTGGCCGTCGATGGTGACAACATTGAAGTTGAAGGCCTTCAGCTTCTCTTCCAGCGGGGCGCTGTTCATCACGGTCTCGGTGGTGCCGTCGATCTGCAGGTGGTTGCGGTCCAGCACAACGCACAGGTTGGAAAGGCCGTAGTGTGCGGCAAACATGAAGGCTTCCCAGCACTCGCCCTCTTCCACCTCGCCGTCGCCCAGGATGGTGTAGACGTTGATGGGCTTACCGGCGTGCTTGGCACCCAGTGCCATGCCGCAGGCGGCAGACACGCCCTGACCCAGACTGCCGGTGGACATATCCACGCCCGGGGTCTCGTTCATGTTGGGGTGGCCCTGCAGATAGCTGCCGATCTTACGCAGGGTCTTAAGGTCTTCCACCGGGAAATAGCCGCGCTCTGCCAGCGCTGCATACAGTGCCGGTGCTGCATGGCCCTTGGACAGCACCAGACGGTCGCGGTCGGCCTTCTTGGGGTCCTTCGGGTCAATGTTCATTTCCACGAAATAGAGGTAGCTCAGCAGCTCGGCGATATCCAGACTGCCGCCCGGATGGCCGCACTTTGCGCTGTGCGTGCCCTCGATCACGCCCATGCGGATGTGGCAGGCGTGCTTGGCCAGAGTAAGTTTTTCTGCATTTGTCATGATGGTCCTCCCGTATGAACCTCAGATTTGCACATGTTCAAAAAAGCCTTTCGTCAGCGCCGGTGCAGTCCTGCTGCCCGCAGCGCGCTCTTTTTCAAGTTTATATTAGCTATTCTATGCAAAAAGGTCAAGCTTCTTCATGCAAAATGTACACACGCGGGGAAATATTCATTGAAATTTGCCGCTTTTTGGTTAAATTGCAGGCTTTTTGCCGTATCTTGACAAAGCCAGAGGCATCTGCTATATTTTTCACAGATTCCGGTACGAAGCCGGGTGTGCGGACAGAAGCCCGTGTTCTCCATCCTGATGGAGCATTTTATCCACCGCTGCGCTTACGCAGCGGTGCAGCGCAAAGCCCACAGGGGGCCTTTGCGTTCTGCCATCTTATTTTTGCTGCTATAGACACCACGAAGGGGTCTGCCGTTGGCTTGTAAGCCGGGCAGACCTCTTTTTTGTCTGGCCAAAGGAGGAAGCTTTTTATGAAAACGAACCCCCATTCCACCACCCGCAGCCTCGTGCTGGCTGCACTGTTCCTTGCACTGGCCTTTGTGCTGCCCATGATCACCGGCCATGTGCCGCAGGTGGGCAACATGCTGTGCCCGATGCACTTTCCCATTCTGCTGTGCGGCTTTGTGCTGGGCGGCCCATGGGGCCTTGCCGTGGGCTTCATTGCTCCGCTGGTGCGGTCGGTGCTGTTCGGCATGCCGCCGATGTTCCCCATCGCCATTGCCATGGCCTTTGAGCTGGCCGCCTACGGCCTTGTGTCCGGCGTGCTCTGGCACAAGGTGAAGCACACCGTGTCCATGATGTACGCTTCTCTTGTCACCGCCATGGTGGCGGGCCGTTTGGTCTGGGGTGCAGTACGCTTTGTGCTGGCCGGCCTGACCGGTTCCAGCTTCCCGTTCAGCGCGTTTTTGTCCGGTGCGCTGCTCACCGCCGTGCCGGGCATCGTGGCTCAGCTGGTGCTCATCCCGCTGATTCTGATTGCTCTGCAGAAGGCAAAGTTCATGGATTGACTTACTATTTAGGCTGCTCTCCGCTTTGCTCTGCAACGGCAACGACCGCTGCCTGCGGCAGAAACAAGGAGGAGCCGTTGGGGCTGCGGCCTGCTGGGTGCGAGTGCCGCCTAAGGCACGAAGCAGACACAGGGAGCCGCAACCCGAATATCTTCAGCGGAAATTTTATTTTTATTATTACAGAAGAGCAGCGGCTGCGGCCGCTACTCTTCTGTTTTTTCACGGGAGGGGCCGCAGCGAAAAACGGCATTTTCCACAAAAACAAGATCAAAAGGAGAACTCAATGAATCTAGGAGCCTTCATGAACCCCGAATTTCCCATTTTCAGCACCACGCTGTGCTATCTGGAACGGGACGATGCCTACCTGATGCTGCACCGTATCAAAAAGCAGGACGACTACAACCACGACAAATGGATCGGTGTAGGCGGAAAGTTTGAGCGGTTTGAAAGCCCGGAGGACTGCCTGCTGCGGGAAGTGAAGGAGGAGACCGGCCTGACGCTGAAGCGCTTCCGCGCCCGGGGTCTGCTGACCTTTATTTGGGGCAACATGACCGAGTTCATCCACCTGTACACCGCTGATGAATGGACGGGCGAGATGGTGCAGGGCGATGCCTGCAGGGAAGGCGTGCTGGAATGGGTGCCGAAGGATAAGGCGGCTGAACTGCCCATCTGGGAGGGCGACAAAATCTTCTTCCGGCTGCTGAATGAGGAACGGCCTTATTTCTCCCTCAAGCTGGTGTATGAAGGCGACACCCTCACGCAGGCAGTGCTGGACGGGAAACGAATCGTTTGAGCTCCATCTGCTGTGCGACAGCTGCAGGTTGACGGTAGCAAAAGGCTGTTCACCGCCCGGCTCCTTATCGTGAAAAGGCAACGCCGGAATGACCGCAGTCATTCCGGCGTTGCTATATATAAAAATATTTTTCCGCTGATATTGTCAGAGCGAAGCGGAGACAACTCTAAAAGTTAGTTCAGCTTCAGATCGCCCTCTTTGATCCAGCCCAGCTTGCGCTCGATCTCGCAGAAGATCACACTCAGCACGGCGGGCAGAACAAAGCACAGCAGCACCATGGCAGCCCAGTCCATCGGGGTGATGGCGGCTTTGGTACCGGCGGCAATGTCGCTGACCCAGCCGGTGTACACGCCGATCTGGCCCACCAGACCGCAGGTGCCCATGCCGGAAGAGACAGCGGCACCGTTCATCTCAAAGTGGAACACGCAGGTGGCCAGCGGGCCGGTGATGGCACTGGCCAGTGTGGGCGCGATCCAGATACGGGGGTTCTTGACGATGTTGCCCATCTGCAGCATGCTGGTGCCAAGGCCCTGACTGACCAGACCGCCCACGCCGTTCTCCTTGTAGCTCATCACGGCAAAGCCGATCATCTGGGCGCAGCAGCCTGCCACGGCGGCACCGCCGGCAAGGCCGGTCAGACCCAGCGCGGCGCAGATGGCGGCAGAGGAAATGGGCAGGGTCAGCGCCACGCCCACAATGACGGATACCAGAATGCCCATGACCAGCGGAGCCTGTTCGGTGGCCCACATGATCAGGGTGCCCACCTGACTTGCGGCAGCGCCAATGGGTGCGGCGATCAGCATGGAAAGGCCCACGCCGGAAAAAATGGTCACCAGCGGGGTCACGAGGATGTCCACGCGGGTCTCCTTGCTCACGGCCTTGCCCAGCTCGGAAGCCACGATGGCAATGATGAGCACGGCCAGCGGGCCGCCTGCGCCGCCCAGAGCATTGGCTGAGTAGCCTACGGTGATCAGGCTGAACAGCACCAGCGGCGGGCAGTGCAGCGCCCAGCCAATGGCGCAGGCCATGGCCGGGCCGCTCATGGCCGTGGCGTAACCGCCAAGGTCTACCAGCACGTCAAGGCCGGTCTGCTGGCCCAGCGTCTTGATGATGGTGCCGATCAGCAGGCTGGCAAACAGGCCCTGCGCCATGGCACCCAGCGCTTCAATGAGATAGCGTTGCGGGGTGATGACGATATCCTTGCGTTTTAAGAAATCTTTCACATTTGACATGAGAAACTGCCTTTCTGTTTCAAGATGGTGGATTCAATGCAAAAACTGCATGTCAAGTATAATACCATACACATGTCAAGACAACAAGACAAAATGCTGATTTTGCTGGAAATATCTGCAATTTTTGGCTTTGTGCAATGTTTTTGCGGGCTGAGACGTATCTATTTTGGAGCATTTTCTGATACCGGGGCGGCAGCTTTTCGGAGCTGCGCTTTGCAGTGTGCGGCAATTGACGGGGGCTTGCCCGCGGGTGTATACTGAAAGAGTATTGAGAAGATGAAACGCTGCCCTTTTTGCGAAGGGCGGCATCCCGATAAAAATACATGAGGTATGGAGCACAGCATGAAAAAAACGTTCTGGAATAAACTGACTGCCCGCAGCACCCGCGGCAAAACGCGGTGTGCAGCGGCAGTTCTGGCATTGGCAATGACCTTTTCAATGGGCGCACCGCTGGCACTGGCTGCACAGCCGGAAGAAAGTACCGCGGCAGTGACCGAGACTGTTTCTGCACAGCAGGAAACGGCAATGCCCACCCTGCAGACGGAGACCCCGGAGCTTGCTGCACAGGACCCGGAAGCGCCGCCTGTACAGGCCACCGAAGCGGAGGAGAACAGCACGAACCAGCACACGCCGGAAAACAGCGTGGTGCTGACACCGGAAGAGATCCGTGCCGCGCTGGATGCCGGTGCCATGGATGCCGCCGAGGCCCAGTGCATCGACCTGAGCGATGAGAACGGATTTTTCAGCTGGCTGCTCAATTTCCTGTTCGGCTGGCTGGGCAAGAGCGATACGGAGCCAGTCTATTCCGGCTGGCGCACCTCCGGCGGCAAGACCTACTACTACAGCCAGACCACCAACAAACCGGTGACCGGCATCCAATGCATCGACAATAAACTCTATTACTTCAATGCGGATGGTGTGCTGGAAAATGGCAAGACCTTCGGTGTGGATGTTTCCAAGTATCAGAAGAACATCGACTGGAAACAGATCAAAAAGGCAGGCGTGAGCTTTGTGATCGTCCGCATCGGCTACCGCGGCTATGGTGCTTCCGGCACGCTGGTGCTGGACCCCATGTTCGAGGAGCATTTCACCAATGTGAAGAATGCGGGCCTGAAGGTGGGCGTGTATTTCTTCAGTCAGGCCACCACCGAGGAGGAAGCCAAGGAGGAAGCCTTTGCCTGCGCCTATGTACTGAACGGACGCAAGCTGGATTACCCCATCTTCTTTGACACCGAAGCATCCGGCGCTTCCAATGGTTCCGGCCGCGCCGACGGTCTGGGTATGGAGGACCGCACCAAGTGCGCCATCGCCTTCTGTGAGGAGGTCAAGGCACAGGGCTATAAACCCGGTGTGTATGCCTCTACCCTGTGGTACCGCAAGCGTGTCAATCTGAACAGCCTGAAAAAATATACCATCTGGAACGCGCATTATGGTGTTGCCAGCAGCCCCATCGACTGCGCCCTGTGGCAGGGCACCTGCACGGCACGCCTGCCCGGCTATAAGGGCGATATGGACGTGAACATCAGCTACATCGGATAAGTGAGGAAACTGCAATGGACCGCATTCGCCTGATCGCATCGGACATGGACGCGACCCTTCTGGACGAGTACAGCCAGTTGCCGCCAAAGTTTACCGAGACCATCCGTGCACTGGCCGGGCAGGGCATCTTGTTTGCCGCCGCCAGCGGGCGGCCTCTGTACACACTGGAAACGATGTTCCCGGATCTGCTGGAGGAGATCATTCTCATTGGCGACAACGGCGGCGCTGCCCGCTGGAAGGGAAAAGACCTGTTTGTGTCCGAAATGCCTGCCGAGGGCTGGCGGCAGCTGGCCCGCAGCACAAAGCAGGCCGGAGACGTGGGCCTTTTGTGCGGACTGCAGGCGGCCTACGCGGAAAAGCAGGACGAGAAATACGATAAAGTTTTCAAGAATTTTTATACCCGGGTGGAATACGTGGATGACCTGACTGCGGTGGAAGCGGCGGCGGATAAGTTTACCGTCTATCTGCCCAACGACGACTCGCAGAAAGCCTTCGACCGGATCTACGGCGCATTCCACACAGGAAATGGCGGTGCATTCTCGGTGGCAGTGGCAGGCAGAAACTGGGTGGACGTGATGAACCCAGGTGTGCACAAGGGTGCAGCACTGGCAAAGGTGGGTGCACTGCTGGGCATTCCGGCCGACAGCATGATGGCCTTTGGCGACACCTACAACGATGCCGAGATGCTCACCACCGCGAAGTACGGCTTTTTGATGGAGAACGGCAGCGGACCGCTGCGGGCGCAGGTGCCGTTTCTGGCACCGTCCCACCGGGAATACGGCGTGATGCAGGTGCTGAAACAGGTGCTCCGCCAGAACGGCGAAGTAAGCTCGGAAGATTTTACAAAAGCACATTGATCGATATTGACAAAAGGGCAGGTTTTACCTGCCCTTTTGTCATACACCCCAGCTGTGCTGAATAAATTGTTCTCAGAGCAATAAACAGGCTGGGGAGGCATGGGGATATGTTTGTAGTTACACTGAGCAAAACGAGCCTGAAAAAACTGGGTCTGGGTGCCATGTGCTGCGCACTGGTGGTGGGCAGTGCTCTGCTGGGCCGGTTCATCAGCAACCGCACCGTTGCGGTCTCGGCGGCGGTGAACAAAATTGAGAGTGCACAGGACATCCAGACATGGTTCACCGGCTACGGTCTGGATGTGGACGGCGCATCCATCACGGCAGACAAGGTTAAGATCCCCCGCAAGTGGGATGACAGCTTTTCGGCCTTCAACGGGGTGGTGCAGCAGAGCGGCATGGACCTTGCACGCTACAAGGGCAAGACCGTGGAAAAATGGACGGCGCTGATCCCGGCGGCAAGCAGCGGCGAGACCAGCCGCTACGGCGTGCTGTTGGTGTACCGCAAAAAGGCCGTGGGAGCTTACCTGCTGGAACGGCCCTCCGGCGTTGTGGTGGGCCTGAAAGACATGCAGGCCGCCATGGCGGAAACTGAGGCAAAGCAGACTTCCGGCGAGGACTACGAGGGCGACTGGGGTGAGCGCCACGACGAAGAGCTGACCGGCAGCGAACCGGCACAGCAGACCTCCGGCGAGGACTACAGCGGCGATTGGGGCGAACGCCATGACGAGGAATTGACCGCCCAGCAGACCTCCGGTGAGCCGGATGCCGTGCCGCAGGCTGTGCCTTATACAGAACTGCCGCTGGATGCCGAGGGATATCCGGTGGAATAAGCACCGGAACGACCTGCCAAAGCCGGAAACGACCGGGAACAGCTTCGGGTTTTGATGCAAAATCAGGTCGCAATTTGCCTAAAATTTGCGCACAAGCAGAAGAAAAAGTGAAATTCGTGCATTTTTGTCACATTTGTATGTTCAATTGTACCAAAATTTTGCATAAAAAATTAGCAATATGAAATGGTGAAAAATTCCCGGCAAGGGTTTATAATAGATGTATCAACCGTGCCGCGGCTCGGCCGCGTCTGGTGCAAGTGCAGAAGCGCCGCACGGGATCAAGTAAGGAGAAAATGATTATGAAGGAATTCCAGTATACCGTTAAGGATGCATGCGGCATCCACGCTCGCCCGGCCGGTCTGCTCGTGAAGGTGGCCAAGGGCTTTGCCAGCACCGCTACCCTGGAAAAGGACGGCAAGAGCTGCGACCTGCGCAAACTGATGGCTCTGATGGGCATGGGTGTCAAGCAGGGCGACACCGTGACCGTGAAGGTGGAGGGCGACGATGAGGCCGCCGCTGCCGAGGCCATTCAGAAGTTCCTGACCGAGAACGTCTGATCTTTGAATCTGCGGACAAAAGCCCTTGCGGGAGACCCTGCGGGGGCTTTTTCGCACTAAAATTCTCAACAAAGGAGAGAGAACGATGCAGGTAGGAACCGGTAAAAGCATCCTGAACGGCATTGCCATCGGCAAACTGAAGATCTACAAGAAAAAAGATACCGTGATCTCCACCGCTCAGGTCGCGGACACGGCGGCAGAGGAAGCCCGCTTTGAAGAGGCCCGGGCCAAAGCCATTGATCAGCAGACTGCCCTGTATGAAAAGGCACTGGCCGAGGCAGGCGAGGACATTGCCGAGGTGTTCAACATCCACGCCATGATGCTGGATGACGACGACTTTGTGGATGCCATCAAGGAGATCATCAACGGCCAGCACATGTGTGCGGAGTATGCCGTCAAGAAAGCGGGCGACAACCAGGCCGCCGTGTTTGCCGCCATGGACGACCCCTATTTACAGGCCCGCAGCGCCGATGTCATCGACATTGCACAGGCCATGCTGGACATCCTGCAGGGCGTGGACAATGCCACCCTGCAGGGCACTGAGCCCAGCATCCTGGTGGCAGAAGATCTGGCACCCTCGGAGACGGTGCGGATGGACAAGAGCCTGCTGCTGGGCTTCATCACCCGGGAGGGCAGCTCCAACAGCCACACCGCCATCCTCGCCCG
>ENA-OWPP01001378-OWPP01001378.1-human-gut-metagenome-genome-assembly--contig:-NODE-1378-length-21094-cov-8.785399_pt1 | contig 21094 bp, 18 predicted proteins | sample MGYA00248265_ERZ651848 | MGnify/ENA primary metagenome ERZ651848 (study PRJEB26924, sample SAMEA4378233) | human gut metagenome | biome: human gut; feature: human-associated habitat; material: faeces...
ATTACGATATTTACTGGCGGATGAAATGAATTTGCGAAAGAATCTTGACACTACCAATACACGGCCCGTGGCCTTGTGCGTAGGGGACGCCTGGAAGGCGTCCCGCTGTGATATTCGATCATAGCCCATTCGGGCTTAATAGTATGTTTTTTTAATCACGAACCACGAGCCACTAACCACTAACCCGCCCTACGATGGCTTTGGCGAAGCCGTTGAGGTTGGTCGGGCCGACGGAGAGGATGGGGCAGTTATTTTCTTTGGCTTCCGTAATGGCCCAGCGGACGAGGGGCGTCTTGCCGTCTTCCAGGTTGACGACTAAGAGGGACGCTTCTTTCAGCATCCGGTCATCGCCCGGCTGGCCGCTGATGAGGAGGACGGCACCGAAACGGCGCTGGATGCGGCGCTGCCAGTCGGGATCGCCGCCGGCCAGGGCTATCTGACGGCCCGTGAGGAAGCGGTCCAGCTGGCGCGTATAATCGCGCTGGGTCATGAAGGAGGGCAGGTCCAGGCCGCGGTCTTCCGGGTCCCGGACGGAACGCGACGCTTCCTGGGGCGTCACTTTCCGCGGCGCCTGGCCTTTGGTCATATCCGGCCGCACCTGGCGCTTGTTGAGTTCCTTGCGCAGGGCCAGGAGTTCGGCAATCTGGCTGGATGCCGTTTCCTTTATCTTTTCGATATACTGTTCCTGCTTGCGGATACGGTCTTCATACTGTTTGCGGTCCTGTTCGCGGCCCGTCCTTTCCGCATCGAGTTCCTGGCGCAGCCGTTCCAGTTCAGAAAGGACGGCCGTGCGGTTCTTGGCTTCCAGGCGCAGGCGCAGGAGTTCTTCCCGGTCGGCGTCCATCTGGGCTTTTTCTTCCCGCAGCTGCTGAAGTTCTTCTTTTTCTTTGCCCATCATCATGGCCGGCGTTTCCTGGCCGCCAGTGACGGCTTCGTCGGACCAGGGCTGGTCGCAGATGACCATGAGATAGATGCCCAGGGCATGGGCTGCCGCGTGCTTGGCCATCTGCACGTCTTCAAAGACGTCGGTCAAGCCGAGAATCTGACTGTCCGTCTGGAGCATGAGCAGGTCGATGATGCCCATATAGGAAAAAGATTCCATAGTCTGCGCCATATCGTAGCGTTCGAGGTGGATCGTGCCGGCGTAGATTTCTTCCGGGTTCTGTTTGGACGTATAATACGTATTGATGAGCAGCCGGTCGGCCGTCCGTTCGTAGATGCGCAGTACCAAGGCGTCTTCCTGGTCTGTGCCGGTGTGGCGGCTGAAGGTCAGCCGTTCCTGGGAAAGAAGGGTCGTCACCAGGCTCGGGGTCTTGTACCATTTGCCGAATACTTCTACCCGCTTGGCCAGCCGCAGGTCGCCGGGCTTGCTGCAGGTTGCATAATCAAAATAAGGGTCGTTGAAGAATATATCTCTAGGCCGCAATTTGGTCATATCTAATCATCCTTTCTATCTTCTCCATTATAACCCTGCCTATAGGGCAACGTCTAGTAGACAATGTTTTTTAGGCATAAAAAACACTTGCAAAATAGGCGGACTTGAATTATAATGGATGAGCAAACCAAATAAAGAACCATCAAGAGACGACGGAGGGACTGGCCCTGTGATGTCGCAGCAACCTTCAGCTATGAAAGGTGCTAATTCCAGCAGTGATATACTGGCAGATGGGGATTAGAAGCCCCTCTCATGAAGTCATGGATGAGGGGAATTTTTTTTAAGGAGGATCACTCATGGCAAAAAATCGTGAATTCTTTACATCCGAATCCGTCACCGAAGGCCATCCCGATAAAATGGCTGACCAGATTTCGGACAGCATTTTGGATGCCATTCTCGCAAAAGATAAAAACGCTCGCGTTGCCTGCGAAACCCTAGTAACGACTGGTATGGTACATGTCGTCGGTGAAATTTCTACGACGTGCTACGTCGATATCCCGCACATCGTCCGCGAAACGATTCGTGACATCGGCTATACCCGCGCTAAATATGGTTTTGACTGCGACACTTGCGGCGTCCTCGTTTCCCTGGACGAACAGTCCCCGGACATCGCTATGGGCGTCGACGATGCCTTGGAAAAGAAAGAAGGCAATACGGATAAGTTCGATACTATCGGCGCTGGCGACCAGGGCATGATGTTCGGCTATGCTACCAATGAAACGGACGACTACATGCCGCTGCCGATTTCCCTGGCACACCGCCTGGCACGCCGCCTGGCCAAAGTCCGCAAAGACGGCACACTGCCCTATCTCCGTCCCGATGGCAAGACCCAGGTCACTGTCGAATATGAAGACGGCAAACCGGTCTGCATCGATACGATCGTCATTTCGGCACAGCACAGCCCCGAAGTCGGCCGCGAACAGATCGAAAGCGACCTCCTCGAATTCGTCATCAAACCGGAACTGCCGGAAGGCTTGTTCGACGACAAGACGAAACTCTTCATCAACCCGACTGGCCGTTTCGTCATCGGCGGTCCTCAGGGCGATTCGGGCCTCACAGGCCGTAAGATCATCGTCGATACCTATGGCGGCATGGCTCGTCATGGCGGCGGTGCCTTCTCCGGCAAGGACCCCACAAAAGTCGACCGCTCGGCCGCTTATGCAGCCCGTTACGTCGCCAAGAACGTCGTCGCTGCCGGCCTGGCCGATAAATGCGAAATCCAGCTGGCTTATGCCATCGGCGTAGCCCGCCCGGTTTCCATCCACGTCGAAACCTTCGGTACGGGCAAAGTCCCGAACGAAAAGATCGTCGAACTCATCGAAAAGAACTTCGACCTTCGTCCGGCTGGCATCATCGCCATGCTCGACTTGCAGCGCCCGATTTACAAACAGACCGCTGCCTATGGCCACTTCGGCCGCAACGACCTCGACCTGCCTTGGGAAAAGACAGACAAAGCCGAAACGCTCCGCAAAGAAGCCGGCTTATAAGAGGCGGTTCGATAAACTGAACATCCAGAAAAGAGGCTGTCCCATTAAGACAGCCTCTTTTTGGGTATTGAGTTTGCAGTTTGTAGTTTTTTAGTGCGACAGCCCCATACAAAGGAGGTGTCCTTTTGATTGCTGAAATCATCATCAATACGACGGCGAAACGGCTGCAGCAGACTTTTTCCTATACCGTTCCCGATGGTCTGGCCGTCCGCGTCGGCAGCCGCGTCCTCGTGCCCTTTGGTCATCGCCGGGAAGAGGGCATCGTCGTCGCCCTCCATGAACAGCTGGACGAACCGGCCGATTTCACACTGAAGCCCGTCGAAGGCCTGCTTTCGACGCAGACCGGCTTCCAGGAAGAAATGATCCGCACGGCCCTCTGGATCCGCGACTACTATGTCTGCAACCTTTCCGAAGCCCTGCGCCTGTTCATGATCGACAAGAAGGGCCTGGTCCGCCAGGAAATCTTGTCCGTCGGCCCGGCTGCGCCTGTGAGTCCTGAAGGGCGGCAGCTCCAGGCCTATGTCGCCGACAAGGGGAGCCGTGAAAAGGGCAGCCTTGTCCGCCGCTTCGGCAGGGACCTCGTCGAAACGGCCCTGGCCCGCCAGGTCCTGACCAGCCGGACTTATTACAAGAACCAGATTGCCGACAAGATGGAAGACTGGCTTTCCTTCGTCCACGATGATGACGAAGACATCCTCCACGGCCGGCGGCGCCAGCAGGAACTGCTCCAGGCCTTGAAAGAGAAGGGGGAAGGGGCCGTTTCCTATTGGCAGGGCCAGGGCTACAGCCGCGACCTCATGCGCCGTCTCTGTGCGACAGGCCTGGCCCGCTGGAGCCAGCGGCCGGCCAGGACGACGAATATCCTGCCGACCCTTTCTGGCGATGCTCCCTTTACGCTGACACCGGAACAACGCCAGGCAGTTAAAGTTATCGGAAGCGATGAACAAGGAAAAACCTACGTCCTCCACGGCATCACCGGCAGTGGCAAGACCGAAGTCTACATGCAGCTGGCCAGCCAGGTCCTGAAAGAAGGCCGGCAGGTCGTCGTTTTAGTGCCGGAGATCGCCCTGACCGGGCAAATCGTCCGCCGTTTCCTGCGCCGCTTCGGCGACGATGTCGTCGTCATGCACAGCCAGCTTTCCCAGGGTGAGAAGCGTAACAACTGGCTGCGTATGCAGAACGGGACGAGTCATATCTGTATCGGTGCCCGGTCGGCTGTCTTTACGGCGGCCCAGTCCATCGGCCTGTTCATCGTCGACGAAGCCCATGACAGTTCGTATAAGCAGGACGAAGCGCCGCGCTATCATGCCGTCGCCGTGGCCCGCCAGCGGGCGGCGTACTACGGCTGCCCCGTAATTCTTGGCAGTGCCACGCCGGCGCTGGGCGACTACTATAAGGCCCTGCAGGGCGATTATGTCCTGGTCGAGCTGACAGAGCGCGTCGGCCAGCGGCCCCTGCCTTCGGTCCAGGTCGTCGACATGCGCGATGAATTGGCCCGCGGGAATTACCGCGTCGTTTCCGATTGCTTATTGAATCTCCTGGAAGAGACACTGGCAGCCCGGCAACAGGCCATCATCCTTCTCAACCGCCGCGGCTTCTCGACATTCGTTATGTGCCGCAAGTGCGGCTACGTCGTCAAATGCGATACGTGCGACGTGGCCATGGTCTACCATCGTCAGGCCGCCCACCTGCGCTGCCATTACTGCGATGCCGAAAAGCCCGTGCCGACGGTCTGTCCGTCATGTGGCAGCAAATACATCAAATTCTTTGGCAGCGGCACGGAAAAAGTGGAACAGCAGCTCCACGAACTCCTGCCGTCGGCGCGCATCATCCGCCTCGACCAGGATACGACCAGCCGCAAGCACAGCGGCGACCGTATCATCGAAGCTTTCCGCCGTCATGAATATGACATCCTCCTGGGGACTCAGATGGTCGCCAAAGGCCACGATTTCCCCGGCGTCAGCGCCGTCGGCATCTTATCGGCCGACAGCCTGCTCAATATCCCGGCCTACTGGGCTGGGGAACGGACCTTCCAGCTCCTGACCCAGGCGGCTGGCAGGGCTGGCCGCGGTGATATCCCGGGGCGCGTCGTCATGCAGACCTACGCGCCGGACCATTACGTCATCCAGTGCGCTGCCCGCCAGGATTACCGGGCCTTTTATGACCAGGAAATCCAGTTCCGGAAAGAATTGGGCTATCCGCCTTTCCAGGAAATGGCCAAGATCTTAGTCCAGGATGAATCAGAAGAACAAGTCTGGCGCAAGGCCAACGACGTCGCAGCGGCCCTGAACAGCTGGAACGGGGACCACGGCGATGAAGTCGCCGTCATCGGTCCTTACGAAGACGTCATCAAGAAGATACGCAATAAATACCGCCTGGTCCTGTCCCTGACCGGAAAAGACCTGACAGCCATCAAAAAAGCCATGCAGCGCATCCCGGCCTGCTGGCAGACCGGCGTCCTCATCGATGTCGATCCCGTATAATCGTGGGGAATCGCACCTGCCTGTTCAGCCCGTCTGGGATGTGAGTACATTCCCACATCGGGCAGGAACGGGCGCCCCACGTGGCGACCCTTACAGTGCAAAATAAAAAATGAAAGAAGCATTCTGAGAAACTTCATGGCCATGGCGCCCTTCAGGATACGTCCGGAACCGCCCTCAGTGTTACTTCTTCCATTGCTGACGATGTAACATAACCTTATAAATGTTGTCAATTACGGCAGGAGAGAAATGGGCTATTTCAAGCAATTCTGATGAATCTATAGCATTTCTGGCGATTTCATACTATAATAGAAAAAAATAAGCATTTTTACTATTACAATGAGGTGAAAGTTACATGGCAGTACTTACTATTATTAAAGCCGGGGATCCCGTCCTGAAAGCGACGGCGAAACCCGTTACGAAAGTGAATAAACATATAAAGAAATTGCTCGACGACATGGCAGAAACGATGTATGCTGCTGAAGGCGTAGGCTTAGCTGCGCCGCAGGTCAATGAATCGCTGCAGCTCATCGTCCTCGACGACGGCAACGGCCTCATCGAGCTCATCAATCCGGAAATCCTGGAAAAATCGGACGAAACCAATGTCGATACCGAAGGCTGCCTGAGCATCCCCGGATATTACGGCAAAGTGGAACGGGCTTCCAAAATCAAGGTCCGTTCGCTGACACGTCACGGCAAGACCGTCATCTATGAACCGGAAGGCTTCCTGGCCCGTATTTTCCAGCATGAAATCGACCATCTCTATGGCCATCTGTTCATCGAAAAGGCGACGGATTTACAGAAAGTAGGGGACTAATGGATAAGTTACGTATCGTATTCATGGGGACGCCGGACTTTTCCGTCCCGTCCCTGGAAAAATTGGCCCAGGCCGGCTATGATATCGCTGCCGTCTACAGCCAGCCCGATAAACAGCGGGGACGCGGCAAGAAGGTGACTTTCTCGCCGGTCAAGGAAAAGGCCCTGGAACTGGGCATCCCCGTCTTCCAGCCTGATTCCATGCGCAGTGACGACGTCATCGAACAGCTCCGCAGCCTGGCGCCGGACGTCATCATCGTCATCGCTTACGGTAAGATTTTGCCGAAAGCTGTCCTGGACATCCCGAAATACGGCTGCCTCAACGTCCACGGCTCGCTGCTGCCGAAGTATCGCGGCGCCGCCCCCATCCAGTACGCCATCAAAGACGGCGAAGCCGAAAGCGGCGTGACCATCATGCTTCTCGACGAAGGCATGGATACGGGGAAGATGCTGAAAAAAGCGGCTATTCCCCTGGATGCCAAGGAAACGACGGGGACCCTCTTCGATAAATTGTCCATCCTCGGGGCCCAGACCCTGCTCGACGTCCTGACCGACCTGGATGGCTATGAAAGCCGCGCCGTCGCCCAGGATGAAAGCCAGGCGACGTATACGGCCAAGATTACCAAGGAAGAAGCCCACATCGACTGGTCCCAGGATGCGGCCGTATTGGAACGGCTCATCCGGACGCTGGATCCCCATCCGGGTGCCTATACCATCTGCCACGATGGCAAGCGCCTGAAGATATGGGCAGCCGACGTCGTCGAAGGGACACAGGCTGCGCCGGGGACCGTGTTATCGGTGACTAAGAAACAATTCACCGTCCAGACCGGGAAAGGGGCTTTGCGCATCTGTGAAGTCCAGCCCGAAAGCCGCAAACGCATGGCTGCTGCCCAATATCTGCAAAGCGCAGCCTTGACGGCTGGTGAATTATTATAAATGACTCAGCGCAGAGAAGCGGGACAACTGCCGCAACGAAGACGGTTGCCCTGCTTTTGTGCTGTTCGCTACTGCTTTAAAAGCACAGGGAGGAATCCATGAACGTTCGTGAAATTGCCTTTCAGAGCCTGCTGACTATCTGCCGCGATGAAGGCTATAGCAATATCGTCGTCTCCAAGGCGATACAGACCCATCAATTTGCCGACAGGGACCGGCGCTTCTATACGGAGCTGGTTTACGGCACCTTGCGCTGCCTGAATTATCTGGATTGGATCATATCACAGATCAGTACGCGCAAACTGCAAAAACTCGACCCTGTCTGCCTGGCCATCATCCGCCTGGGCTTATATCAGATTTTCGGCATGACCAAAGTCCCAAAATCAGCGGCCTGCAATGAAGCCGTCAAGATGGCGACGAAATTCGGCAACCGGGGCATGGCCAAGTTCGTCAATGCCATGCTGCGCAACAGTATCCGCCGCCGCAGCCAGTTCGTCATCCCCGATAAGGGCGAAAACATCGTAGCCCACCTGGCCCTGACCTATCATCAGCAGGAATGGCTCGTCCACCGCTGGATCGAAGCCTATGGCCCGGACGATACGGAACGGCTCTGCCAATATTTCGATACGATCCCGCCGCTGTGCCTGCGCGTCAATACGGCCCAGACCAGCCGCGAAGAGCTGCTGGCCGATTTGGAAAAACAAGGTCTGCCGGCCCGCCCGGCTGCCATTTCACCAGACGGCATCTACCTCGACGGCAATCCCGGCATCCATGAACTGACATGCCTGCGTGATGGCCGGGCCATCATCCAGGACGAACCGTCCCAGCTGGTAGCCCATATCGTCGATCCCCAGCCGCACGAAGTCATCTTCGACGTCTGCGCCGCTCCCGGCGGCAAGACGACGCACCTGGCCACACTGGGCGGCCCGTCCTGTGTCGTCTACGGCGGCGATATCCATGAGCATAAACTGCGGCTCATCGAATATAATGCCCAGAAACTGGGCCTCAAGAATGTGCGGACCCTGCTCCAGAACGGCTGCACCATCGGCCAGAAGTACGCCGGCAAAGCCGACCGGGTCCTGGTCGATGCCCCTTGTTCGGGCCTCGGCGTCCTGCGCCATAAGATCGACCTGCGCTGGCGCAAGAATCCCAGCGACCTGCGCACCCTGCCGGCCCTGCAGCGGCGCATCCTGGACAGTGCATCCCAATGCGTCCGTCCTGGCGGCATCCTGGTCTACAGTACCTGCACCATGAATGATGATGAAAACAGCCGCATCGTGGCTGCCTTTTTGAAGAATCATCCGGAATTCCACGTAGAAAACGCGACGCAGTGGCTTCCCGTTCCCGGCCATGAAGGGCCTTTCATCCAGCTCCTGCCACAGCGCGACGGCCTGGATGGTTTCTTCATTGCCCGCATGAAAAAGGAGGGCTGACATGAGTAATGTATTTGATATGACCAAAAAGGAACTCCAGGCGTTCCTCGTCGCCCAGGGGATGAAAAAGTTCCGGGCCGACCAGATTTTTCATTATATTTATAAGCAAAATATCTTTTCCTGGAATGATATGGTCCTACTGCCCAAGAAAGACCGGGAACAGCTGAAGGAAGTGCTGCCAATCTATTTCCCGGAAGTCGTGTCCCGCCTGGACGCCCCGGACGGACAGACAGTGAAGCTCTTATTGCAGCTGGCTGACGGTGAGACCGTAGAAACGGTCCTCATGAAGCACGACTATGGCAATTCCATCTGTGTATCGTCCCAGGTCGGCTGTGCCGTCAACTGCGCCTTCTGTGCGTCCGCCAAGAATGGCTTCGTCCGCAACCTGTCGGCTGGCGAAATGGTCGCCCAGCTCCTGGCTTTCCGCAAATACGTCACGCCGGACCTCCATTCTATCGTCATCATGGGGACAGGGGAACCGCTCCTCAACTACGATAACGTCATCCGCTTCATGAAGCTCATCCACGAAAAGGATACGCTCTATCTGGGCTATCGCAACATGGCCTTGTCGACGTCGGGCATCGTCCCCAAGATGTACGACCTGGCCAAAGAGGGCATGCCCATCACCCTGGCCGTATCCCTCCACGCGCCGAACGATGCCTTGCGGCGTCGCATCATGCCGATTGCCGAGAAATATCCCCTCGACGAAGTCCTGAAGGCGGCCCGCCACTATTTCGATGTCACTGGCCGGAAGGTCACCTTTGAATACATCCTCATCAAGGGCCTGACTTGTACCAACGCCTGCGCTAAGGAACTGGCCCGTCTCCTGGGTGGTCAGAACATCCTGGTCAATGCCATTCCCATCAACGACAACTACGACGTCGGCCTCTACCGGCCCGATGAAAAGACGATGAATGAATTCGTCACGTATTTGCAGCGCCACGGCGTTTCCGTCACTCTGCGGCGGGAAATGGGCAGCCAGATACAGGCCGCCTGCGGCCAGCTGCGCATAAAACGCGAAAAAATTTGACAGGTGACGGCGAATATGATATGAATTAATGTGTACCTATAACGAAACACCGTGAGAGGACGTGAGAATTTGGGCACATACGGTGAATCCAAAATCGGCCTGGTTCGGAAAGTGAATGAAGATTCCTTTTATATCAGCCACGAGAAAAACGTACTGGCCGTAGCCGACGGTATGGGCGGCTATGTAGGCGGTGAAATCGCCAGCAAGACGGCCGTAGAAGCGATAGCTTATTATTTCAAGAACTTTAGTTATGCAGCACCGGTACAGCTGGAGAAAGCCATTCAATATGCGAATTCCAGCATCCTCAGCAAGACCTTGATCGACCCTTCGCTCAAGGGCATGGGGACGACCGTGTCCATGGTGACCCTGGCTCGTCATATGGCCTTCTGGGGCCACGTCGGTGACAGCCGCATCTACTTATACCGCGACGGGGAATTCAAACAGATTTCCGTCGACCATACGATCGTCCAGGTCCTGCTCGAAAAGGGCAAGATAACTGAAGAAGAAGCGATGGATCATCCCCAGCGCCATGTGCTGACCAGAGCCGTCGGCGTCGATGAGAACTTGGTCGTCGACAGCGGAGCCTTTGAAGTACAGCCGAAAGATCGCATCCTGATTTGTTCCGACGGCTTGACATCATTCATCCAGAAACAGGAACTCTACGATGCTATCGGCGATTACCGCCGGACAGAACGGGAAATCATCAATGATCTCTTTGCCCGCGTCTATGAAAACGGGGCGAAAGATAATATCACGGCAATTTTAACAACCATATAATCGGGAACGACTATGAAAGTGGTGGAATAGCTAAAAATGATTGGTCATATCTTAGATAACAGATACAAGATATTGGAAAAAGTAGGCACAGGCGGCATGGCCAGCGTGTACAAAGCACAGGATATCCTCCTGGACCGGATCGTCGCCGTAAAAATACTTCATTCAAAATACGGCAACGACCACGATTTTGTCGTCCGCTTCCGCCAGGAAGCCCAGGCGGCTGCCAAATTGTCACACCCCAATATTGTCAATATATACGACGTCGGCTACGATGAAAATGTCCATTACATCGTCATGGAATTCGTGCGCGGCGAAACGTTAAAAGAATACATCGAAAAACACGGCCACCTGCCGATCAACACGTCGATACAGATTGCCTTCGATATCGGCGAAGCCCTGGAAAATGCTCATGCCAACGGCATTGTCCACTGCGACATCAAGCCTCATAATATCCTGGTCACCGAGACAGGACGCATCAAAGTCGCCGATTTCGGCATCGCCCGGGCTGTGAATTCCGTCGAAAACAGCGACCGTACCGTCCTCGGCTCAGTCCATTATTTTTCACCGGAACAGGCCAGTGGCGGCCATATCGACGAACGGACGGATATTTATTCCCTAGGCGTCGTCATGTATGAAATGATGACTGGCGTCGTCCCTTTCCAGGGCGATACGGCCATCAGTATCGCCTTGAAGCACGTCCAGGACGATATTCCCTTGCCGACGAAGTACAACCGCCGTATCCCGCGGCTCGTCGAACAGGTCATCCTCAAGGCCATGGCCAAGAACCCGGACGACCGCTTCCAGTCCATCGGCGAGATGATGTCGGAACTGCGCCTGTCCCAGGGTTTCATCAATACCAACGGCGCTCGGCCGATCATCAGCAAGGGTCCGTATAACTTCGGCACGCAGAAATTACAGCCTATCAAGGAAAAGGACCTGCCCGAAGAAGAACCGAAAGAAAAGAAGAAGAACCCCTTCACGCGGTTCATGGATTCTATCAGCAATCATTCGCAGAAAACTATCATCATCGGTATGCTCGGCGTCTTCCTCGTCGCCTTTGTCTGGGCCTTCTTTTCCTTTGGGAATTTTTGGAGTACTGAAGACATTACCGTACCGGATGTGACGGGCAAACAGGTCGAAATCGCCAAGAAGATACTGAAAGATAAGAAACTCGACGTTTCCGTCAAGGAAGTGGAAAGCGACGAAGTGCCAGTCGGCGAAGTCATTTCCCAGACACCGTCTGGCGGGGCCGTCGTCAAGGCCAACCGGACCATTTACCTGACCGTCAGCAAGGGAAATAAGGGGGAAGAAGTCCTCATACCGGACCTGCGGAGCCTGACCCTCGATGAGGCCGAAAAGAAACTGAAGGAAATCGGCCTGTCTGTGGGCAAGGTGCGCTACAAAGAGAGTGCCCAGTATGCCGACGGGACCATCATCGACCAGGACCCGGAATCACCGAAGAAAGTCGAAAAGGGGACGAAAGTCGACCTCGTCGTCTGCCGTAAGAGCGAAGCCGAAAAAGAAGCAGAAGCGGCCAAGAATGAAGCCCCTAATACGAGCGGCATGAGCCTCGATGCGGCCGTGAAGGCCCTGGAAAGCGCCGGCTATTCCGTCGGCAGCGTGTCCAACCTCGATTCGTCGAAGGACAGCTCTCAGGCCGTCGTCACGGGCCAGACGTCGGAAGACGGCAAGGTCGTCAACTTGTCCGTTGAATATCCGTCGTCCCAGAGCAGCCAGAGCTCGCCGTCGAGCAGCTCCGGCGGCTCCGATGGCAGTGCCAATAACCAGGAACCGGCCGGGACGCCTCATTACGGGACGGTCAATATCAGCGTACCGTCTGGCGCTTCCAGCCAGCATGTCCAGATCGTCGTATCCGACGACAATGGCTCGCGCGTCGTCTATGACCGCAGCCAGGCCGGCGGCGACAACATCTCTAAGAGCGTCAGCGGCACGGGCAAGACGAGAGTCAAAGTATACATCAACAATTCGTTAGTACAGGACCAGTATATCTAAGGGGAGGAACATGACAAAAGGACGCGTCATCAAGAACTATAACGGCTATTATTACGTCGATGTCGGCCGGGAAGGGCTCATCGAGTGCCGACGCCGCGGCAAATTGCTGAAAGCGAAGATCCTCGTCGGCGACGAGCTGGAAATCACCGAGCTGGGCCAGGACAAGGGCGTCATCGAAGCCCTGCTGCCCCGGCGCAACCAGATACGCCGGCCGGCCGTGGCCAATATCGACCAGCTCCTGGTCATCATGGCGGCCAAGTCGCCGGATCCGAACCAGTTCCTCGTCGATAAGATGCTCATGACCTGTGAATACGGCGGCATCCATCCGACGCTGTGCTTCAATAAGTGCGACCTGGACCGGGAGACGGCCGAATCCTACAAGGCCTTTTATGAACGCTGCGGCTATGACGTCTATCTCGTGTCGGCCAAGACCGGCGAAGGCCTCGATACCCTGCGTAATCTGCTGCCCCACCGCATGACGGCCTTTTCCGGCCCGTCGGGCGTCGGCAAGTCGAGCCTGCTGTCCCAGATCCTGGGCCGGGAAGACTTGTCCGTCGGCGCCGTCAGCGAAAAGATCAAGCGCGGCCGCCATACGACACGCCATTCGGAAATCATGCGCCTCGACAGCGATACGTATGTCGTCGATACGCCGGGATTCAGCTCTCTCGACTTCGAGCACCTCGACCCGAAGGAAGTCCTGCGCCTCTTCCCGGACATGCTGCCCTACAGCGGCGGCTGCAAGTTCTCGTCGTGTCTCCATCTGTCCGAACCGGAATGTACGGTCAAACAGGCCGTCGCTGGCGGCCATATCCAGAAAGAACGGTATGACACATACTGTAAGATACTCACTTCCATTGCAGAAAGGAAACGATAGTCATGGTAACCATTTGCCCATCTATATTATCGGCGGACTTCTCCCGCCTGGCTGAAGACATTCAGGACGTCGAACGGAAGGGGGCAGATTGTATCCATCTCGACTTGATGGACGGCCATTTCGTGCCGAACCTGACCTTTGGCGTCCCCGTCGTCAAGGCTCTGCGTAGCTGCACCAAGCTGCCCTTCGATGCCCATCTCATGGTAGAACATCCGGAAACCTACATCGACGGCCTGGCTGCTGCCGGTGTCCAGTACGTCACGGTCCATCAGGAAGCCTGCACCCATCTCGACCGGGTCCTGCAGCAGATCCACGAAGCCGGCATGAAAGGCGGCGTCGCCCTCAACCCGGCGACCCCCGTATCGACTTTGTCCTGCCTGGCCGGGCAGCTGGACATGATCCTCATCATGAGCGTCAACCCCGGCTTCGGCGGCCAGAAGTTCATTCCTTATGCCGTCGATAAGATCCGCCAGGCCAAGGCGCTTCTGGAACAGGCCGGCAATACGACGGCTGTCATCGAAGTCGATGGCGGCGTCAATGCCAAGACCGTCCAGGCCGTCAAAGACGCCGGTGCGACCTTCCTCGTCGCCGGCAGTGCCGTCTTCGGAGCTGACGACCGGGCCGCTGCCATCGCGTCCTTGCGATAAGGACTTGTATTTCTTCTTTTCATGTGCTAAAATCATACATGTAGTTCAAATGAATAAGGATAGTCTTTGAGGCAAGGTGAGAAAGCGGCGCTTTCAATTCCTGACCGGCGGTGACAGTCCGCTAACCCGCAAGGGTTGAACCGATGCAATTTCGGTACCGACAGTACAGTCTGGATGGGAAAAGACGACAGATTGTGTTTTTGTTGCGCTCAAAAGGCTATGGGAATCTTACGTCCATAGCCTTTTTTTATCTTGCGAATCTGAATAGAAGGGAAGGAATACATTGGAACCGGCAGAGTATATGAAAAAAGCCCTGGAATTGGCAAAGACCGCCCTGGGCTATACGACACCCAATCCTGCCGTCGGCTGCGTCATCGTCAAAGATGGCGAAATCGTCGGCACGGGATACCATCATAAGGCCGGCACGCCTCATGCCGAAGTATGGGCATTGCGTGAAGCTGGCGAACGGGCGAAGGGGGCTACGGTCTATGTGACCCTCGAACCTTGCGCCCATTACGGGAGAACGCCGCCGTGTGCCCGGACCCTCGTCGAAAAAGGCGTCGGCAAAGTCGTCATGGCCATGCTCGACCCCAACCCCTTAGTGGCTGGCAAAGGCGCGGCCATCCTGCGCAAAGCCGGCATCGCCGTCGAAGTCGGCCTCATGTCGAAGGAAGCGGCTCAGCTCAACGAAGTCTTCATCAAGAACATGATGGTCCAGAAACCGTTCATCGCCATCAAACTGGCCCAGAGCCTCGATGGCCGCACAGCTTCACGGACGGGGAAATCCCAGTGGATCACCAACGAATGGGCCCGCAGCTACGGTCACTATCTGCGCTCCATCTATGACGGCATCTTAGTCGGCATCAACACGGTCCTGACGGACAATCCCCTCTTGACCAGCCGCATCGAACGGCCCGGCCAGGATGCACCGCATCAGCCCGTGCGCATCGTACTGGATACGAAAGGGCGGACGCCTTTGAATTCGCTCGTCGTCACCGATAAGACGACGCAGACCATCATCGTCACGACGTCCCTGTGCCCGGTAGAGAAGATGAAAGCCCTGAAAGAGGCTGGCGTCCGCGTCATCCTGGCACCGCTCCAGGACGGCAAGACCATCTACCTGCCCGACGCCTTGCAGCTCCTGCACGACGAAGGGCTGACCAGCATCCTCGTCGAAGGCGGCAGTACCGTCCAGGGCAGCTTCTTCGATGCCCGCCTGGTCGATAAGATCTATGCCTTCATGGGGGACAAGGTCATCGGTGGGACCGGAGCCCTGCCGTCTGTCGGCGGCTGCGGCGTCGATGAACTCGATGAATGCCTGCCGCTGGTCTACGATTCGGCAGAACTCCATGACAATAATGTATTGATTACGGCATATAATGCCAACAGGGAGGGCGCCTATGTTCACTGGCATCATTGAGGAACTGGGGACGATTGCCCATATGGACCGCCGCCCCGATTCCATCCGCCTGACCATTCAGGCACACAAAGTATTAGAAGGCACGCAGCTCGGCGACAGCATTGCCGTCAACGGCGTCTGCCTGACCGTCACGGATATGACGGACTCGACCTTTTCGGCCGACGTCATGCATGAAACCATGCGCCGCTCGTCATTCAGCACTATCAAGAGCGGTTCCCAAGTCAACCTCGAACGGGCCATGCAGGTCGGCGGCCGCCTGGGCGGTCATATCGTCAGCGGCCATATCGACGGCATCGGCCACGTCGCCCGCATTGCCACCGATGGTATTGCCCGGGTCATCACCATTTCCATCCCCAAGGACATGGAGCCGTTCATCGTCGAAAAAGGCTCTATCACCATCGACGGCATCAGCCTGACTGTCGTATCCGTCGGCAGCAGCCAATTTTCCGTTTCCATCATTCCCCATACCATGGCCAATACGACGCTCATGGATAAGCATCCGGGCGCTATCGTCAACTTGGAAACGGATGTCATCGGGAAATATGTCCATAGCTTTACCGTCGGTCATCCGTCGTCGGCGTCTTCGGGCCTGACGATGGAAAAACTGCTGGAAAATGGATTTTAACATAATATTTCAGAATAGGAGTGTTTTACAATGGTACAAGTCAAAGAAGGTAAATTAATCGGTTCTGGTGCGAAGTTCGGCATCGTCGTCGCACGTTTCAACGAATTCATCTGCAGCAAGCTCCTCGGCGGCGCTTACGACGCTCTCCATCGTCATGGCGTCGATGACGCAGACATTACGACGGCCTGGGTCCCGGGCGCCTTTGAAATCCCCCTGATCGCCCAGAAAATGGCAGAATCGGGTAAATACGACGCCGTCATCTGCCTCGGTGCCGTCATCCGCGGCGCTACCAGCCACTATGACCTCGTCTGCGGTGAATCGGCCAAAGGCATCGCCCAGGCATCCCTCAAGACGGGCATCCCCATCATGTTCGGCGTCATCACGACAGAAAACATCGAACAGGCCATCGAACGGGCTGGCACAAAAGCCGGCAACAAAGGCTTCGACGTCGCCACCAGCGCCATCGAAATGGTCAACCTCATCAAAGAATTATAAAAGCAAGCGAAATCATAAAGGGCTGTCTCTCCAGGCGGATGCTGGGAAAGGCAGCCCTTGCTATAAATCGATATTTCAATCAGATGACAGGGGTGATAAGTCATGGCTTTATGTGAAATTCATATGGAAAACTTTTCAGTTTTTTCGGATGGAAAAATTTCTTTGTCGCCGAATATAAATGTATTCATTGGAGCTAATGGAACAGGGAAGACGCAGCTGTTAAAAGCGGTATATGGTTGTTGCGAATTGACTGCAGACCATCGTGAAAATTTCCAGGCCTGTTTCCAGCTAAACGCTAAGACGAAGTCATTAGCAAGGAATAAAAAGCAGAACGTATGCCATTTTTCTCTTGCTAGTACAGATCAGGAGGCTAAAATCATGACCCATCATCTTTTGGAGTCTGATGATGCCGGTGTACAGACCGTGTCCTATGAGCACAGCCTTTTCACAAAAAAAATCAATGCCGTTTATTTGCCGGTAAAAGATATGCTGACCCATTCACGGGGATTATTAGCTATGGCGCACAAGTACAATGGACTTTCCCTTTGACAAGACTTTACTGGATAGTATCGAATGTGCCGGGCTTTGGGGACTTAAACAGCCCTCAGCGTTGGCAAAGAGTATATTGCCACTGTTAGGCCCGTTGATTAATGGGACCATTGTGATTGACAACGACGAATTTTACATTGTCAAAAAAAATGGACAGAAAATCAATTTTGAATTGGAAGCGGAAGGCTTTAAGAAAATTGGGATTCTTTGGCAATTATTGATGAATGAAACCATTACGGAAAATACGATACTTCTATGGGATGAACCAGAAGCCAATTTAAACCCTGAATTTTTGCCGGTTATTGCCGATTGCCTTTTAGCCCTTTCCAGACAGCATGTACAAATCCTTATCAGTACGCATAGCTATATTTTGGCCAAATATATCGAAATTCGTGCCAAGGACACGGATAAGGTCCTTTTTCATTCGCTGTATAAAAAAGATGATGGATTAGTATACGATGAACAACAGAAAAAATTTAGTGCTCTCCAAAATAATACGATTGTAACCGCTTTTGAAGCGCTTATGGATGAAATCTACATGGGAAGAAAAGCAGGTGAATAAGGTGGAACAGATTTTCAAGATGAAAATCATACCTGTGAATTTAATAGCGGTGAGAAACTCATTGATGAAGTACATGTGTGGACTATACAGGATTGGAATCAACAATACGGCAAGTTCCCGGCAAGAAAATTGAAAATATAATAAATAGCAAGATACTATCAGGATGCACCGTATTTAGCGCTGTCCTTCTCCTCCTATACTAGGAAGGATGCGGCTTGACTGTACTTTGACCGGGGGATATGGTACAATGTAACATAGTTATTAATGCGTATCAGACAGATGACGATATTTTTCATTGGTAAAGAAATGAGGACTTTATGAGCACATTGACGATTGTCATTTTAACTAAAAATGAGGAAACATATATTGAAAATGCGATTAAAAATGCAAAAAAATGCACGGACGATGTGTTGGTTATTGATTCGGGGAGTACAGATTCTACGATAAATTTAGCATTAAAAGAGGGCGCAAGGACTGTTTTTCATGAACTGAATGATGATTTTGCAGCTCAACGAAATTTTGCTCTTACGCAAACTGATTCTGAGTGGATTATGTACCTTGATGCCGATGAACGCCTTGATAAAATTTTATGTGAATATATAACAAGTATTGTTCAGAGTAATAATAAAGCACGTCAATATGGCATGGAAAGGTATATGCTTTTTAACGGATATGAATTCCATCATGGAATTTTTTCTCCAGATTGTGTATACAGATTGTTTCCAAGGGATAAGGTACATTGGGTTGGTAAAGTCCATGAGCATCCAGAATGTAATTTACCTAAAGAAATACTGAAAGGTAAAATGCAGCATTATACTTATAAAAGCTGGCATCAGTGGCTAATGAAGGCAGATTATTATACAACAATTTGGGCGGAAGAAAGATATCAGCAAGGAAAAAGAGTATCTTTAGGAACAGCCTTTTTACATGCAAGTTTAGGCGCCTTGAGAGCCTTACTTATCAAAAGAGCTTTTTTAGATGGTTGGATGGGAATTATTTCATGTGGGCAGCATGGCTTTTATACTATGCTTAAATATGTGAAATTGTATGAATTGCAGAAGAAAAATGAAAAGGATTGAAAATGGAAAAAATTACGCTTGTTTTAGCAGCTGATAATAATTATGCGCAACATTTGGCAGTAGCCTGTGCATCAATTTTGAAAAACACCTTGCATTCAGAAAAAATATACTTCTATGTCTTGAATGATGATATTTCATCAGAAAATCAAGACTTAATTATGCAGACTGTACATGATTTAAAAGGGGAAGTTCAGTTTATTTCAGTGGATGATAAAAAGGTTCATGGCTTTACTAGTGGTCATATTAGTAAAGCTGCTTATTTGCGACTTACTATTGATCAAGTGCTTCCGGAAACTGTCACTAAGGTTATCTATTTTGACACAGATTTAGTCGTATTAGATGATGTGGAGAAATTATGGAACTTTTCCCTAGAGGGGAAGCCACTAGGTGCAGTTTGTGATTTTGGCATTATGAAATCCAAAAGGATGCGGCGGCAAAAGTTTGAGACGTTAGGCTTGCCGGAGGGAGACCCTTATTTTAATTCAGGCGTTCTTATCATGGATTTACAACAGTGGCGGCAAAAAAGATATGGAAGCTTAGTTATTGGTACGGTAACTCAACATGCTTTCCGTCATCACGATCAAGATGGCCTGAATAAGGTTTTTATGAACAATTGGAAAAAAATCCCGCTTAGATGGAATGTTATTCCGCCTGTATTTACGATGCCCTTAAAAGTACTATGTCATGCTTCATTAAGGGTAAAGGCTTTAGAAGCTATGAAAAATCTGGCTGTTTTTCATTGGGCTGGAAGGTATAAACCTTGGGAATTTTCTTTAAATGGTCCTTTCAATAAGTTGTATTATGATTATTTAAAATGGACAACTTTTAATAATCAACCTATGCCTCAACCGAGTGAAGATATGAAGGGAAAATCAATTACAAGACAGAATTTTCGCATTAGGTGGGCATTTTTTTGGAAAATGATTTTAGGCTGAGAAAGAGTGGAAATTAATGAAATTTAATAATTTTGCATTTGTCAATTTGATGGAGAAAATAATTGGGCCTATAAATAGAATAAAATTCAATCACTTATGTCTTATTATGATTACTTTGGCAATATGTATACAGCGTCTTACTATTGCTGTTGGAAATGTGTTTTATGCATTTGCTATTATATTTTTTACTATTGATACCTATCACAGATATCGTTCTGGTGAGAAATTGTTTTTACCGATACAAATTAAAAGATATTTTCTTATCTATGTGTTTTTTGCACTAATGGTATTGCCATCAGCAATTTTTAGTTTAAATACTGAATATTCATTTTTTAAATACATTGATTATTTTGTACTACGCTTTTTTGTGTTGATTATATTGATTTTTCTAAAAGTTGATAATGAGGCTATCAAGAAGGTTTTGTTTTTCTTTATTGTTTTTATGGCTATTGATGGGATTGCAACACTTGCTGAGCGGTTTATCACACAGGCATCCCGAGCACAAGGCCTCGGAGATGGTTGGCTTCGCCATGCTAGCATAGTCGCTACAGTTTTTCCAGCTAGTATCATCTTGTGGATTTCACAAAAAAAATATACTTTGTATAAAAATTGGTTGTTCTTCTGTGCGGTCTGTATTGTTTTGGGGGCAATCGCTAGTGGAACAAGAAGTTCTTGGGTGGGGATTCTAGCTGTCATGCCTTTTGTGCTTTATCAAGGTGCAAAATGGAGTCCTAAAAAATGTTTTGCCTTAGTAGCAATTTTTATTTGTATAACAGGTACAATAGTAGCGACTCCTCAGTTGCAACAACGTGCAGCTTCCATAGCGAATATAACAACGGATCGATCAAATGGTGACCGTATCGAAGCTTGGAAGAGTGCAACAGTTATGGTACGAGAAAAACCTATTATTGGATATGGAATCTTACAGGGGGGCAAGGTTTATCTCCAAAATTATCGTACTGCGGCGGATACGCAAGGGCTCGGTCACTTCCATAATAACTATGTGCAGACAGTTGTAGACAGCGGCTTTATGGGCTTTATCGGCTTGATAGTATTTATAATTTATTCGTTGTGGATATTTAGGAGGTGGAATTGTCCGTATAGCTTAATCGGTTTTTGTGCTTGGATCGGTTTTATTGTTGTAGGTTTTTTTGATTATACATTAGGAATGTCAGCTGCAGTGAAAACACTTTGGTTCATTACGGGATGTAGTCTACGTTTGTATGAGGATATCTGATATTTTGCCTTTGTTATCCTATCGATTTTGACAATATGTCTGATATTTTAGAGATTTATTTGTGTATAAATAAATGAAATTGTCTTGAATGAGGTATCTGTCATAATCAAGAAAGTACTTTACAAGTAACAATCGTTATTTTCAATAATTATTACAACAATATTCTTGAAAAAAACTATTTGTTGAATATAAACGACTTGAACGCCATATTGATTGGGTGTGTCAAGAGTTTTGTGTAAATCGATTCAATAAGCAACATCGTATTGC
>ENA-OWPP01001400-OWPP01001400.1-human-gut-metagenome-genome-assembly--contig:-NODE-1400-length-20783-cov-6.866895_pt1 | contig 20783 bp, 8 predicted proteins | sample MGYA00248265_ERZ651848 | MGnify/ENA primary metagenome ERZ651848 (study PRJEB26924, sample SAMEA4378233) | human gut metagenome | biome: human gut; feature: human-associated habitat; material: faeces...
CAGCCGCCGGAGCGGTGCTTAAGCCGCAAGGCGGGAATTGTGCGGTGTTGCCTTTATTAGCGGCTGCTCATCCGTTCAGTTTGGCGTACTCTTCGTCGGTAACGGGCTCGCACCATTCGTTGCTGCAATCTTCGCCGGGAACTTCCACTGCAATGTGGCTGAACCAGCTGTCGGCCTTGGCACCGTGCCAGTGCTTGACGTTGGCCGGGATGGTGATCACGGTGCCGGGGGTCAGGCTGACGGCAGGTTTGCCCTCTTCCTGGAATTGATAACGCCTTCTATATTTTCATATGAATACCACAACAATAGTACAACAATAGCACAACACAAGCGGGATTTAAGGCAAAGAGCTGCAGGCAGTATGATGCGGGAATGATCAACCAGCAGGGTTCCGGCTGCTCCGGCGCGATGAGTGCATCGCGCCCTACAATCGGTCCAATGCCTTATCGCAGTATTTTAAGCATGTAACCATCATATTTTTTCAAACCCTTATCGAAAAAAACTGCCCGCACAACGGCTTATCATACCGTGTACGGGCAGTTGATTTATAATTTCCTACTTTTCTCTCAGGTCTGGGTCGATAAGCGCAACCCCACCTGGTACCCCAGCAGGGTGCGGGTTTCCACCGGCTGGTGGCGGATGAGGGAAAGCAGCTGCTGTGCGGTACGGCGGCCCAGCTGTTCGGCATCAAAAGAGACCGCCGTGATCTGTGGCGTACACCCCTGCAGCGCTTCGTCGTCATACAGGGAGGCAAGACGGATATCCTGCGGCACGCGCAGGTTCAGCTGTCTCAGGGTGCTCAAAGCCAGCAGGGCAACCTGGTCATCCATGCACAGGATGCAGTCCGCCCCACGCTGTACCGCGAGCTCCACAGCGCTGGTGCGTAGATCGTCGCTTTCCAGCTCCAAAAACAGCAGGCTCTCATCAATCTTGCAGCAGGCGCGGTCATGCGCCTGCTTATAGCCTTCCAGGCGGGACTGGTTGACGGTGTACAGCATGGATCCGCCCAGCAAAGCAATGCGATGCAGGCCCTTCATCAGCAGCAGGCTGACCAGCTCGCGGCAGCCGCCCACCTGATCATGGTCCACCGAGATGACATCCTGGTCAGCCGGGCGGCCAATGGCAACAAAGGGGATGCCGCTTTTTTGCAGCATGGGGATCAGGGGATCACGCTCCAGCGTGCGGGCCAGAATCACGCCATCAATCTTGCGGTTGACCAGTAGACGCTGCATCGGGCTTGTTTCCTGCTCGCCCACCATCGTCATCAGCACATCGTAATCATTGCGGGTGGCAATATCGTACACGGCGCTGACGGTTTTGCGCAAAAATGGTGCGGCAAGGTTGCCGAACTGGCGCGAGAACACCAGTGAGATATTATAAGACTGCTGGGTTACCAACCCGCGTGCCAGCATATTGGGCACATAGTTTTTCTCTTTGGCGTACTGGACCACGCGGGCGCGGGTCGCTTCGCTGACACGGCCATTGCCCGAAAGGGCACGGGATACCGTGGTCTTGGACACGCCAAGGTCTTCAGCCATCTGGCTGATGTCAATTTTTTTTTCTCCTTCTGTCTGTTTACGGCGCGGCATGGGTTTACTCCTGTTAACGTTTGCTTCTATAAGATCTTCTTTCTGTCCTTGCCGGTTTTCCGCCCCACGGGCAGTTCCCAGGGTACTGTTCCAGAAACCAGTCCCCCACCCCGGCCATTCCCTACTTGGTTAATAGGCTTAACATATTATACCACATTTCCCTGGATCATGGTAGCCCCCTGTGCAAAGAAAGCAAAGAACACGCTACCCCAGTATGGGGTCATTATATCATTCCTGGCTCTGTTTTTCAACCGATTTTTGGCTCTGTTTCCGTTTTCCAGTGTGTTTTATAACCTGGTAAAGTTTTCTCATTTTGTCCGTATCCTGCTCAGTCATCGTACCTGCGCCAAATTGGGCGGCTTGGGCCAATGCCAGCAGAGCTTCGGCATCCTGGGGTTCAAGGGCGGGGACACAACTTTGCAAAAATGCGGCAAACTCCGGCGCATCGGATGGTGTATCCGGCGGCAGGCCGCGACGCACCAAAAGGCGGTAGATGCTGCCAAACACGGCCAGCACCCGCGCGTTGCAGTTGCCCCGGCCATACCCCATGGCATGGCGGCGGGCCAGCACCAGCAGCACCACAGCAGCCAACAGGCAGCCCCCCAGCAACGCCGCCAAAACCAGCCTGCTGCGGGGCACGATGGTGGCTGCGGGTTCGTTTGTGCTGCTCTCCCCTGCTGCGGGGGCGGTGTCTTGACCTTGAGTTTCGGGCAGCGGGTCGGTGCGCAGGTCGGCCTGTTGGGCACTGACCAGCACGCCGGGGGTCATCTCCATGGGGGTCCAGCCCTGGCCGGAAATGTACACCTCCGCCCAGGCGTGAGCGTTATCGTCCTGCAAAATGGCGTGCCAGCTGCCGTCCTCCTGTTGGGTAAACAGGCTTTGCGGCGCGGCATAGCCCACCACATAGCGCGCAGGCAGCCCGAACATGCGGAACATAACCACCGCCGCCGAAGCAAACTGCACACTGTACCCCTGTTTGGATTCCGTTAAAAAGTAACGGATGGGGTCGGCCCCCTCCGGCGGCTGGGGAGCGCTGGCGTTATACTGGTAGTTGGTGTTTAGATAGGCGCGGATGTAATCGCCAATGTCCGCAGCTTCGGTCAGCTTCCGGTCCTTTTTGGCTTCATCGCACAGGGTTTGCAGCTCGTCATAGCCGTCCGGCACGGCGGTGTAGCGGCTGGCGGCGTAAGCGGCATAGGATGCTTCCATCCGGTCCAGCACGCTGGGGTCGGCATCGGCGCGGGCTTCCAGCTGGGTTTGGGCGGTATCCCGCGGGTAATACAGGAACACATCGTCCTGCGCGGTCTGGCCCGCGGCGGCGCCATCGCCCTGGATGGTGTAATAATCACCCCAGTAGGCGTTGTACGGTGCATAGGTGTACTGGGTATCGGCGTGGATGCGCTCCACCGTCAGCGTCTGGGGCTGGGCGGTGCCGTCATAGGCGGTGCGCAAAAACGGCAGGCTGGCAATGGTCAGCCGGGCGTTATCCTCGGTTTTCCAGTTCATAGCGGCGCTGTCAAAGGCATCGGCATCAGGGGCCTGCCAGGTGGTGCCGTCATAACTGCCGCCGATAAATCCCCGCAGGTATACGGTTTCTTCGGGTTTGTCGCTGGCGGTCAGGGCCAGATCCGTCACTCCGCTGACCTGGATACCCCCGCCCTGGCTCAAGGCGCCATCCGCCACACCACCGGCAGCGGCTTCTACTTGAATGTTCAGCCTGCCGCCGCTGACCCGCGGCAGCCAGGTAATGGCGGTGCTCAGCGCGGCGGATTCCACCCGCTGGGCCGCGGGCTGCAGCCAGCCAAGGGGAACCCCCAGCGCCGGGCGCAGCAGCCACCAACAGGGCAGCGCCAGCACAAGGCAAAGCCCGCCCGCCGCCAGCGCGGCAGACTTTTGGATGTTATAATGGCGGCAAAGGTTCTGGCAGTAGTTTTCGGTATCGCGCCTGCCCCACAGGGCCCGCCGCTGCACCGAGCAGGAAGCCGCCCACGCCCCCATCCAACCGACCAAAAGCAGCAGGCAGGCGGGCACAGCAGGCGCGGCCCCGGCCAGCGCCAGCAGCACAACAACGGGCAGCAGCATCAGATCCAGCAGCAGGGCATCCGCACGGCGCAGGGCCGCAGCGGCCAGCGCCCCGGTAACGGGCAGGGCGGCCAGCAGCAAAAACAGCCCCAGCTGCGCCGCACTGCCGCCCTGGGCCACCGGCAGCGCACTGCCAAGGCGGGTGTTCAGGTTTTGGGCAATGTTCCCGGCGCACTGCTGCGCCCCGGCCAAAAAGTTCCGCTGGCAGATGAACAACACCACAAGATACACAATCACCCCCGCCAGCAGCCCCCAGCGGCGCAGGGCTTGCGGCGCACGCAGGAACAGCGCCCACCCGGCGCAGAAAGCGGCTGCCGCGGGCCACACCCACAACGGCACCGCAATGCCGAACCCGGTGGAAAGCACCAGCAGCAAACCAAAGGTGAGCGCCAGCAGCAGCGCGGCATCTGCCGCCAGCCACAACGCGGGGTGCGCTGCGGGGCGCTGGGTGCTCACCAGCACACGGTCTACAAACTTCAGCCCACTGCCGGGGTCGGCAGCGCCGCGCCGGCTCAGGGCAGTACGTTCTTTTTTGCGCTTGGGCGGGTTTTTGCGGTGCTTCGCCGCCTGTTGGGGAAAATCCCCCCATTCCTCCGCTCCGTCCAGGTCCCCACCGGGGGTCAGGGCAGCGCGCAGGGCGGTCAGCGGTTCGCGCACCATCAGGCGGTCCAGCTTGGCGCTCAGCTTCCAGTGTACCTGCTTGAGGGTATCCCCGTCCCGGTACTCCCGCAGCTCATAGCTGCCGCCCAGGGCAGCGCGGGTGTCGGCTTCGTCGCCGTCCTCATCGGGGGCGGTTTCCGCTTTGGCTTTGCCAGCCGCGGCAGCGGGCAGCACACAGATGCTCTGGCTTTGCACGGCAGCCGGGCACGCCGCGGTGAACACCCCCAGGTGATCCCGCAGAGTGATGCCCCGCACCGCAATGCTCCACACGCCGCTTTTGCCTGCGTTTAAGGTAATGCGCTGTTCGGCGCTCTCCTTGCCGCCCAACATGGCGGCGCAGCGCAGGGTAATCTGCCCCCCGCCCCATTCATCGGCGGCGTTCAGCAGCACCACAAGCGCAGGGATGGGCAACCGGCTGCGGTTGCGCAGCCGAACCGTCAGGGTAAAATCTTCGCCCTGTATCACGGGTTTGTCCGGCACCAGCAGCTCTGCCGTTACCTGCCTGCGCAGATAGGCGGCGTCCAGCCGCAGCAGCACCAGAAGCACCAGCACAAACGCTAACAGGAACACCGCCAGCGGTGCCTGGGTGATGAGCGCCGCAGCCAGCAGCACCAAAAGCACCAGCACCCGGCCCAGCTTACCTGCCATGGCGGTCAGCCTTTTCGGGGCGGGGGCGCGGCACGGTGCGCAGCAGGTCCTGCATTACGCTGTCCACCGTTTCGCCGCCTGCGCGGGCCTGGTCGTTCAGCACCAGGCGGTGGCGGGCAACCGCATCAAACACAGCGGTCACATCCTGCGGGGCAACAAAATCCCGCCCCGCCAGGTACGCCGCCGCGCGCGTCATGCTGGCCAGCGCCAGGGTGGCACGGGGGCTTAACCCCACGGCCAGGCGCGGGTCCTTGCGGCTGGCCTGGGCCAGCGCCACAATGTAGCGGTACATCAGCTCATGCACAAATACCGTGCTGACCTCCTGCTGCATGGCAAGCAGATCTGCCTGACCGGCAACGGGGCGCACACGGTCCAGCAGGCGGCCTTTGCTCTGCCCGGCCAAAATTGCCAGCTCCGCTTCCTCATCGGGGTAGCCCATTACGGCGCAGACCATGAAACGGTCCAGCTGAGACTGCGGCAGCATCTGCGTGCCGGCGGCGCCGATGGGGTTCTCGGTTGCAATTACGGTAAAGGGTGCGGGCACCGGGCGGGTAACGCCGTCCACCGTCACCGTGCCTTCTTCCATCACTTCCAACAAAGCCGACTGCGTGCGGGAGGAGGTACGGTTGATCTCATCGCCCAAAAACAGGTTGCACATCACCGCACCGGCGTGGTACACAAACTTGCCGGTCTCTTTCTGGTAGACCGAAAATCCCACCAAATCGGACGGCAGAACATCCGGCGTAAACTGCACGCGGCTTTCTTTCAGGTCCAGCGCGCGGGCAAAGGCCAGCGCCAGCGTGGTTTTGCCCACGCCGGGAATATCCTCAATCAGCACATGGCCGCCCGCCAGCATGGCCATCCAGATGGTGTTTACCGTTTGCTGTTTACCCTGCACGGCCTTGTTTACTTCGGCCGTAACGGCGGCGGCCTGCTGTGTGTACTGCATGGTTAATCCTCCCGGTGTTTTTTCCATATCACCATAATGCCAACGGCGGCGGCAATAACCACCAGCCCGGCCCACAGTGCGTTGTTTTCCAGCCAGATCATGGTATTGGAGATCGCGCTCCCCTCGGATTCCGCGCTGCCCTCCCCCGGCAATGGGGTCAGGGCCTGGGGGGCCACTTCGGCAATGGAGCTGCCGCCGGCATCCTCCACGGTCACCTGGCGCGGCGTTTCGTCCCAGGTAGCGGCGCTTTCCTGCAAATCCTCCTCTTTGGTGGTGTCCGCAGCGGCGGTGTCGTGCTCCGCAATTACCAGGTAGCGCTGGCTGTTGCGGGTGTAGGGGTGGCAGGTGGAAAGGGTCAGCAGGTCCCGCCCCGGCTGGATCAGCACGGCGTTGATATCGCTGGGGTCAATAATTTTCAGCTCGCTCACGCGGTAAATCAGCGTTTCCCACGGGGTGGTCAGCTGGATCTTGTCCCCCACCTGGATCTGCTGCACGTTGCGCAGCATTTCCGCGCCATAATAGCCGCGGTGGGCGGCAATCACGGTGTTGGTGTTTTCGCCGCCCAGCGGCATCGAGGTCTGGCCCAGCAGCGCCGCGCCTTTGGCCAGGTTTTCGCGGCTGGCGCCCAGGTAAACGGGCAGCTCCAGGTTCAGGCGCGGGATCCACAGCACAGCCAGCACATCATCGTCATAGCCATAGGCAGCAAGGTCCAGCGGGGCTTCCTCGTAGGCAAACGGGTCGGTCAGGCCGCTTTGGCCCCCGGCGTAAATTTCCGCGTTATAGTCCTGCATCGCGGCGTACAGTTCAGGGTAGGCGCGTTCCGGCTCCGGGGGTTCGGCTGTGGTTTCCTCCGCCGCGGGGGCGGTGGGCTGGGCTTCGGCGCGGGCCGCAAACTGCGCAGCGGTTTTGGCGTTGCGGGTGCTGGTCCACCACTGGGCAGCGGTGGGCTGTATCAACAGCGCCAGCCCCAGCAAAATGGCCAGCCAGGCCAGAATTTTAGCAATCAGCCGTCCCATTTAGTCATCCTCCTCGCGCTTTTTGCAGCGGTGCAGCAGCAAAAGCAGCAGCAGCGCTTCGCCGCCGATCACAATGCTGCCCGTTACCGCAATCCACGGCCAGGCATCCACCACGCGCTTGACCACCGTTCCGGTGCGCAGCGCCTGATACTGCACGGCCTGCGGGGTGTTGGTTTCTTCCTCTCCATTATAAGGGATGCGGGTGCCGCGCACAAGCATGCGGTGGGTGTTGATGGCATACGGCGTGCAGGTAACAAGGGTGCAGTAATCCTGCCCCGCGGTGATTTCCAGATCCTCGGTGTGCTCCGGTTCCACCACTTTGATTTGATCCACTTGGTACGCCAGCGTTTCATCCAGAATATGCAGGTAGAAACAGTCGCCCTCTTCCAGCTTGTCCAGGTCGGTGAACAGCACGGCTTCGGGCAGGCCGCGGTGGCCGGTCAGCACGCTGTGGGTGCTTTCGCCGCCAAGGGGGTAGCTGGAGCCTTCCAGATGGCCAACGCCCTTTTGCAGCACATCATCGCTGGTGCCTTCGTAAATGGGCAGGTTGACGTCAATTTTCGGGATGGTGATATACCCCAGGCTTTCGCCCACATCCACAAGGTCCACATAGCTGGTGCCGGTATCCTCCGCTTCGCCTGCGGCATCGCGCTCCACGGCGCTGTCCAGCTGCTGGTTATAGCGGCGGGCGGCCTCCTTGGCGGCGTCCAGTTTTTCGGTATCCATGCTTTTTACGGTATCATCGTAATTTTGGATCGCTTCGCTGGCGTGGCGCTGCGCCACCGCGTTGCTGATAACCGGGTACGATGCCACCCCAATGCCGGACAGGATCATCAAGGCCGCAAAGCCGACTTTTAGTTTTGTTGTGGTATCCATAGCGTCACCGCGAACCTTTCCGTGAGAGGGTTGAAGTTAGGAGCTGATGCAATTAAGAATTAGGAATTAGGAATTAGCAATGAGGAATTGGAGGCAGACAAAATAATAAAGAATCATGAATCATTGTGGTGGACCGCGGCGCATTGCGCCGCTCAGGAGATATTGGGTTGGGGGTGGTTTTTAGGGTAGTGAATAACAATAAAATAATCTGTAGGGCCTTACGGCGTTGCACACCACAAAATTGTAATAAACCTCGCCCTGCATGTAGGGGGCGGCGTCCCCGACGCCCCGTTTGACGGGCCTAATAATTGCCGCCCATCCACCCCGCGCCGCAAACATTGCAAATCATTTGTAGGAGCCGATGCCCGCCATCGGCCCGTTGACGGGCCTTGCCCTATTTATTTTTAGGTTCTGCACGGGGAACCACCCCTCAGGCCGCTCCGCGTCCAGCTCCCCTCAAGGGGCGCCAATATCTTACCTTATGTTTGCGGTGGCACCCCTTGAGGGGTGGTTCCTCGCCGCAAACCTGACGCCCGTGGGGTGGTTCCACACGCAGGGCCTAAAAATCAACCGAACAACGGCCATGTACACCCAAAAAAATTTATTCCCCAATAACCCACCATAGGGGGAGGGCCAAACCCGGCCCTCCCCCTGTGTATGATGGATTATCCCTCTATACCCTATTGGTGAATTGTAAAATTGTTTTGCCTTGCGGCGGGCGCATCAGGCGCGGTTCTTCTTTTTCAGGCTCAGCAGCACGCCAACACCGGCCACAACCAGCAGCACACCAATGCCGCTGAACAGCAGGGTGCCGAAACCACCGGTGGTGGGCAGGTTGAAGCCCTTGCGGTTGATGATTTCGGTAACATGGCGGCCATACGTCGTACCGTCCACGGTAACGCCAGTCTGAGTACCATTATTAGTAAAAGTTTCTTCCTTTTTTGTCACATCACTCTTAACCAGTACACCATCTTTTTCCTCATAGGATTCAGTCCATGTCTTCTTATAAGCAATACTCAATTCTACTTTTACCGGAGCCGTCAAAAGGTTATAACCCTGTTTCGTTTTAGTTTCTACCAGATAGTAAGTGCCGTTTGCAAGTCCGTCCACATTGACTTTACCGTCAGTACCCGTTGTGATATCAGACTTAACTTTTACCCATTCCTGGTTTTCGCCTGCTGCCGGAAGTTTCAGTGCTTTTGCTGTATCGTTATCAATTTTGACTGCACCGTCAGGAACCTTCTCATCTTTTCCTGCCAGCTTATACAAATCAAAGGTTACGCCTTCAAGGTAGATCACATCACCCTTTTCATCTTTGACATCAGCCTTCTTCACAATCTGAATCTGGAACGTATAAACGACAGTTTCATCGCCGCGTTTATTATTGTTCTCCGGCGCGTCCTTATCCTCATCTTTCACATCTGTTTTGTTAGAGTACTCCAGCTTAGCCTGGTTCGAGTTGCCAGTAGTGGTCATATCTGCATCATCAGTCAGTTTTGCCTTATAGCTAATGACAATCTGCTTACCTGCATATGCTGTCATATTGGCGGGAACAAATGTAACCTTAAAACCATTGCCAAGTTTATCAATGGTGTATGCGTCTGTAGGAACGGCTACCAAGCTTTCGCCATTCTTATACTGGACACTGATAAGGTCGTTACCATCAGCATCCTTTACCTGATCGACCAAATTGGTCGGGGTATCCGTTACTTCAAACTTCTTCAGGCGGGTGATATTCTGGGGAACGGTAACAGTAATCTTGTACGGAATTTCATCGCCTACATTGTAGTCAGCAGCTTTACGATACTCGTCGCTTGTACGGTCTTTTACCGTCTTTTCAATGTCAGGTGCATAGTTTTTAACTGTTACTGTTGTGTTCTCTGCGGTATAGTCACTGCTATGGTCTGCATTTTCTGCTCTGCTTACCGTACCATCGTCAGCAATCGTAAATACATAATAATCACCTGCATTGATGACGTATTTACGATTTTCACCTGTTACTTCATCGCTATAACCAATTTCCTTGAAACGGTAAGTACCCGGCTTCAAACCGTCAATTTTTACTGAACCGTCAGGAGCAGTCGTTTCAAAAGTAGTAGTATCATCGGGATAAGGTACCCATGTATTTGTATCGTCATCCTTCAGACGTTCAAGACTAAATTTAACCCCTGCCAGCGGTGTTCCAGCTTCTTCTCCTACAACGCCGAGTTTTTTCAGCGTAATAGCACCTTTATGTGTGCTGTTTTTGGGGTAAACAACCACATCATACAACCACTGCTTCTGAGCGTTTGCATCTTCTGTCACACGCGTCATAGGAATAGAAACCAAGAACGGAGCTACCGGTTCAGTAACTGTAGCCGGTTTGCCGGTTTCAATCACAAGATAAAGGCCAACAGGGAGATTCTTGAACTGCACCATGCCGTTCTTGTCTGTTTTTTTCTCCACGCCGACTTTATCAGCACCTTCAATTTGTTTGTTATATTCTTCTTTTACTTTGCCATCTACCATGTAGTCAGATGCTTCCGGTGCTTTTTCATTTGTTTTACCGTTATAATATTCTTGCAATTCGGTTGCATTTTTTACCTGATAAATAGTAAATCCAACATCTTCTGCGGGTTCCGTGCCATCAGGAATATTCTGCTTTTCACCTGTACCTGTTTCACCATGAATCTCCTCTGCATGCAGATACTTATAAATGGTAATCGAGCCTTTCTTATCGGGATCAATTACACTGTCTGTTGTCTTCGTTGTTTCTGGCAATGCGGGTGCATCCGCTGCCATTGCTGGCATAGCGCACAGGCTGAGGGCCAAGGCGGCGCTCAACAGGCCTGTGAGAAAACGTTTTGCTTTTTTCATTTCAGTACCTCTTCTCTTAAAAAAAGTCATCATCGGATGGGCGGCGAAGCCGCCCGGCTTAGGGGTTCTGCATCAGCACGGCGTGCAGTGCGGGGCGCTGCAGCGGGGAAACGCTGCCGCGCCGCCCGCACTGTGCCGTAAAGAAAAAAGGGAGGGAAAACCGGGCCGCTTGCCCACTTGGCTTAAGGTGCATCTGAAAACAAAGGAAATAACGGATATTTCGCAGCCACAAGCAGGATGTAAGGCAAAGAGCCACCGGAATCCTTTCCGGATCCCAAGGCTTCTTAACACAAAATCCGGCTGCGCTTATAGAAACAGGCGATATTTTCAGCTTTTCAGTTATACCCCGGCTTATGGCTGCGCCCTGCCGTAAAACGGGCGCGCACTGGCGGGCAGGCCCTGTACCCTGGGGGTTGCTGGGTTTCCGGGGGATGGTTAATGTCGCCGGCCCCCTTTCCTGTTGTAGCGGAATGTGAATATCAACAGCCCTGCCACCGCCAGCGGCATGCCGATCAGCAGCCACAGGCTTGGCGCGTCTGCACCCGTGTGGGGCAGCTCAGGCGTTTTACGGTTCAGAACGGTAAGGGTCATGGTGTAGGTGTTATTGGCGCCCGGAATGAACGTCTTATCTTCTTTCTTAACTTCCTCACCATCAATATAACACTTGCCGTCTTGGGTAAATTTGATCTCAATTGGCTGTGCCAACAGGTTGTACCCCGGATGTGCCTTGGTTTCCGTCAGGCGGTATGTACCGGGTTCCAGATTTGTGAACACACCGGTGATTTTGCCGTCGCCCTTCGTTGTGGCGGTAATGGAACCTGTGTTTTCGTTATCGAATTTATAGGCAGTATCTACCTTCTGCGGTTCTCCTTCGTTTGTTGTATCGACCAGCTTTTCCAGCTTGAACTCAACATCTTTCAAGAATACTTCTTTGTTATTTTCGCCTTTTTCCGCGTCCTTCTTGATGATATCCAGTACAAACTTCGGGTTCTGCAGCGTGTTGGTCAGCTCAATCTTGCCGCTGCCGCCGGTGATGGTTCCATCGGTGGCTGTGGCTGGCGTTGTAGTTGCGCCGTTCGTTTCGCCGTTCGTTTCGCTGTTTTGTGTTGCTTTAGCCGTTACAACATACGTATTGCCGCCAATCGTAATGGTTCCGTCTGCCGCTGCCTTTTTAAATTTGTCATTCTCTACCGTACCTTCCACAATGCGGTACACATAATCGATGTGGTTATTATCCGTATTGATTTGGTACTGATCCAAACCGCTAAAGGTACGCCGCCAGCCGCTTTCACCGTATTCAATGGTAACATAGTCTTTCGTGTTGTCAGCCGGGTAGTTTACCGGTGTCCAGTCTGTATCGCTTTGGCTGGTTGCCAGGCGGCGCTGGAGCTGGATGTAGATTTGTCCCGGCCGCTTCGCAGTGCTAAGATCGTCCGTACCATTTGCATCTTTCCAGAGCTTATCGAACTCAATGTTGATCAGTTTGCGCTTGGTGTTGGTAAAGATTGCGGTAACTTTCAGATTGGTCGGATCGTTCGGCTTTTCGCTCTCCACAATCACGCCTTCCACCATGGTGTTTTTGATCACATGGGCTTCATTGCCATCCGGAACAGTTACGCTTTGCAGTCTGGAACCATCTTGCGGTGTAACTTCCTCGATGGTATAGCGGGTGCCAACGGGGATGCCGGTGATGGTTCCGGTGCTTTCGCCCTTGCCCATATCAATCGTAACGGTTCTTTCGATGGGCTTTTCTTCCAGACCCTCACCGCCAACATCATTAAAGGTAACTTTGAAGGTGTAGGTTCCGGTCAAGGTTTCGTCCTCTGCGGCCTTCTTTTGGATTTTCAGCCCGCCGGTTTTGACGGTGTTGACGTATTTTACCTTTAGCTTTGTCAGTGTGGAGCTTGTTTCGTCCGGGTCCTTATAGGAGCGGAAGACGATGGTGTTGGCTTCTTCGGGCTTTTTGCTCACCTTGTAGCCATCATTCTTTACACTATCGTCATAAACTTCCGTTCGGCCATCATCGGGGCCTCTGGGGGGATCTTTCTGCTCTTTTAACGACCTGTCTTTCCCGAATGTTACGGTCTTTACATTTGATATGTCCTCTGGATTCGTCGAAGTAACCGCCTGCCCGTTCTCGTACACGGTCCATGTGGTGTCGTACAGGCTTGGGTTCAGTTTCTCTTTGAGCGAAATGTAGCTGCCGCGGCGGAACTGGTCGCTGAAGGTAACGGTTTCTCCATCTTCCAGAACAAAGCGTCCGGCATCGTCCACCAACTGGGTGTCGCTGTCCTTGTTGGAGGTGTACTGTGCGTTTTCGGCTTTTTCCAGCTGACCGCTTTTGGCGGAGCCGTAATCCGGGATGTCCTTCTGATCGGTTGTAAAGCCGGTCATCGTACTTGGCACCGCTTTGGGAATGAAGGTAAAGTTCCTGAAATAGATGTTGCGGCTATAGTTATCGCCCACGCGGATGGTTTGGACGTTGTCGTTAAAACCGCTCTGCTCTTTCATCTTGTGCAGGTCCAGCTTTACGGTGACCCATTTGTCTGTCTTCACTTCGACCGAGCCATACGTTGCGCCGTTAATGCCTGATGTGCCAAGGCTGCCTTTTTGGACGCCTTTATCATCCAGCAGTTCCAGATACAGGTTGTTGAGGGAAAGTCCATCACCATCTTTTTGGGAAACGTAAACCTGGAACGTAAGGAAGCGCATTTTTTCGATATTGATGGGTTCATTCAGCGTCAGGATGCCATAACGTTTATCACGCGCTGCACTGACGGGTTCCGTATCCATATAGCGTGCGTACCAGTGAAGGACCTGTTCGGTATTTTGCCCGGTATCTGGCTTGGAATCTGGCCAGGGATTTGTAACCGACTCGAAAATGTACTCATCTTCCTTTTCTTTGGTTGCGGGTTCAATCTTGCTCGTAGCCAAATTCACCACTTGGGACGGAGTACCGCTTTCATCCGGGCCAGCGGCATCTTTTGTTCCATAATGGGTTGCCTGGTTCTTGATGGTGAAGTTGAAGATTTTCTGGTTTTTAAAGCAGTTTTTGAAGTCATCATCAGTAACGTTGGTCAGATTGACTTCTTTTTGAACCTGCAGCTCGTTATTATCCGGGAAGTTGAACGCCACCGCCATGTTGGACTCCCACATACCGCGTTCCATATAGTACATGGTAAGGGTGTGCTTGCCGGTGGAAAGATTGTCGATGTGGACACTTGCGTTTTTATAATACTTTTCGGTTGTTCCTAAGTAAGTAATGCTTGTCTCCGTTTCATGCTTGTTTTCATCACGATCTTCAGCGCCATAATTATCTGTTTTGCTGTTCTTGACCCGGCTGACATAGGAAGTTACGGTGTTTTTCTTATTATCGCGCTGGTCAAATTCCAACACACCAGAAACTCTGGCATGATCACCGCCAATATCCAGGACAAGCTGATCGTCAATGAAAACCCACACATCATCATCACCAGAGAAGTAAAAACGAATTGGAATTTCATTTTTGTACTTGTCCTCAACTGTTCCGGTGCTGGTTAGGGTAAACGGGATTTCAAGTTTTGCACCGTAACCGTAATTGTACCTGGCTGCGCTCTTACTGGTTGTGTTTTCATTGAACGGGAAAAAGCCGTATTTCGTTGAAACACTACCTGTACTATTTGCACTGTCCACGTTGAGGGCCGCATCGCTCGTATATTTAGCGGTTGTCTCTCCCGTGCTATCATTACCAAGGTACAACTGATCGCTATTTGTATCTTTGCGCAGATATAGAGAAGTTTTGCTACTGTCAAACCACCAGTATTTAACGCCCTCGCCTGTTTTATCTGATTCTACAAAAACTTCTTCTTGGGTAAACGGGAACTCAACATTGTGGTAAACTTCGCCAAGTTTTGCATTTTTGCTGTTTTGGCTGGTCAGGAACTTTTCATTGAAATGCGGTTCTTTCAGGGTCGTTCCATTCATCACGATGTCGCCATCGCTGTCCCTTGTGTCTGCCACAATGCCCTGGAAAGCGTAGGCATTTTTTTTCCCGTTTTTGCTTCCTCCTATATCATAGTTCGAGTTATTGGCTGCGATAAAGATATTGTAAGAACTCCATCCGTACAAATTCAATGTACTTGCAATATCCGCAAATTTTTTATCCCAATCACTTGGCTGGAAATGGCCTGTATAAATGGGATATATAATGGACTTTCCGGTATTTTTATTATAACTCTGATAGTAGTCGCTGATTGCCTGATCGAACTGGCGGAAGGGTACCCAGTTGCGGTGACTTAAAGCAGGAAAATTTTGATCGTAACTATTACGGTTCTTGCCATTCAACTCGTAATCTGTATAATAGTCATACAGCGTACTGGTAACATACTTTGTGTTTGGTTTTTCCGTAAATTCAGCGGATTTAATATCTACTACTTTAGTGCCAGTCTTCTTCCCCTTTTCGGCATCACGCAGGGTACCTTTTGGAGCCCAGTAGCCGCCACGAGTGGTATCTTTATATACTGCATCGTCATTCGTATCCGCATAGAAGCAATTTTTGTCATCTGTGGGAATCGTCAGCCACGCTGTACTTAGTCCATGTTCTTTTGTCGTATTGTTATCGTTAATTTCTTCACCGGAAAAGATGATTGAACTATATCCTTGGGGAATGTCAACATAATAAAGATTTTTGTTTGTACCATCTTTTACCAGCGTGCCTTTTTCGGAGTTTCCGTTGCCTCCTTTTATTCGATAATAAATGGTCTCTTTATTATTATTATTGGCTTTGGGGATTGAATAGTTGCCGGCATCTCCCGTCGCCATCTTGGAAAAAGTAGCATCGTAATAGATGCGGGTGGCACCGGGACGCCCCCATGTTGCATCATCATTGCCATTGTACATGTAGCAATAGCATTGACCTTCGGAATACTGGAAGCGTTTCTGATTTTCTCCTTTTACTTCCTCATTATAAAAATTGTAGTATTCACTTATTCCTGTATCATCATCGCCCGCGGTAAAGCGAACAAAAGAGCAAAAATCGTTAGGAATATCAAAGGTTGCTGTGGAACCAGAAGCAATACCAGAATCCAACCCATCACTATTTAAGGATATTGGGCCACCGATCGGATTAAGTTTTCCTGTTTCTTCATCCAGTTCATAAAACCAGGCTTTAACGTTCGTTAGTGTTTCACTGGTTTTATTTTCAAAGGCCATCTTTTCGCCAGCGAAGAGCTTATGGCCAACCGTATAGGTAGTCCAGTCATCTCGATTCCAGCCATCCCCCTTATTTCCGTCATAGTAGTTGCCGCCGATATAATGATCTCCTGAATTGAACGTCATCCACGGTGGATTATTATTATTATCTACTTGAGCAATTACTACTTTGTATGCAGGATTTTCGTCTGCAATTGCATCTCCATTATATCCGCGAAATTCAAGTCCATTCAACCCTCCATATTGATAGTGTTTTTGATGATCCAGGACCACAGAATAAATTTTTCTTTGCTCCTTCGTTTCGCCAACTTCCAGCATATCAAGAAAATATTTGTGATAGGTATTTGAATCTTTTCCATCAACGGCATATATTTTTACCTTTGTATAATCTTTCCACTTGGTAGGCACTGCAAAATAGAGCGTGTAAGTATCCGGCACTCCCCCCTCACTAGCTGCCTGCACGTTATCCACGCTTTTTGCGGCGTACATCTTCTGCGGCTGTTCGGTCGGTTCCGGGGTGGCGGTGGGGGTCACGGTCGGCACAGGGGTGGCCGTTGCGGTGGCTGCCGGTTCCGGGGTCGGGGTAGGTTCTGCCGTGGGCTCCGGCGTTTCGGTCGGGGCGGGCTGCTCCGGCTCGGCGCTTTGTTCCGGTTCCGGGGTGGCGGCATCCGGCACCGGGGTGGCGGCGTTCTGCTCCGGCGGAACGGTATCCTCCCCGGAGGCCGTTCCCTGCTCATCCTCCAGCAGCTCTACTTCGCCAGGTGCGTCGGGCAGAAGATCCTCCTCGGCGTATACAGGCAGGGCCATTGCCATAACCAGGCAAGCGGTGACAAGCAGCGCTGTCAGCCGGCGCGCCCAACCTGTTGTGTTGTTTCCTGTTCTATTCAATCTGCTCACCCGTCTTTCGCGCTGGCTTGATGGAAGCACATTGTTCCACAGGGGATCCCTGTGAAACAGTAAAAGAAGCCAGCTTCTTTTACTTGCGCAACCGTTGCCATGTTGTTTTCAAAAAAAAACCGCATCGAGTTTTCTCATTGCGCATTTACTTTTTATTGTTAAAATATAGCACCTTTACACCAGAAAGGCAATACAATCCACGTAAATTCCTGTTTTTCAGCATTTTTACTGATTGCGCTTTCCTCCGATTATACAATATGTTCAAAGCCTTTGTATAATTTATTTCTAATTTTCTTTTTGGCAGCGGTCATTTTATATACTTTGACCGCGCGTTTTATGATCCTCTGCGCACGCAGAGCGCAACTTTGCAGCAAAATTCGCCTTTTTTGTTGCGTTTCCCTGTTTTTGCGCAATTATTTGTTTCGCATGCGCCTGTTTGCGGCGGGGCCTGGCGGCTGGGTGGGCACCTTGTGGGAGGGATGGCAGGTTTGCGGCGCACGGTTCCCGTTTTTTTGCGGCGCGATGGGTACACCGCGCCCCTGCAAACGGTTTGCGGTGTTTGCGGCTGCGGGTGTGTGTTTGGTGGATTGCATGCCCGCCAACGGGACGCCGTTCTCCCTTTACAACGGGGTGCGGGTTTGCTGCAGATATGCCATTCGCTTTTTTGTCCCCCCTGCCCCGCCCCTGATTCCCGGTTCCCCCTTGCCGATTTCTATTTGCGCCAGCTCCTGAAGTGCATCTGAAAGCAACGAAAACAGCGGATCTTTCGCAAGCACAAAATCCGGCTGCGTTTACTGAAACAGACGAGCTTTTTGACGTTTCAGATAGATCCCGGCTCCCAGCTTTCAATCTATCCTGTGTAAACTGCAACCCCTCACGCCCATTCTGTGCGGCACTTACCTTATAATAAAAGGGGTGCTGCCCTGTGTAAATTTGCAACTGATCTATTTGAAGCAGCTGTGAGCTGTTGCAATTTTGCACAGGGTATTGCCCGCATTCTGTGCCGAACATTCCCGAAACGTGTTGGAAAAACGCACAGGATTGCCTTGTTTCCCTATGCCGCTTACCGTTGGAAAAACGCACAGGTTACCCCCGGAACAGTTGCAATTTTACACAGGGTATTCCCGCTCCCCTGCCCCGCCGTGACCCGCGTACCTGTTGGAAAACCACACAGGATAGGCCCGTTTTCCGTGTTGCAATTTACACAGGTTTGGCTGTTTTGGGCTTATTTGCAACTTTACGCAGGTTGCTTTCCGCACAGGAAAGTGGTGGTGGAATGCACAGGCTGCAATTGGTGGAACACACAGGTTTGCGTTGTTAAATTACACAGGCTCTACCTATTACTAATATAAAACTAAACATCTAAGCCATAATAACAACCAGAGGTAAGCCGGGAGGTGGGGGAGAACGGGAAAAAAAGTGGTGTTGCCATTCCATCAGGTTACAGAACCCTGAAACAGCAGGACAGAAAAGCACAATAAAACCCTGTGTAACCTGCACCCTGGCTGCAACCCCCACAGGATATATGGCAAACCACAACGCGGGTGTTGCATTTTGCACAGGGTAATGGCGGTGAAACCCTGTGTAAATTTGCAATTCTTGCGCTGAACAACAGGATGTGCTATAATGTTTAGCATGATGTGCGTGACCACCCAGGATACAGCAACCGATACAGGAGGCCCCTGCTTATGGCGGCAAGTAAACAGAAAAAAGATGATCCGTTTGTCGTTACGTTTGAAGAACGCGGGGACCAGACCATCGTTCGCAAATCCAATGACCTTGTACAGATGACGCGCAACAACCTGACGCTGAGCCAGCAGCGCCTGATGCTGCATATTTTTTCGATGATTAAGCCGGAGGATACGGACCTGCCCTCTTATGAGCTGAGCATTTATGATTTTATCAAGATGACCGGCATGGACCCGCACAGCGGGGCGCTATACAAGCAGGTGCGCAAAAATATTGAGGAGCTGGCCAACGCGCCCATCCAGTGGATCAAGAATAACGGAACTTCCACAGTGGAAACATTCCGCTGGATTGATAAAGTGCGCATTGATGAGGGCCGCGCGCGCATGACCATCACGCTGGATCCGGTGCTGAAACCGCACCTGGTGCAGCTGAAAACCCTGTATACCACCATGGATGTGACCTACACCATGCTGATGCGGTCCACCTATTCCATCCGCATTTACGAGCTGTGCAAGAGCTACCAGAGCCTGTATCTGAAAAAGAAAGCGGCCGGGGAACCGTTGGTATGGAACCTGAGCATGCTGTATGAACAGCTTTCGTATACGGCCAACCGATGGTCGGATTTCCGCCGCCTGGCACTGGAAAAGGCAAAGGCGGAAATTAACGAAAAGACGGATATTATTTTTAATTACGATGTGTACGAAAAAAAAGGGCAGAAGGTTCTTTCGCTGGTGGTAACGATTGACCCGGTGGATGACGCCGCTGCACAGGCCAACCTGGACAGCATCAACAGCACAGTGCGCAAAAAGAGCAAAAAGAAGGGCCGCCCCACCGTGGCGATTGAGGATTCGCTGCTGGATGACCCCAGCGTGATCACCTTTGATTATGTTTCGGCGCCGGAAACAACCATCCCCTATTCCTTTGGACGCCACCGCACCGAGCTGCGGGAGGAAATTGTTGTGAAAGCGCGCATGGATCAGCTGCGCGCGGAGATTACGCCCGAAGAGCTGCACGCGGTGGAAGTGATCATTGATGTGTTGGCAGATGCCTGCTGCACCATCCAGGCAGGCGATGGCGAGCAGGACGGCGGCAACAAAACGGTGTTTGGAAAGATGAATGCCATCATCCTGGATTGCGGCGGGCTGACCAGTTGGCTGGCCGGTGTGGCACCCCGTTATGCACAGGAGATCATTCCCCGGTCGCAGACGATGCGCAGCCCGGCGCGGTACCTGAACAAAGTGCTGCGCGAGGATATGGATAACTATCGCATTTATATTTTCCGCAAGGCAAAGCCGGCAGCAGAACCCAAAGAGGAGCTGTTGGAAGCGGAGTACCATGTGATGGACGAGCCGGTGCAGCAAACGATGCCGGAGCCTGAGCCGCCCAAGGTAGAGCTGATTCCCGAAACGATTGTAAAACGGCAGGATATGCGAAAAGAGTTTGCAAAGTTTGTAGATGATGGATACCTGGAAAAGACGTTGACGAGCGGCCAGCGCGGCGCTTACCACGAAATTTACCGCCACCTGGCAGCGCGGTGCGTGCCATCGCCTTCCAGCCTGCGCAATGGGCTGAAAGACGAAATACGGCTGCATTACCTGACCTGCATGAATGAAGTGATTGAAAAGTATGGCAGCCTGACCCCATTGATGGAAGCTATGGCGCATGAACTGGACTTTGATGTGTTCTGGGCAAAGGCCGCCAAGGACCCCAACGTGAATAACCCGATGGGGCTGTTCTACCACATTATTGAAGAACGCGCGTTGAACCCGATCGGCACCATAATGAACGACCAGGCACAACGGCAGAAGGTTGCCGCCAAGGAAAAAGGTGAAAAAGATAAGTGGCACAACGAAAGCTGGATGGATGCTTTTGAGGAAGATATCCCGGATGACAGCGAAGAGTAATTGAGATGAAGCGGAGCGGAACATCCGGGAGCGCTATAATAATAAGGTAAGCAGCGGCTGGCAGATTGCTGGCCGCTGCTTTTTTGTTGAAATGCAGCTGAGAAATGGAAATATCCGGCGTTTTTTGATTTCAGATAGACCTTGGGATAATAGGTGAGAATGAAGGTACGTGAGCGGGAATGCCTGGATGAAGTGAAGAAGGATGGGAAGGAAAAGCGGCAGAGAAAAAGCGTGAACAGCAACGAAGAGATGCCTGCATAATATTCGTCAAAATATCCGTTGACACACGCGAAGCATATGATATAATAGAAGCTATAACAGCAACGAAGAGATGCCGCACGGCATGGGGGTGGCCATTTTTGTAACCCGCGGTTAAGGCAACACCGCACAATTCCCGCCTTACGGCTTAAGCACCGCTCCGGCAGCT
>ENA-OWPP01001427-OWPP01001427.1-human-gut-metagenome-genome-assembly--contig:-NODE-1427-length-20444-cov-7.781990_pt1 | contig 20444 bp, 15 predicted proteins | sample MGYA00248265_ERZ651848 | MGnify/ENA primary metagenome ERZ651848 (study PRJEB26924, sample SAMEA4378233) | human gut metagenome | biome: human gut; feature: human-associated habitat; material: faeces...
TAAGATACAAAGGGCGTAGCGGATACAGTCAAAATAGGGAATTCGACGCAGAATCATCAGATTCTAGGAGGATTCATCTTTTTGACACAATCCGCAGCCCATGTTCAATTTGTGTAACGGCAAGCACTAGGGTAACTCACTAACTCCTCAGGTGGATGGTATCGATCCACCTTCGTCCTGTCGCAATTCAACAAGATACAAAGGGCGTAAAATCCCATCTTAAAAGTGAGTAGAGTGGAAACAACACATTTCCACTCTACTCACTTTTTATGATCTAATCTAAATGTTCTTGCTTCTCCAGATAAAGAGAGAGCAAATGCCAGTCTGGGTGTTCTCGCCAACCTGGAGTGGCTACGATCTGGCTAGCAACTTTCCTTGCTTCTTCCAGAATGGGATAATCTTCTACCAAATCCGCGACTTGAAATTCTGGGATCCCAGATTGGCGGGTTCCAAAGATTTCACCTGAACCCCGCATTTTCAAATCTTCTTCCGCCAGCACAAACCCATTGGTTGTCTCTGTCATGATTTTCATGCGCTGCTTGCCACTATCTGTCTTAGGATTGGCTACTAGAATAGCATAGGATTGCTTGTTTCCCCGCCCAACCCGGCCTCGAAGCTGGTGAAGCTGGCTAAGACCAAACCGATCTGCATCCATAATGACCATAACGGTTGCATTGGGTACGTTGACTCCTACTTCAATAACGGTCGTAGACACCAAAACATCGACTTGGTGCTCTTTAAAGGCCTGCATGATGGCATCTTTTTCTTCACTTTTCATCTTCCCGTGAAGAAGAGAAACGCGTGCTCGCTGCCCAAAGAAGGCCTCTAGCTCTTCTTGGAGGGCAAGGGCGTTTTTCAAATCTAGCGCCTCTGACTCCTCAATCAATGGAGAAATAAAGTAGGCTTGAGAACCTTTGCCAAGTTCTTTGACTAACCAGTCGAGGACCACTTCTAACTGCTCATGCTTGACCCAACGTGTGATGATTTCCTTTCGTCCCGCAGGCATCTGATCAATAATGGACACATCCATATCTCCAAAGGCTGTAATAGCCAAGGTCCGGGGAATAGGGGTAGCCGTCATCATCAGGACGTCTGGATTTTGTCCTTTTTCTCGAAGAATACGGCGCTGGGAAACCCCAAAGCGGTGTTGCTCATCAATAATGACCAAGCCTAGATCTTGGTAGTGAACTCCCTCTTGAATCAAGGCATGTGTCCCCACAATCAATTGAGCTTTTCCTGAGGCGATCTCTTCTAAGACTTCTCGTTTCTCAGCCGCCTTTAATCCTCCTGTTAGAAGGGCAATTGGCAAATCTGGAAAAAGATTTTGCAAGCTTTCCTTGTGTTGCTCTGCCAAAATCTCCGTTGGAACCATCAAGGCAGCTTGCTTCCTAGCGCTTAAGGCTGCATACATGGCAAGACCGGCCACGACTGTCTTCCCGCTTCCCACATCCCCTTGTAAGAGGCGGTTCATATGATAAGGAGAAGCCATATCTGTCAAGATTTCATTCAAGCTGTTTTCTTGAGCTTGCGTTAGCTCAAAAGGAAGCTGTTTTTTTCGTTCTGCTAATTTTTCTGGATTCCAGGCCAAGGAAATCCCTTGGCTGGCATCGTGATTTTCTTCCTTTAACACTTGGAGTTGCAGCTGGAAAAAGAGGAGCTCTTCAAATTTTACCCGGCGAAGAGTTTGCTTGTACTCTGCCAGATCCTTAGGAAAATGCATAGCTTGCACTGCTCGGGAACGAGACATGAGTTGATAACGCTCTCGTAAGATCTGGGGGACATTCTCTTCTAAAAGCTGGTCCAAACCCTGGTCGAATGCTATTTTGATCAATTTCACCAGGCTGTTTTGGCTCACTCCTTGTGTCACTCGATAGACCGGCTGCAAATCATCTTCCACTTGAGCCAGGAGCTTCATTCCTGTCAAACTCCCCTTGGCCTTGTCCCATTTTCCAAAGATCGCCACTGTCTGCTGGACCTCGATTTTGTCTGCTAGATAGGGTTGGTTGAAAAAATTAACCGCAATGACCTGGTCTCCCTGTTTGATCGAAAAACGCAAGCGATTTCGTTTGTAGCCATAATATTGGACATTGGCTGGTGTTGCTACTACCCCAGAGATGACGGCTTTTTCACCATCTTCCAACTCTAAAACATTGCGCGTTTTGAAGTCTTCATAGCGAAAGGGGAAATACAAGAGCAGATCTTCTAAGGTTTCAATTCCTAACTTTTTAAATTTTTCCGCCGATTTTGGACCGACTCCAGGCAGTACAGATAAGGGTTGGTGTAGATTCATTTTTCCTCCTTTCTTTTATAAAAAAGCAGGCCCATCCGGGAAAATCCCACCTGCTTCTTCTTATTCTTCACCTGTATAGTCACGAGGAATCCGATCACTCAAGAGACAGACCACTTCATAATTAATGGTCCCACGGTAATCTGCAACCTCTGTTGCCGTAATTTCTTTTTCTCCATCTCGGCCAATTAGGGTAACCTTGGTCCCCAGAGGCAATTCTTCTGGAAGGCGAACAGTAATCTGGTCCATCGAAACTCGGCCTACAATGGGACAAAACTCACCCTTTATCAGCACATGGAAATTTTGCATCTCTCGGATCCAACCATCCGCATAGCCGATAGGAATCGTTCCGATCCATTGGGGTTCTTCCGTCGTATAGGTTGCCCCGTAACCAATATCTTGACCAGCTTCTAACTGTTTCACATGAACTAATTCGCTCACCAAACTCAAAGCTGGCTTAATTTCATATGGCAAGGCTAACACAGATCCGCTCGGATTCAAGCCATACATGACATCTCCCAAGCGTACAGCTGTGAAAATCGTATCCGCATGCCACAAAGAAGTGGCTGAATTACTCGCATGGACAATAGGAGGAAGGATTTCAAGAGCAGCCAATACTTCTTTGAAAAACTGGTATTGCGCTTGAAATTTTCGATCATCTGCCTCATCTGCTGTTGCAAAATGAGTAAAGATCCCTTCAATTTCAGCTCCAGCTGCTAAGAGGAGGCGTTCAGCCTCTTTGATCTCTTCGATCTTTCGGAATCCAATCCGCCCCATTCCTGAATCTACCTTGATATGGACCTTCGATCCTGAAAGATCTGCTTCTTGTCCAAGCAATTGATCCAACCAAGCAAGACTCGCCACTGTTAAGCGGATGTCATGCTCTTTGGCTAGATTCACTGTTTCACTTGGCACAACTCCCAAAATCAAAATAGGGTGTTGCAAGCCTTCTTCACGGATTTCGAGGGCTTCATCCATATTGGATACACAAAAGCCATCAACCTGAGGCGCCAATTTTTTGGTTACTGCAACGACCCCATGACCATAGGCGTTGGCCTTGACGACTGCATATTTCAAGGCTTGACTCGGAATATGCTCACTGACTTGTTGCACATTAAAGGCAATGGCATCCAAATCGACTCTAGCAACAGTTGGTCTATGTTTACTTGCTTTCATTTTCTTCCTCCAAAATGACACTGGTCGACACTATGTCTCCCTTATGACTGATCGAAATCCATACCTTCCCAGAAAAAGGAGACTTGGAAAAATAGGGAGCTCCGTGGGCATCATTTAAAATTTCTAAATCTTGAAAACCAACTGGTCCAATCCCTGTTCCCATTGCCTTTGAAAAGGCTTCTTTGGCGGACCATCGGCCCGTTAAATATTCCATTTTCCGTTTTCCAGACAATTCCTCAAAGCGCTCTTGCTCAGCCTCGGTTAAGACTTTTTTAGCGAATCGGGTATTCTTCTGATAGGCTTTTTCAATCGCAGCGATCGATTCGATATCGATGCCATGTCCTTTGATCATCTTGTTTTATCCTTATTTATCGTTTCAGTATCGTTTTACTGACAAAAGAGAAGGGGCTAAAGAATCACTCCTTCCGCCCCTGCCTTTTACTTATTCATCGTTGCAATTTCTTTGACCAAGGCCTGTGTTTTTTCCCAACCCAGGCAAGGATCTGTGATGGATTGACCATAAACCACTGGTTCATTTTGACGGCCATCTTCTAGATAGGATTCAATCATGAAACCACGAACTAAAGTTGCCAAATCCTTGTTCCAAGCACGGTTCATCATGGTTTCTCTCACGATGCGTACTTGCTCTTCGAATTGTTTGCCAGAATTGTCATGGTTGGTATCCACCAGGATGAAGGGATGTTGCAAGCCCATTTCGCTATAGCGTTTTGCTGCCGCTAGCAAATCTTCATAATGGTAGTTTGGAATATTCTTACCACTTGCATCCAAGCCTCCACGAAGGATCGCATGAGCTAAAGGATTTCCTGATGTTTCCACTGCTTGGGCATTGAACAAAAAGTTTTGGGGATGTTGGGCTGCATAAATCGCATTGAACATGACAGAAAGATTTCCAGAGGTTGGATTCTTCATGCCTGTCGGAGCAGAGATCCCACTAGATACAAAGCGGTGCTCCTGGTCTTCAACCGAACGCGCTCCAATGGCATGATAAGAAATCAAATCCTCAACATACGGAAGACTTGCTGGATAAAGCAACTCATCCGCAGTTGTCAAACCAGTCTCGGTAATCACACGGTAGTGGAGATGTCGGACTGCTTTCAAACCATCCACAAAGCTTGGTGCTGCATGTGTATCTGGTTGGTGCATCAAGCCTTTATAGCCATCCCCGTTGGTCCGAGGCTTAGCCGTATAGACCCGCATCACAATGAAAATCTGATCTTTCACTTGCTCTTGCAAGTCTGCCAAACGACGGGCATAGTCCATCACAGCTTCTTCATTATCAGAAGAGCAAGGCCCGATCACAAGAAGGATCCGTTGGTCTTCTCCTTTGATAATAGCTTCCAATTCTCGATCACGCGCTTCTTTGCGCTCCAAGGCTGGACCTTCCAAGCGGTAAAGCGAAGTGATCTCTTGCTCATCAATCTTATTGCTCTTCGTAATGAATACCATACGGCCTCCTTATGCTACCTAGACCCATCCTCTTTCTATTTCAGAGGAGCTCTTAAAATTTACGTCCGTGACAGTTTTTGAATTTCTTACCTGAACCACAAGGGCATAAATCGTTGCGTTTCACTTGTGACAAGTCAATATCTGCTGGAATATCTTGTTGTTGCGCTGCAATGTTGCGAGTCGCAGTTGTTGAAATACTGTGTTCCGTACGTGGACGTTCTTGTTCGTGAATTTGGGCTTTCATCATGAGACGAGTCACATCAAATTCAATCGATCCGATCATATCGTTAAACATACGGAAACTTTCTGATTGGTATTCTACCACTGGGTTATTTTGCGCATATCCACGGAGTCCAACTGCATTTCGCAATTGATCCAAAGCATCGATATGGTCCGTCCACTTGCTGTCCACCACACGAAGGATCAAGACTTTTTGGAATTCTTGCACAGACTCTTCGTCACGCAATTTCGCTACTTGGCTAGCATAGATTTCTTCTGCACGTGCATACAAGTAATCGATAACTTCCTTGTCCGATTTTCCTTCAATATCGCTTGCAGAAATCGTATCTTCCGGAACCAAATTGTATTTGGCAAAGTTCAGAATCGCTTCAACGCGTTCTTCCTTGCTTGAGTGGCTGGCCCCTTCAACAATCCGTTTGATGGTCCGTTTGATCATGGCCTTGATTTCAGGTGCCAAGTCACGGTTAGCTGTGATAACATCATAGCGTTCAGCGTAGATAATTTCCCGTTGTTCCCGCATCACGTCATCGTATTGAAGGACTTGTTTACGGGTATCGTAGTTGTTTCCTTCAACCCGTTTTTGTGCACCCTCTACTTGACGGGTGAACATATTTGAACGGATCACCGATTCTTCTTCGCTCAACTTGAAGCGATCAAGCACTGCTTTGATCCGTTCAGAACCGAAACGACGCATCAATTCATCTTCAAGAGACAAGTAGAATTGAGATTCACCTGGATCCCCTTGACGTCCTGAACGTCCACGAAGCTGGTTATCGATCCGACGGCTTTCGTGACGTTCTGTCCCGATGACACACAGTCCACCGAGTTCGCGAACACCTTCACCAAGCTTGATATCGGTACCACGTCCGGCCATGTTGGTCGCGATGGTAACAGCACCACGTTGACCAGCGTTCATGATGATTTGCGCTTCTTTGTAGTGGTTTTTCGCATTCAAAACTTCGTGAGGGACACCTGCTTGAACCAACAATTGAGAAAGGTAATCACTGGTTTCAACGGCAACGGTACCTACTAGGACTGGTTGACCTTTTTCATGACGAGACTTGACATCTTCCACAACAGCCTTGAATTTTGATTTCAAGCTTGGGTAGAGAAGGTCTGGATGGTCAATACGAGCAATCGGACGGTTGGTTGGAATTGGAATCACGCGAATGTTATAAATTTCACGGAATTCTTCTTCTTCGGTTTTCCCTGTCCCTGTCATCCCTGACAACTTCTTGTACATACGGAAGAGGTTTTGGTAAGTAATCGATGCAGATGTTTTGGTTTCTTCTTGAACTGGAACACCTTCTTTGGCTTCAATCGCTTGGTGAAGTCCATCAGAATAGCGACGTCCTTCCATGGTCCGACCAGTAAATTGGTCGACGATCAAGATTTCTTGATCTTCGCTGACCACATAGTCGATATCCAAAATCATGATGTAGTTGGCACGAAGGGCATTGTCGATAAAGTGAGTCAAAGCTACGTTTTCAATATCGTACAAGTTTTCAAGATTAAAGTAGCTTTCTGCCTTATCGATTCCTGAATCAGACAAACCGATGGTTTTAGATGGGACATCGATAATGTAATCGTCCTCTGTCAAGGTCTTCACATAAGCATCCGCCATGTGATAGAGCTGGCTCGTATCAGAAGCTGTCTGACCAGAAACGATCAATGGAGTACGCGCTTCGTCAATCAAGATGGAGTCTACCTCATCGACCAAGGCATAGTTCAATGGACGTTGAACCATGTTTTCTGCACGCACAACCATGTTGTCACGCAAGTAGTCAAAACCAATCTCTGAGTTGGTTGAGTAAGTGATATCACAGAGGTAAGCTTCTTTTTTCTCAGCTGGAGATTTTGCCGCAAGGTTGATCCCTACTGAAAGGCCAAGCCATGAGTAAAGTTCTCCCATCTCTGTTGCATCCCGCTCAGTCAAGTATTCATTGACGGTGACAACGTGCACCCCTTTGCCAGACAAGGCATTCAAGTATACCGGCATGGTTGCTGTCAGGGTTTTTCCTTCCCCTGTACGCATCTCTGGAACGTCACCATGGTGAAGGACGATTCCCCCCATGACCTGAACCTTGTATGGGAACAAACCAAGAACCCGTTTTGCAGCTTCACGAACAACTGCAAAAGCTTCGTACAAGAGATCATCCAAAGACTCACCATCTTGGTAGCGTTGCTTAAACTCAACTGTTTTCGCTTTTAATTCGTCATCCGTCAAAGCTGCCATTTGGTCTTCATAAGAAAAGACCTTGTCAGCCATTTTTTCAAGGCGTTTGATTTCGCCTCGATCATTTTCAATAATTGTTTTTAATAAATTTGCCATTTTTTTCCTTACTTTGAATTTTTCAAAATCTAAAATGTTCTTTTTATTCTAGCATTTTTTAAACATTTTTTCAAGATCAAGGCTGTATCTTACAAGACTTTCGAGTGGTTTTTTTCGTGTAAGAAAATCCAAAAAGATGCCTGCTCAAGCAGACATCTTTTCTATATACGGTGTTTATTCAGACAAATGGTAAGAATAGCTTGCCACAACCACTTCTTCATGCCAACGAAGTGCATACTTCAATTTCAAACTCATTTGGTTGTGGAGAATATTTTGCCAATGTTTTTTAGGAATAAATTGAGGGACTAAGACTGTAACGGTGTTGCCTTTTTCCTTGGCCTCCTCAGCTACTTTTGAGACAAATTCAACTGTTGGCTGGATAATATCCCGGTAACTCGTCATGACATTTTCAAAGCGAATATGAGGGAAATAATGCTTAAATTCTTCCGCCACTTCCGCATCTTTAACCTTGGTTTCTTCCGTTGAGACGTGCATCGCTATAACATCGTTTCCTAGGCTATTTGCATAACTCATAGCTCCCACACTTACCTGAGTGACATTCCCAACAAGGACAATCACGGTATTGCCCGCATAACTTGTCTTTTCAATCTTACCTCCCAAGCGCAATTGAGCCGCAACTTTATCATAGTGATTACGGATACTCAAGAACATCCAAAGCAAGAGACCAATAATAGGGAAGAAGGGCCAGATCTCACGCAAACGGAATAATAAGAGGATCAAGACAATCCCATAACAGATGGCTGCCCCCAGGATATTGGCAAGCGAATACTTAAGAAATCCTTTTTGATATTGGCGTTTCCAGTGGATCACCATCCCTGTTTGAGAAAGGGCAAAAGGAATGAAGACCCCGATGGTATAAAGCGGAATCAAGCTTTCTGTTTGCCCATCAAAGATCAAGAGCAAGACGATGGCACCAATCGCCAAGGTCAAAATCCCATTAGAATAGCCCAGACGATCCCCTTTTTCCATATACATGTGCGGCATGTATTTATTTTTAGCCATGTTAAAGGCCAACATAGGAAAGGCGGAGAACCCTGTATTAGCCGCAACTGCCAAGATCAAGGCTGTTGATAATTGAAAGACGTAAAAGAAGGCTTGACCGACTGGGGAATTCCCTAAGATGGCTTGGGCCATTTGGGCTAGAGTCGTTACCCCTTTAGCTGGAACGACACCCACCCAGTAATTGAGGAAGGTAATCCCTGCAAACATGATCCCCAAAATCAAAGCCATGATGGTCAAGGTAGAGGCTGCATTCTTTGCTTTTGGTTTCTTAAAGAAAGGAACCGAATTGGAGATGGCTTCAACCCCTGTTAGTGAAGCCGATCCACTCGTAAAGGCCCGCAATAAGAGAATGACACTAACCCCTGAAATGGTTTGACCCACATGAGCAGTTGCGTTATAGGCCAAGTGACCCGTCAAGATTTGGATCACACCATAGCCGATCAAGGCAATGGTACTGACAATGAAAAGGTAAACCGGAATCATCAATGATGTCGCTGATTCGCGCAGTCCCCGAAGGTTCATCAGCATCAAGATCAAGACCAATAAAATGGAAATGTGAAGATTATAAGGATGAAGAGATGGAATCGCTGACGTGATGGCATCTGCACCGGAAGACACAGATACTGCTACTGTCAGCATGTAGTCGACCAAGAGACTACCACCAGCGATCAACCCCGCTTTGGGAGACAAGTTCTCCGTAGTCACCATGTAGGCCCCTCCCCCTTGAGGGTAGGCATGAATGACCTGGCGATAAGAAATCGTTAAACTGGCTAGGAGAACCAGGACCACAATCCCAATTGGAATGGACCACCAAATGGCTCCCGCTGATACGGTCATCAAGACCAAGATAACTTGCTCTGGACCGTAGGCGATAGAAGAAAGCGCGTCACTAGAGAGCATGGCCAAGGCCTGCATTTTTCCTAGTAATCCGCCTTCACCTTCTGCACCAGATTTCAACGGACGGCCAATAAACCATTTTTTCAATGTTGAAAACATAAAAAACTCCTTGAAAAAAGATCATGAGGCCGGGAATTCCCTGCCTCTTTTCATAAAACAGGGGTTATTCTACTCCTTTTTTTCAAGACTGTCAACCGAAATTGTGAAAGTTTCATAAATTTTTCATTCTTTCCTTCCGCCTCCCATAGATAGGACCGTTTCTTTTCAATTTTTTCCAAGCAAAAAACGAGACTGGGACAAAAATCCTAGCCTCTCAATTATTTTTGGATTGTCGAGCAAGACGCAGTGGTTGAGTGGGCTCTACTACGCTGATTTCATCAGCTTTTACAGCCCTACTCAACTGTGCGGAGGTGGGACGACGAAATCGAATTCTAACGAATGACCGATTTCTGTCCCACTCTCACTTTTTTATTTCGGTTGATTTTCTACATAAGAAGCAATGACATCCGAAGTGTACTGGGCTGTGCCAGCTCCAAACTTGTCGATGTTTTCTTTGAATTCCGGATTATAGACATAGCCCTTGCCGATATGGCCAAAAACCTCTATAGAGCAGTCAAATCCATACGTTCGAATCGCGTCTAGAAGTTTGGCTGCTTGATCTTGGTTTTCCGATGCTGTTACTGGCAAACCTGCTTGTAGGTTTTTCGCCAAGACTTGGAAGACTTGATTAAAGGCTCTTGTCGCCTCCTCTTCTCGACCTTTTTGACGTTCAAGCGCTTGATCCATGACTTCTTGACCGTACTTATCTACCGCCTCTTGCTGGTATTTTTGAGTATCTTGGTAGCTAAATCCAGTAAATTTTTCCTCAATGGTCATTTTTCTTTCTCCTTTTTGTTCTTGAATGGTTTTTTGCAAGGTAGAAATCAAGGTATCCAGATGTTGTCTTTCTTGAGTCAAATAGTCCAACTGTTTGGTCAAATGGGGCAATAAGTTAGATTTTTCTTCAGCTAAGAGTTCTGCTATTTGGTCTAAGGAAAACCCTAGATACTTGTAATAGAGAATTACCTGTAAGCGTTCTAAATCTTCTTGGCTGTATGTTCGATAGCCATTTTCAGATTTCACAGGGACTAGAAGCCCTATCTTATCATAGTGGTGCAAGGTCTTGATAGAGACACCCGACAGCTCTGCAGCTTTTTTGATATGGTACATGATTTCCTCCTTGTACTCAATAAAAATCAAAGAGCAAACTAGGAAGCTAGCCGCAGGTTGCTCAAATCACTGCCTTGAGGTTGTAGATAGAACTGACGAAGTCAGTAACATATATACGGTAAGGCGACGCTGACGTGGTTTGAATTTGATTTTCGAAGAGTATTACAAGGATAGTATAATCTCTCCCCTTAGGTCAGAGTCAAGACTTAACATAAAAATAGTTTTATTTCAGAGAAAAGGCTTGAGTAGTTCCGTTGCGTTTTACTCAAACCCTTTGTTTTTTTTATGGGTGACTCACGATCAATTCTAAACCTCGCCCTTCCAAAGTCCAAGATTCAACATCGCTTGGCAAGATAAAGTGACTTCCTTTTTGAATAGGATAATCCTTTCCATCTACAGTCAATTTCCCTTCTCCGGTTAAGACGCTCAATAAGCTGTAATCAGCAGTCTTTTCAAAATTAGCTTTTCCAGTAAGTTCCCACTTATAAACCGTAAAGAAATCACTTGCAACCAAGGTCGTCATCCGAAGATCATCGATCACAACTGTATCTGGATGGCTATTAGCTGGCTCCCCAATATTCAACACATCAATTGATTTTTCTAGATGAAGCTCTCGCAAGTTTCCTTGATCATCCTTGCGGTCAAAATCATAAACCCGATAGGTAGTGTCACTCGACTGTTGGGTTTCAAGAATCAAGATTCCAGATCCAATTGCGTGCATGGTTCCACTTGGCACATAGAAGAAATCTCCAGCCTTGACTGGAACTTTTGTCAGCAAGGCATCCCAGTTTTTATCTTCGATTTGCTGGCGGAGTTCTTCTTTTGACTTGGCATTGTGTCCATAGATAATCTCTGATCCTTCGTCAGCCGCAATCACATACCAACACTCAGTTTTTCCAAGTTCTCCTTCATGCTCCATTGCATAGGTATCATCTGGGTGCACCTGTACACTAAGCCAGTTATTAGCATCCAAAATCTTTGTTAATAAAGGAAAGACAGGCTCTTTACGATTGCCGAATAATTCTCGGTGCTCTTGATAGAGTTGATCCAATCCCATTCCTTCGTATGGACCATTGGCCACTTTAGAAACGCCATGCGGATGGGCCGAAATCGCCCAAAATTCACCGACATGGTCACTCGGAATGTCGTAACCAAATTCCTCTTTTAGACGTGTTCCTCCCCAAATTTTTTCCTGCATCACTGAATGTAAAAATAATGGTTGTCCCATAATATCCTCCTCGCATTTCATGTTTCTATTATACAAAAAAAAGAAAGTTTTTGAAAGCCCTTTCCATCATTTTCCTCTCTCGCCAGAAACTTTATTTTTGTGTATAATGAAAGGGATGACACTAAAAGAAAACATTATCCAACTGGCGCATTCTATTGGGATTTCAAAAATTGGATTTACAACTGCTGATGACTTCGCTTATTTGGAAAAATCGCTCCGCTTGGCCGTTGAGGAAGGACGGAATTCTGGATTCGAGCATAAGAATATTGAAGAGCGCATCCAACCCAAATTAAGTCTCTCCTCCGCTAAGACCATCATCTCAATCGCTGTCGCCTACCCCCACAAACTCAAGCAGCAACCTCAAAAAACAGCCTATAAAAGAGGAAAATTCACACCCAACAGCTGGGGATTAGACTACCATTATGTCCTTCAAGACAAGCTCAACCGCTTAGCTGCTGGGATTGAAGAAATGACGCAGGATTTTGAATACAAGGGCATGGTCGATACTGGAGCACTGGTAGATACGGCCGTCGCCCAACGAGCAGGGATTGGCTTTATCGGGAAAAATGGCTTGGTCATTTCAAAAGAATACGGTTCTTACATGTTTCTGGGGGAATTGATTACCAATCTCGAAATTGAACCAGATCAGCCTGTCGACTATGGTTGTGGAGACTGTCGACGTTGTTTGGATGCTTGTCCAACCTCCTGTTTAATCGGGGATGGCTCTATGAATGCCAAACGCTGTTTGTCCTTCCAAACCCAAGACAAGGGCATGATGAACCTAGAATTTCGCAAGAAAATTAAAACGGTCATCTATGGATGTGATATTTGTCAGATTAGTTGCCCTTATAACAAAGGGCTAGATAATCCCTTGGCAACAGAAATCGATCCTGATCTGGCTCATCCAGAGTTGATTCCTTTTATCGAGCTGTCCAACGGACAATTTAAGGAAAAATTCGGGAACGTTGCTGGAAGTTGGCGAGGCAAGAACATCCTCCAGCGCAATGCCATTATCGCACTAGCCAATGCCAATGACCGCTCGGCCATCCCTAAGCTCCTGAACATCATCGAAACTTCACAAAATCAGATTCATATTGCAACGGCTATCTGGTCTTTAGGGCAACTGCTACGTGAAGTGACTCCGGACCTTGTTGAGCTCTTACGGAATATCAAACATCCGACCGATGCTATCATAGAAGAACGAACTGCTTTCTTTGAAAAATTCGGTATCCAAGCAGATTCACAGCTACAATGAAAAAACACTAAGATTGTAACCTTAGTGTTTTTTTAGTTCTTTCAAGAAATACCAACTCCCCATCTCTACTTGGTTAAAGTTAATCTCACTTGAATAGACTTCCTTGTAGCCATTTTTCGTGTAAAAATAGACATTTCCTTTGGTATTGGTATAAAAGGCTAGTTTTTCCCCTTCGATCTCTTCCAAGAAAGGCTCAATTCCTTCTGTCATAAAGCGACTGCCATAGCCCTGCCGTTGGTGTTTAGGGGCGACTGCGAGAAGCATCAAATACCAATCAAAGTCTACATTTTGCTCCAATTCCTTATCTGTGTCCTCCATAAATTTAAAGTAGGACAACATATTTTTCAAGGAAATAAACTTGAGCAAACCGAATCCCCCATTTAAGAGATAGGCCCGAAAAGGGATCGGTCCCTTTTGCAACAAGGCAACTGCATAAATTTCATCATTTTTTTCTGCCACAAGGCAAATATGGTGCTTAAGAAAAACCTTTACCAGGATGCGCATCATTGCCTCAACAAAGGCAGGGTATTGCTTGGGATCCCGAACCAAATCCTTGATGACTTTTAAAAATAGATAGTCCTCAAAGGCTGTACTGGCTACTCGAACCACCTGATCCAGATCTGCTTTTTTTGCTTTTCTGTACTTCATCTTCTCTCCTATTCTAAGTCCACTTTCCAGTATACACTATCCCTCGCTCTTAGACAAAGGTCAATTTTTAGGAATTTGTTCATTCAAGCCAGCAAAAAGAGTCCTCCCCAGACGAGTCCCAATCCCCAAGCGACGAGGACATCCTTGGGATAATGAACCCCTCCAAGAACTCGGACAAGGGCTAATAGAAGAGATAGGAGCATGGAGCATATTCCTAGCGGAAGCGACAACTGGCAGACACACATGGAGATAATGGTGGCCGAAAAAACATGTCGGCTAGGAAAGGAATGTCCGGATGAATTCTTTTCTAATAAGGGTTGAATCTCCCATTTCTCATAAGGTCTCGGAACATTGACCCAATGACGAAAGAGGCTAAACGAGACAAAACCCGAAGCTGGAATCCAGATAAAAGGCCAGATGCCTCCCATTGAAGTTTTCTTAAAAAACAGCCAACAAAAGACCAGGCCGTAGATGCCTGGCATGGCGAACGTCAGGATTCGATTCATCCTTTGAAGAACCTGCACACGATGTGGCTTTCTCGTAAAAGGCAGGGTTAGCCAACGATAAAATTTCGGATAATCTTGAAGATTGGGCTTCATGTTGGCACTCCTGTCTATCATCTCGTTTTTGTACTACTAGTATACGCGATCCTAAGAAAGCCTGTCAAGCCAGGCTTCTTTTTTATCCTTCCTTTCTTCTTTTTTACATGATTTAGCACTAAAATCTGATGATTTATCATTTTTCTGTCTCCAAGAAACGTCTTTTCCATTACTATTATCGATAAAAAAATGAGGCTGGGACAAAAGTCCTAGCCTCTTAATTGTTTTTGGATTGTCGAGCAAGACGCAGTGGTTGAGTGGGCTCTACTACGCTGATTTCATCAGCTTTTACAGCCCTACTCAACTGTGCGGAGGTGGGACGACGAAATCGAATTCTAACGAATTACCGATTTCTGTTCCACTCTCATTTTTTCACTTTGTATGTTACGCCCTTTGTATCTTATTTTTACGCTACTTCTTCTGTGAATTGGCTATTATAGAGATCAGCATAGAAGCCATTTTGGCTCATGAGTTCTTGGTGGTTGCCTTGCTCGATAATATTTCCATCTTTCATCACGAGAATCAGATCCGCATTACGGATAGTGGACAAGCGATGGGCAATGACAAAGGAAGTTCGGCCTTCCATGAGTTTGTCCATGGCTTTTTGAATCAACTCTTCTGTACGGGTATCGACAGATGAGGTTGCTTCATCCAAGATGAGGAGCGGGGCATCCTTCAAGAGGGCACGCGCAATGGTCAAGAGTTGCTTTTGACCAACGGACAAGGTCACTGAATCATCTAATACAGTATCATAGCCATTCGGCAAGGTCCGAATAAAGTGATGGACCCCAACAGCTCGGGTTGCCGCTTCGACCGCTTCATCTGAAATATCGGTTTGATTAAAGACCAGGTTTTCCCTAATAGTCCCCTCAAAGAGCCAGGTATCTTGCAAGACCATCGAAAAGGCATCATGAACTTCTTCGCGACTCATGGCCTTAGTATCCACACCATCGATGGTAATTTTACCAGCTTGAATGTCGTAAAAACGCATCAAGAGATTGACCATGGTGGTCTTACCAGCACCTGTTGGACCAACAATAGCGACCTTTTGTCCTGGCTTCGCTTCAGCTGTAAAGTCATGGATAATAGTCTTATCTGGTGAATAACCAAAGCGAACATGCTCAAAGGTGACGTGACCTTTTGGCGCTTCCAATTGACGTGTTTTTTGGGATTCGTCTTCCATTTCTTCTTCGTCTAAGAATTCAAAGACACGGCCCATAGCAGCACTGGCTGATTGCAATTGGGTAATTCCTTGGGCCATTTGACCAATTGGTTGGGTAAAGATACGGACATAGGTCATAAAGGCCACAATGGTCCCGATGGTAATATCCCCATTAATGGTGAGGACAGCCCCAACGATACAGACCATGACATAACCAAAATTCCCTACAAACTGCATCAAGGGCATCATGATTCCAGAGAAGAATTGAGATTTCCACATGCTATGGTACAAATCTTGGTTGATGGCATCAAAATGATCTTTGGCTTGATGACGGCCATTGTAGGAAATAACAACATTATGTCCACTATAGATTTCTTCAACATAGCCTGAAACTTTGGCAAGATTATCTTGTTGCTGTTTAAACAAAGGCTGACTCTTGACCATAATGATGCTGGAAAGAGCAAAGCCGGCAAAGACGGATACAATCGCTGTGACAGCTAAGTGCCAGTCCGTCTTAAACATCATAAAGATAGATCCAATCAATAAGACGATAGAGGAGACCATTTGAACCAAACTTTGGTTAAAGGATTGGGTCATCAAATCCACGTCATTGGTCACACGAGACAAGGTATCTCCTTGTTCATGGCTATCAAAATATTGGAGAGGTACGCGATTGATCTTCTCAGCAATGGCATTGCGCAAGCGTTCTGCGAAGCGCTGAATCATAGTTGAGATAATGAAACTACTGCTGTAGGACACCAGTGCTCCAACTCCATAAAGGATGGCTAAGGTCAGGGCAATCGAAGTGATTTTGTCAATATCAATGGCGCCTCCCATCCCTTTTGTGATGGTATCCGTGATTTCTTTTAATTTATCCGGTCCAATAACCGTGATAATACTCGATACGATTGAAAAGAGGATAGCAACTAGGAAAAATAGGTGGAAGCCCTTTAAGTAGGGAGAAAGTTGTCTCCAAAGGGACGAATCTTGTTTTGTTTTATGCATGTTCCAACTCCTCCTTAGACAATTGTGAATAGGCAATTTCTTGATAGACTTCATTGGTCGCAAGCAATTCCTTGTGGGTACCTTGACCGGCGACCTTCCCTTGATCCAAGACCAAAATCAAATCCGCATCCATAATGGTCGAAATCCGTTGGGCAACGATCAATTTGGTCGTATCTGCCAGCTCTTCTTTCAGGGCTTGGCGCAAGATACGATCCGTTTTGTAATCCAGGGCTGAGAAGGAATCATCAAAGATGAGGATCTCGGGCTTACGTGCAAGGGCACGCGCAATGGCCAAACGTTGACGTTGTCCTCCAGAGAAGTTGCTTCCTCCTTGCGCTACTTCTGTATCCAAGCCCTTCTCTTTTGTGGCAACAAACTCTTTGGCTTGGGCCAATTCAAGAGCTTTCCAGATGGCTTCATCCTCTAATTTTCCTTGACTACTTTCTCCAAATTCCATATTAGAGCGAATCGTGCCACTAAAGAGCACAGCTTTTTGGGGGATATAGCCGACTTTATTATTCAATTCTTGGTGGCTATAATTCTTGACATTGACACCATCCACTAAGATCTTTCCTTCTGTCGCATCGTAAAAACGTGGAATTAAGTTGACCAAAGTGGATTTACCAGAACCAGTCGACCCGATGAAGGCAACGGTTTGTCCCTTCTGGGCTGAGAAGGTCACATGCTCAATCACAGCACGAGAAGTCCGTCCATATCTAAAGGAAACATCTTGAAATTCTACTGTACCTGCTTGGTCTGATTTTTCTTTTGACTCACTTGGGAAGGCTACAGACGGTTCAAGAGCCAAGACCTGATTAATCCGTTTTGCGGATACCAAGGCACGAGGAAGAATAATCAAGATGGCCACCATCATCATAAAGCCAACGACAACCTGCATAGCGTAAGAGGAGAAGGTGATCATATCGGAGAAGACCTTGGTCCGATCCGCTAATGCAGGACTGGTGAGGATCTTTGTAGGATCTTTTGGCATGGTGATATCATTGATCAAGTGCGCCCCAATCCAGTAGATAGCAAGGGTCAACCCACTTGATACCACTGTCATGACAGGGTTCATCAAAGACATCAAACGATAAACAAAGAGATTTAGACGGGTTAAGCCCTTGTTTTCAGCCTGGAATTTCTCATTTTGATATGCTTCCGCATTGTAGGCGCGAACGACCCGCACCCCAGTCAAACTCTCCCGTGTCGTCGCATTCAAGGCATCGGTCAAACCTTGAACCTTTTGCTGGCGCGGAAAGGCAATAAGAACCAGAACAGAGAGAAGAATCAAGACCATCAAGACCGCAATCCCAACAGACGTTGTCCAGGCACTGCTCTTCCCCCAAATCTTGGTTAAGGCCCAAATCGCCATAATGGGACCACGCGTCACAACTTGCATCCCCATGACAATCATGATTTGTAACTGGGTCAAATCATTGGTTGTACGAGTCAAGAGAGAGGGAACGGAGAATTTCTTGATCTCGGCATCAGAGTAATCCATCACTTGATGGAAAATCTCTCCTCGAAGTCGCGTCGTAAAGCTGGCAGCGACTCGTGAAGCCAAAAAGCCCACAAGAACTGCCATCAAAAAGCTTCCAAAAGAGAAGAGCAACATCTTACTCCCTGGCTCCATGATATCAGAAACCTTGGTCCCCTCCTTAGCTAAGAGGGTCGTGATATCGGATAAGTATTCCGGGGTCTTTAAATCCATCCAAACTGCCAGACAGATAAAGACCGTACTAAGGGCAATCATGCCCCATTCTTTGGCAGTTAACCGCCGAAATATATTGATCATTCCTCGCTCCTTTTTTTCATATTCTCATAAAATTGCTGCATAACCTTGAAAAAGATAGCCAATTCTTCTTCTGATACACCAGCCATCATATCCTGGTCCACTTCTTCAAAGAATTGTTTCATGTCATTCAATTTATCTTTTACACTGTCTGTTAGGTAGACATACTTGGCCCGTTTATCGGTTGGACTAGGCTCTAGATAAATAAAGCCATTTTTCTCCATGCGCTTGATCAGGTTACTCGTCACGGATTTTGAGATATGAAGTTCCTGCTCAACATCCCGAATCAAGGTCACTTTCCCCTCCTTTTCACGATGAGATAAAAAGCCCAATACCTGACCTTGGGGTCCTGCGCTAAATTCAAGCCCTCTCTTCTTGGCCTCTCTTTCTACCATGAGGTGAATGAGATGACCGATTTTTTTAAATTCTAGTAAAGGTTTGTCCATCATTTCCTCCAAATAGTTCTCTTAAGAACTTTAAAGTTACTATGAGAACTATTTTAACACAAAAAAGATCCCTGTCAAGAAAAAAGTTTCCATAAGAAGTAAAAAAAGGAGCCGAATCGACTCCATCCTTCATCTTTAGATAATAATGCCTTCTAGATGATCCATTTCATGCTGACAGATCTGGGCCGGAAAGCCTGACAAATGAATTGTTTTTGCTTTCCAATTCACATCTCGATAGGTCACTGTAATCTCCTCATAACGAGTGGTCGGCCGACTCCCCACCAAGGACAAGCATCCTTCCTCTGTTTGGTAAGGCTTTTTCATTTCAAGGAGAACAGGATTAAACAGGACCAGATTTTCACTTCCCATTCGGATGATAATCGCCCGTTTTTTCACCCCGATCATATTAGCCGCTAAACCCACACACTCAAGGAGATGAGCATTTAAAGTGTCCTGCAAATCCAAAGCCAAGGTGCGATCCTCAGATGTCGCTTCTTCTGACTTTTGACCCAAGAATAAGACATCCTTTACAATATTTTTTTTCATTCCTTCCTCACTTCTTGATAGGTAGACGAAAGAAGAGAGTGGGACAGAAATCGGTAATTCGTTAGAATTCGATTTCATCGTCCCACCTCCGCACAGTTGAGTAGGGCTGTAAAAGCTGATGAAATCAGCGTAGTAGAGCCCACTCAACCACTGCGTCTTTCTCGACAATCCAAAAATAATTGAGAGGCTAGGACTCTTGTCCCAGCCTCCTCGCTCTTGTTTCTAACCTCTAAGAGACAATTGCTACTTATTTTTTAAGCTTCTCGCTCACTTCTTTTGCAAGAACAAAGTTCCCCAAGGTAGCTGAACCATTGCCAGCAACTGCAGGTGTCACAATATAATCTCTCACATCAGGTACAGGAAGGTAACCGTTTAAGAGGGCAGTAAATTTCGTGCGAACACGATCTAACATATGTTGTTGAGCCATTACTCCCCCTCCAAAGACAACGACGTCTGGGCGGAAGGTAACTGTCGAATTCACTGCTGCTTGTGCGATGTAGTAGGCTTGAATATCCCATACATTGCTGTTGAGTTCAATGTTTTCCCCACGAATACCTGTACGAGCTTCGAGACTTGGACCAGCCGCAAAACCTTCCAAACAGCCATTGTGGAAAGGACAAACACCCTTGAATTCTTTTTCCACATCCATTGGGTGTTGAGCCACATAGTAGTGTCCCATTTCTGGGTGTCCAGCTCCCCCGATAAACTCACCACGTTGGATGACACCAGCTCCGATCCCAGTCCCGATTGTATAGTAAACCAAGTTTTCGATATGGCCACCCGCGTTATTGCGTGCGACCACTTCTCCATAGGCAGAGCTATTTACATCTGTCGTGAAATAGATAGGTACATTCAAGGCACGACGGAAAGCCCCAACGATATCTACATTGGCCCAATTTGGTTTTGGAGTCGTCGTAATGAAGCCATAAGTGTTTGAATTTGGATCGATATCAATTGGTCCAAATGATCCAATCGCAAGACCAGCAAGATCCTCAAATTTTGAGAAAAATTCGATAGACTTATCAATAGTCTCAATTGGCTTGGTTGTTGGAAATTGTACTTTTTCCACAACATTATAGTTTTCATCACCAACCGCACAAACAAATTTTGTACCGCCAGCTTCCAAACTTCC
>ENA-OWPP01001434-OWPP01001434.1-human-gut-metagenome-genome-assembly--contig:-NODE-1434-length-20314-cov-6.881435_pt1 | contig 20314 bp, 20 predicted proteins | sample MGYA00248265_ERZ651848 | MGnify/ENA primary metagenome ERZ651848 (study PRJEB26924, sample SAMEA4378233) | human gut metagenome | biome: human gut; feature: human-associated habitat; material: faeces...
GCGGCTTTCCTTTCGGGGTCTGGGGGGCTTTCTTTGGCCAAGACCAAAGAAAGCCCCCCAGGAGATATCCGCCGAGCGCGGTCGCTCATCAATACACCCTGACTATGGCTTTGACCCGCCCCTTGCGGGTCTCCCCGGCGGCGTCTACGAAGACGAAGCGCCCGTGTCCGCGCACGGAGATGGTGTCACCTGGCTTGGCGGGGAGGCCACCGGAGCGGGGCGGGAGGGAGTTTACCAGCACCAGCTCGCGCTCGAAAAGCCGCTGCGCGTCGGAGCGTGAGAGCTTGTACACGGCGGCGCAGAGCGAGTCCAGGCGCGTGGACTGCACGGTGACCGTGCGCTCGCCCGGCTCCTCTGCGGGCGCGACCAGCGCGGCGTCGCACTCGGATACGCGCACGCTTGTGCGGCGCACCTCGCTCAGCTCGCCGGTGATGTACGGCGCGATGCTGTCCAGGCAGAACAGGTACGCGCGCTTGCCGTTAATTACAATGTCGCCCATTGTCTCGCGCCGGATGCCGAGCGCCATGAGCGCGCCGAGATAGTCGCGGTGCGTGAGCGTCTCGGCGAACTTCTCGTTGGCGGGGCGTATCTCAAGGCAGACCACGTGGCTCGACCACTCGCAGTCCTCCCAGGGCAGGAACACGGCGCAGCGGCGCTCTGCCTGGGGATAGCCGCCGTCAAACACGTAAGGTTCCAGCCGCAGGCGCGTCAGCTCAAGCTGCTCGGCCGGGGTCAAAAACTCGCTCGCGACGCTCTCGGAGCGTTTTTCGGCGCGTCTCGCAAGCTCGGCAAGGCGCTTTTTTGTCAGTTCCAATTCATTTTCCATGTCATCAGTATAAGTCTTTGGGATTCAGCCGTCAATATCCGGCGGCAGAGCACATATACTCGCACAAGGGGGTGAGCGCGTGGAAATTCTCGGCCGAGTCAGTGCGATGGTGTGGGGATGGCCGACGCTGGTGATTTTCTCCGCCGTCGGCGTGTACCTCACTTATATGAGCGGCGCCGTGCAGCTGCGGCACTTCGGCGCGTGCATAGGCGGGACGGTGCGGCGCTTCGCGCGCTCAGGCGGCGGGGGAGGAATGTCGCCGTTCCAGGCGCTGGCCACGGCGCTGGGTGGCACGGTGGGCACCGGCAACATAGCGGGAGTGACCCTGGCCATGGCGCTCGGCGGCCCCGGCGTGATATTCTGGATGTGGGTCGCTGCCTTCCTGGGCATGGCCACCAAGTACGCGGAAGTCCTGCTGACCGTCAAGTACCGCGAGCGCAACGCGCGCGGCGAGCGCGTGGGCGGAGCCATGTACTGCATCAAAAACGGCCTCGGCCGCGCGTGGCGGCCGCTGGCGTATGTGTTTGCCATAGCCGGCGCGCTGGCGGCCTTCGGCATGGGCAGCGCCGTGCAGTCCGGTGAGATACGCTCCGCGCTCGGTACGCTGTGCTCGGCGCTGGGCGTGCGCGTTGGCGACGGCTTTGCGCTCGCGGTCGGGCTGACGGTGGGTTTGCTCGCCGCCGCCGTGCTGCTGGGCGGGCTGAAGCGGCTCGGGAACGTCACGGGTCTGCTGGTGCCGTTCATGAGCGTCGTATATATTGGCGCGTGCGCCGCCGTGCTCGCCGTGAGGGCGGAGCGCATATTGCCCTGCCTGGGAGAGATCGTGTCCGGGGCGTTCGAGCCGGGAGCCGCCCTGGGCGCGTGCGTGGGCTGGGGCTTCAGGCGCGGCGTGTTCTCCAACGAGGCGGGGATGGGCTCCTCGCCTATGGCTCACGCCGCCACGACCGAGCGGGAATGTGTGCGCCAGGCGATGTCCGGCGTGTTCGAGGTCTTTGCCGACACCGTGGTTATATGCACCGTCACGGCGCTGACGCTCATGGCCGGCGGCGTAATGGACGCGGGAGAGCCGACCACGGCGCGCAACGCAGCCTCGCTCGCCGTGGTGTTCGGCGAGCGGGGAGGGGCGGCAATCATCGCCGGGTGCATAACCCTGTTCGCCTTTTCCTCGCTGCTCAGCTGGGGCTTCTACGGCGCGCGCTGCTGCGAGTTTCTGCTCGGTGAGCACTCGCTCACGCCGTACAGACTGCTGTTCTGCGCGGCCGCCGTCGCAGGCGCGGTGGCGAACCTTGACGGCGTGTGGCTGCTTGCGGACATACTGAACGCCGCCATGGCCATACCCAACCTGACCGCCGTGCTGGCGCTGAGCGGCGTGGTCCGCAGCGAGACCGCGAGGTATTTCACAGATGAAAATGCCCGGCGGCGGGTCAGCTCTGCTCCACGGTGCTTATGAGCTTGGTTTTCGACCAGCGCTCATAGAAAAGCTGCCTGCGCATGGCCATACGCACCGCTTCGAACAGCAGCAAGAACAGGTACCCTCCGTCCACGATGCCGTAGGCGAGAACGGCGGCCAGCTCACCCAGCAGGCCGCGGCCGGCGAGGAAGGAGATAGACCAGTTCAGCACGACCGGAGCTATGACCAGAAGGACGAACAGAAGCGTATATCTGAGCGCGTATTGGTACCAGTGCACCCTGCCTCCGCCGGAGGAGACTATGCGCAGCTTGGTCAGGCGGTGGCCGATGGTCTGTCCGCGCAGTACGATGGGGCAGAGAGCAAAATATGCCAGCCATATCAGCGCATAGACCCAAACGGACATTGTGCCGAAATTGGCCGTCCATATCAGGAAGACCACGATGAATAGTACTGCGTAAGCTATCTCATCGTAGATGAAGGCTACGATGCGCCGCAGCAGCGAGACGCGCCGGCCGCGCACGAAGCTCTCTCTGTCCAGCTCCTCGCGCGAGGGGAGAAAGCGCATGGCGATGCGCGCGAGGACGAAGCCTATCATGCTGCCGCAGGTGTTGACAATGAGGTCGTCGACGTCAAAGAGGCGGTAGCTGCCGGGGTAGATGAAGTAAAGCCCGCTCAGCTGCGTCAGCTCGAAGAACAGAGACAGCAGGAGGGAGTACACCAGCGTGCGCTTCCAGCCGCAGCGGAAGTAATAGCGCAGGTACATGCCGAAGGGCATGGTCAAAAAGAGGTTGAAAAGCGTGGTGAGAAAGGCGTTGCTGTTAAAGACCGTCAGCCAGGTGCGCGGCTGCGACAGCACGGCGTCCGACTCGCGCGCTATGTCGCCCAGGAAAGTGAACGGCACAAGCTGCGCCTGGTGCCCGCTCAGGTTGGCCGCCGCTTCGCCCGTGGGCAGGGGAAGTATGACCAGGCAGTACGCACAGAGCATGTACAGTATGAACGAGTAGACTATCAGTATCCTGAGGCTGAGCACCGAGCCGTATTTGTGGTAGTTCCAGGCGATGTACGGAATGGTGAACAGCACGGCGAGTATGGGGAACAGTATCGCCGCCTGCTCCAGCGCCTCTATGTATCCGCCCATAAAATCCCCCTCTCTGAATGTGGCGCACAATAGGATATCAGGAATTCTTCAAATTGCAAGCAACTACTGTAAACATTTTGCACGCCCCGGACAAGAAAAAGCCGCCCCATCCGGGGCGGCTTTCCTGTTCAGGGAGTTACTTCATCCCGTTCTCGTAGGCCTCGATCATCTTCTTAACCATCTGGCCGCCGATGGAGCCGGCCTGGCGGCTGGTGAGGTCGCCGTTGTAGCCCTGCTTGAGGTTGACGCCGACTTCGCCGGCGGCTTCCATCTTGAAGCGGTTCATCGCGTCACGGGCGTTCGGGTTTACCAGGCTGTTGCTGGACTTGCTGGACATTTTGTCGCATCTCCTTTACAATCGTCTTTGGGATTTGTCCCGCAAGTAGTTTGACCTGAGCTTGATTTAATATGCGACAGCTTGAAATGAAGTTTTTGGATAAGCAGCGCGAGGCTCTGGCACGGGACAAATATCATGCCGGTGACGTTTGAAGCTGTGAAAATTTGCGAATGTGTCATATTTAGGGACGGTCATGGCCAATTGTCCATTTTACATGGCGGCGGAAAGCTGTATTCTTAGCTCAACAGAAAGCGGACAGCCGCCCGGAGGCGCCGGGGTAACGGGCTTTTTTGCAGGAGGAATGTGTACATGAAAACAGACTGGACTCGGTCGCTCATTGAGGCGAGCGTAAGATACGCGCTGAATAAGTGCGGGGAATCACCGGAGAGGGAGTCGCGTAATCTGGTGGACTTGGGACTGCAGTTTTCAAGCGGCGAGCTTCAAAAGCACATATTGGGCGTCGTGCAGTCGATGCTCCAAGACCCTGACTGCGCCTATTATGAGATGGTCAGGGACGCGCTGGCCAATACAAGCCATGACAGGCTGCTCACGTTTGGCGTTAATTTGGGGTATGAGGGATGCAGCAAGGGGGCGGAGGTCATCCGCAAGACCGAGGCCGAGGGCGGATTCAACATCCCCTGGGCGATGGCGATAGAGCTGAGCGCCGAGGAGCTGGATAAGCGGCTCGCGACCTATGAAAGCCTGCTGCTCCAGGGCGCGTCGATGGGGATACGCACGTATCTTCTATTCTCAAAAGGTGATATGAGGCCGTTTATACCGGTCGTAAAAGCTCAGGAAAAGAGCGCGTTTGTACTGTCCCTCTGGCCGGCGCAGGTGACGCGGAGGTTCATAGCGTCGCTGGAGAACGTGCCGAACGTCATGGTTGCGGTCAGGCACGAGGACGGAGCCGGCGAGGCCTGCGCCCTCCTGAGAGAGGCCAGGATACCATATGCGGTGCTGCTCGAATACAGTGACGGCGACGGGCAGAGAATCGTGTGCGGACAGTGGATCGAGTCGCTGTTGCCCATGCATCCGATCCTTGCGCTGCTCATACCTTCGCGCACGTGCTCCGAGGACACGCAGAGCAGCGTGTACGAATATGTGCAGTCTGTGCGCCAGGCTCAGCGCTATCCGGTGGTGCCGATGGAACTCAAGCGGGACATCATGCGTATAGATCACTACATCTCCGGCGACACCTGCTTCGTGGCGTTTGACTCGCAGGGACAGCTCAACACTGACGCCGGCGTGTTTGAAGGGGAGGAGTACAACGTGTTCAGCCGCGAGCTGAGAGACATACTGCGGCTTGCCCTGCGAAAAAACTGAGTATAGCCGAAAAACAAAAGGTTCGCATCACGCGAACCTTTTTTTGTATGTTATTCGTTTTTTGAGGCTATTTTATGCACTATCCGCTCGGACACTCCTATCAGGCAGCGGTTGAGCCGGTTGACGAACTGCTCGGCCGGTATGCAGTCCTTCTGCAATATCCACCTGCGTATGGCGCAGACAAACGCGTCGGTGTAGAAGACTGTGTAGAAATCCAGCGCCTCGTCGTCGCCGAATATTTTTTCCATGTCCTGTGAAAGTATGACCGTCAGCAGATCCCGGAAATAGTCGGTAAACGAGTTCTGTCCCTCGACCACAAAAACACGCCGGTAAAAGTCACGGTTCTCGTAAAAGTAGGCGCACATGTCGTCGAGCAGCGTGCGCTTGACCTCGCCGTATCCGCGCTGCTTTGCTACGGCTATGAACTCGGTGGCATATATCCAGTTGACCAGGTCATATTTGTCCTTGAAATGGTAGTAGAAGCTCTTGCGGTTCATCTGACATTTGCTGCAGATTTCCCGCACGCTTATCTGTGAGAACGGCTCGGCCTTCAGCAGCTCCTTGAGAGCTTCGGCCAGAGCCCTTTTTGTTATATTTGAGTCGGCCAAGGGATACATTCCTCTCTGTAAAACCCGGGATTTTTGAGGATTATAGCACAGTGCAGGGCGGCGTTCAATGTCCTTTTTGTGAATTTATGTACAATTGAGCCGGTTAATATGGCCGAAAACACGTAAATGCAACAGATGACCGTATTTCAACTGGAATTTGACATGCCGGATCGGCTCCCGATAACGAATGTACGCTGGGAGATTCTCGGAAAAAACATGGCCAAAGCCGTACCGCTTTGGCCATGTGAAGGACTGCTGTCGAGGCTGAATCAAAACTCAAATTCGACGCCGCCGCCTGAGGCGTGGCGAAGCACCGCCTCCCACAGCTCGTCGCCCAGCTCGCACCGGAAGAAGTCCTGCGTGTCCTCCGACATGCGCGAGGGATAAAGCACGGCGGTGCTGCCGACCTGAGCTATGAGGGTACATTCACGCTCTGCGCGGGCTGCGGCCTTCTCCAGGGTCAGACCGACCGTGGAGTCATATTCGTACAGCGGAGCGTCCGGGAATCCGTACCTGGCCTCCTCAAGAAAGCTGTCGGCGTCAAACGCGGCCATTTCGGGACACGGAATATAGTTCACGCACTCTCCGTCCTCGAAAACTATGGCGACCATTTCGTTGCCGGCGTCTTCGTATATTTTTGCAGTTGTCATGGCGGCTCCCCCTTGTCATGGTGCCTATATTATAACCTGCCGCAGTGCGGCAGTAAAGGGTTTCCATGGAATTTAACTGTAAGCCGGCACTTCTGCGTGAATCTGTGCCAGGCGCTTGTCTCCGTGCGCGTTGTGCGCCCGTGGGCGGGAGAGTCAGTCCCATTCCCCGTTGTTCAGGCGCTCGGCCTTGGTCGGGGCTATGTAAAAGTTGTAAATCTGTCTGTACATTCTGGCGGTGTCCTCGCTGTCGCAGAGTATGCGCACGACGCCGGGCTGCTCATGCTCGCGCTGGAAATCCTGTATTACCTTGTAGAGCATACCTATGACCTGAAAATTGCTGGAATTCTTCGCGCTCAGGGCGAAGCTCGGCAGCTCCAGCAGCGCCTGGCCGGAGGCTTCGCACTTCGACAGCAGGCTGTGCCACTGCTCAGCAAGCTCCGGGACGCGGCCGGTGAGCTCGTCTATGCTTCCCGCGCCGCCCGCGCCGGAGACTGCGACTTCAATGGTACCCATATAGTTTTCCTCCTTGGTTTCCGCGGCGGAAATGTAGCCTGGGCTACACTCCTGCGGTTGAATTGTACGGATTGGATTGATAAAATATAGACATTACAAGGATTGGAGCAGATAACTATGCTTGAACGCTCAAAGAAATACGACCGCGCGATGGTGCGCAAGTGTATGGCCGGCCCCAACGCGCTCTATCTCACCGAGGAGCTGACGGACAGCATGCACCTGGAGGCGGGCATGCTGGTGCTCGACCTGGGCTGCGGCAGGGGACTCTCCTCGGTGTTCCTGGCCAGGGAATACGGCGTGTCCGTCTACGCGGTGGACAAGAACGAGTACGCCTCGGAGACCTTGAACATGCTGCGCGACCAGGGGCTGGACAGCCGGGTGTATCCGATACAGGCAGACGCCGCCGCGCTGCCGGTTCCTCCGGGGACGATGGACGCGCTGGTCTGCGTCAACGCCTATCACAACTTCGGCATGGAGGCGGGCTTCTTTGAGACCAGGCTCAAGCCGCTGCTCAAGCCGGGCGCGCAGGTGGGGCTGGTGCTCTGCGGGCGAAAGGCCGAGAGCGTAAAGCCCGACGACGCAAACGAAAACCCCGTGTTCTGGTCTGCCGCCGAGTGGCGGCGCTGGTTCGAGAGCGAGGGGCTGGGAATAGACGTCTGCGAGGAGCTGAGGTGCACGGAACGCGCCTGGAAGGAGTGGATGACCGTCTCCATGCCCGAGCTGAGCGACGAGGAATATGAGCGGGTCAAGCTCAATCCGGATCTGGCGCTGATAAAGATTGTAGGAAATATATAAGCACACTCCACATGGCGGGCCGCTTGACGGCTCGCCTTTTATTTTACCGCGTAGAGTACGGTTTCGGTCACGCTGCTGGAATAATGCCGCAGATACAGGCGGTATTCGGGACATAGCTCCAGCAGGAGGGAGGGGATCGTTATGATGTCGTCCGGCCGGTGGTCAACGCAGACGGCGACGGTAGGGGAGCAGCGGCGTATGGTGTCCGCGGCGCCCCGCAGCGCGGTGAGCTCGGCGCCCTCCAGATGTAGCTTTATAAAGCTGGGGTCGACGCCCGCGAGGCAGCGGTCGAGAGTGTCCGCCGGAACCAGGCTTTCACCGTCGGCGGAAAAACAGGAATTCTGCCTGTCCTCGTGGAAGGGCATGCTGGCCGGGCGGTCGTTGAGCGCCAGGTTGAACAGGTGCAGCCTGTCGTCAAAGAGCTCGCGATTTCCGGAACATTCGGCGAAATTCCGCCTGTCAGGCTCAAAGGCGTAGATAGCCTTATATCTGCCGCGCGTCTTGCGTGCGAAGCGATAAGAGGTAAAGAGATCCTGTGCGCCGGCGTCCACGAAGATCTCATCGGCGCCCCAATGCACTATGCCGCTGTCAAAGTAGCAGTTGTAGATGTCGGTGAACAGCTCAGGGGCGGCCTGCAGCCCTGAGAAAAACCTCAGCTGTCCGGCAGGGAGGAGCATGATTTTCTTCTGAGGAAGCCCGCTGTCCAGCGCGGCGTCCATGATGGCAAAGAGCTCGGGACAGTCGGCTCTCAGGGACGGCCCGGCCAGGCGGAAATAGTCGGCGAGCGACATGCCCAGCACCTGCTCGTCGCCGCACTCGGCGTAAGACAGCCTCCCCTCAAAGAGCACCTCGGACTCGCGGTCGGTCAGGTGCGAGCGTATTGAGCCCACGGCTTTTTCGTCAAAATACACGGCAAATCACTCCCGGCACGGACAAAACTGTATATTAGTAAACAGCTTTATCGGGCGGATGTCAATACAGAAAAATTTTTTAGCCTCAATGTAGTGTAGGCTACATCCGTGCTATTGTCAGTTGGGAAAGGTAAGTGTTACACTTTTAACGAGTCGGGCGCATGTACATTTGCCCACATCTTCTGAGAAAGGACCAGGAAAGAATGGGAGACAACAACACTGTTTCTATGACCATAAATGGCAAGCGTTACGTCTTTGCCATCGGTCACGAATTTGGCCAGGTTCCGACAAGTGAGACGCTCTGTCAGACCCTCCGCAACCGTCTTGACCTAACCGGTACCAAGGAGGCTTGCTCGGAGGGCGCCTGCGGCTGCTGCACGGTTATTATCGACGGGGACGCCGTGGCGTCCTGCATCACGCTGACGGTCGAGTGCGACGGAGCGGAGATAACTACGATCGAGGGTCTTCAGGATCCCGTCACCAACGAGCTGGATCCGATCCAGCAGGCGTTCATCGACGAGTACGCCTTCCAGTGCGGCTACTGCACCCCCGGCATAATCATGACCAGCCGCGCCCTGTTCAACCACAACCCGCATCCCACCCGCGATGAGATAGCCGAAGCGCTGAGCGGAAACTACTGCCGCTGCATCAGCCAGTATCACGTCCTGGATGCTCTGGAAAAACTGTCTAAGAAAGGGGTAGAGGCATGAGCACTCCTAAGAAGCCTGAGTACAGGCACATCGGCAAGTACCGCCCCAGGAAAGAAGCCCGCGAGATAGTCACCGGCAAATGCGTGTATCTTGACGACTTCAAGATGAAGGACATGCTGCACGCCAAGCTGATGCCCAGCCCCTACGCGCACGCGATGATAAAGGACATCGACACCTCCGCGGCCGAGGCGCTGCCCGGCGTCCGCGCCGTCGTCACCTACAAGAACCAGCCGGAGTTCTCCAAGGAATTCCTCCAGGGTCTGCCGCCGGTCAAGAAGGTCTGCGACCAGCACCTGCGCTATGTCGGCGACTGCGTCGCCCTTGTCGCGGCCGACACTGAGGAGCTGTGCGAGGAGGCTATCCGCCTCATCAAGGTCGACTACGAGGTTCTGCCCGCCGTGTTCAACATCGAGGAGGCCAAGGCCGACGGCGCCGCCCAGCTCTACCCGGGATTCTTTGAGAACAACCGCTATGAGAAGGATCTCGGCTTCGGCGACGAGCAGATGCTGTTCGCCGTCGAGCGCGGAGACTGCGACAAGGCCTGCGAGGAGGCCGACTACGTCTACGAGGGCACCGGCTACTTCGAGACCAACCCGTCTCCGCTGGCTCCCGAGCCGCCCGAGATGATAATGTACTATGACGACATCAACAACAAGTACCTGATGTGGGCCACCGCACAGTCCGACCGCGTGCCCAAGATGCCGCCCGACGTCGGCCGTATGCCCGCCGACGCCGTCATAGAGACCCGCGTCTTCAACGTCGGCGGCTCCTACGGCAACAAGCAGGAGATGACGCTGATGTGCCTCTACACCGCGCTGCTCTCCCGCCTGACCGGCAAGCCGGTGCGTTTCCGCATGAACAAGGAGGACCAGCTCACCATCCATGAGATGCGTCTCGGCAGCCGCTTTACTGCCCGCTTCTCCATCAAGGACGGCATAATGACCTCCGTAAAGGGTCACTGGTACGTCACCCCCGGTTACACCGACGACGCCGGATACTGCATAACCGCCGTCGGTCTCGGCGAAATGCAGGTCGCGCTGGCCAAGTGCCAGAACTGGGACATCGACACCTGCATGTATGCAACTAACACCATTTCCTGCGGTACTGTCCGCGGCTTCGGCGGCCAGGAGCTCAAGAGCGCCATGATGCCCGTCATCAACCACATGCTGGCCGACGCGAACATCGACCCCGTGCAGTTCTTCCACGACAACTTCGTATGTGCGGGCGACCGCTATATGTGGCGTGACTGCAACTGGTGGACCTGCCACGAAGTGGACTACCGCGACGCCATACTCTCCGCAGCCGAGGCATTTGGCTGGAAGGACAAGTTCAAGGGCTGGTACAAGCCCACCTCCGTCAACGGCTCCAAGCGCATAGGCGTCGGCGTGTCCATACACGGCAACGGCGACGTCGGCGAGGACAACTCCGAGGCCATTGTACGCCTGCACACCAACGGAAGCGTCATCCTCAACCAGAGCCTGGTCGAGTCCGGCCAGGGTCAGCGCGCCGCCTGCGCCAAGATGGTCGCGGAGGTGCTCAACGTCCCGTTCGAGTCCGTCACGGTCACCAACCCCGGCACGGTGGACAACCCTGTCGAGTTCGGCCTGTGCGGCTCCCGCGGCACCCTGACCTCCGGCACCGCCGCCACCCGCGCGGCCGAGGACGCGCTGCGCCAGCTCCAGGTCATGAGCGCCGCCGTGTTCCGCTGCTCGCCCACCGAGATAGAGACCTGCGACGGCTACGTCTGGGTCAGCAACAAGCCGGAGAACAAGCTCCCCTGGGCTGCGATAATCCCCTACTCCACCTCCATCACCGGCTTCGGCCGCTGGAAGGCCAACTACGCGCAGCCGAACATGTGCATCAACTTTGTCGAGATGGAAGTCGACATGGAGACCGGCGAGGCCAAGCTGCTGCGTGAGCTCATCGGCACCGACGTGGGTCAGATCATCGACCCGAAGGCCTGCGAAATGCAGCTCCAGGCGTCCATTGGCTCCGCCATGGTGGACACCGGCACCTTCGAGGAGACCATCTACGACAAGTACACCGGCCGTATAATGACCAACAACCTCATCGACTACAAGTGGCGCCCGTTCAACGAGTTCCCGCCCATCGACCTGGTCATAAAGGAGAGCCAGCCGAACATTTCCCGCTTCAAGGCGGTCGGCGTCGGTGAGATTTCCGGCTCCGCCGGTGCGGCGGCCATCTCCATGGCTATCAGCAACGCCATCGGCAAGCCCTACATGAAGTATCCTGCGACGCCCATAAACGTGCTGCAGGCCATCAAAGAAGGTTAAGGAGGATCTCGAGATGCAGGAATTCAAGCATGTAAATGCAAAATCCTTCGCCGAGGCGTCAAAGGAACTGGCCGAGGGCACCAAGCTCTCCGCCGTAGCCATAGCCGGCGGCACTGACCTCATGACCGAAATGCGCACCCGCATTCAGCCGGTCTATCCCGAAAAGGTTGTCAACCTCAAGACTATTGAGGATTCTCAGTACATAAAGGACGAAAACGGCGCAGTTACCATCGGCGCCCTGACAAAGCTCAAGGACGTAGAAGTGTCCGACAAGCTGCCGGAGGTGCTCAAGGAGGCGGCGCACAGCGTAGCCAGCCCGCTGGTCCGCAACAAGGCCACCATCGGCGGAAACATCTGCCAGGACGTGCGCTGCTGGTTCTACCGCTACCCCGAAGGCAGCGGCGGCGCGCTCAACTGTGCGCGCAAGGGCGGCGATGAGTGCTATGCGCTCAAGGGCGACGCGCGCTACCACAGCATTTTCGGCGGCATGAAGACCGCCGCCGCCGTCGGCTGCTCCGACGGATGCCCGAACAACACGGACATAGGCTCCTACATGGAGAAGCTCCGCGCCGGCGACTGGGCAGCTGCTGCCGAGATATTCTACCGCGTCAACCCGATGCCGACCATCACCAGCCGCGTCTGCGCGCACCTGTGCGAGAACCACTGCAACCGCATGACCGTCATGGCTACGCAGAGCCAGTCCGAGCACGACGACTGCGTGAGCATCCACACCGTGGAGCGCGCCCTCGGCGACTACGCCATGGAGCACAAGGACGTCTACTACAAGGCGCCCGAGGCCGAGACCGGCGTGAAGGTCGCGGTAGTCGGCGCAGGCCCTGCCGGCCTCACCGCCGCGTACTACCTGCGCAAGGCCGGACACAGCGTCACCGTCTACGACAAGATGGAGAAGGCGGGCGGCATGCTTCAGTACGCCATCCCCAACTACCGTCTGCCCAAGCACTATGTCGACGACGTCGCCGCAGCCATCGAGGGCATGGGCGTCAGGTTCGAGCTGGGCAAGGAGCTTGGCAAGGATATAGACGCCGCCAAGCTGGAAGCCGAGTACGACAAGGTGTTCTACGCCACCGGCGCCTGGAAGCGCCCGGTGCTCGGCTTCGACGGCGAGGAGTTCACTGAATTCGGCCTCCAGTTCCTGGTCGAGGTCAACAAGTGGATGAACAAGAAGAAGCGTGAGAACGTCATCGTCATCGGCGGCGGCAACGTCGCAATGGACGTCGCCGTAACGGCGAAGCGGCTGGGCGCCAAGACCGTCACGCTGGTGTTCCGCAAGCCCGAAAACGAGCTCTCTGCCTCCCGCGAGGAGATAGAGCGCGCCAAGGAGGAGGGCGTGCAGATAATGCCGCAGTGGGGCGTAAAGCGCGCACTGTACAAGGATGACCAGATAACCGGCATGGAGCTCAAGCGCACCTTCTACACCCGGGACGAAAAGGGCAAGCTTGTGCTGCACTACGACGAGGACGACACCACGGTCGTCAACGCCGACAGCGTCCTGATGGCCGCCGGCCAGAGGGTCGACCTGAGTTTCCTCGGCGAGCGCTACGAGAGCGCGCGCGGCCGCCTGGTGGTCGAGGGCGAGAGCCAGGAGACGAGCCACAAGGGCGTGTACGCCGGCGGCGACATTGTCTCCGGACCGAGCACCGTTATAAGCGCGATACGTCAGGGTCGCAATGCCGCCGAGGCCATAAACGCCAGCGTCGGCATAGCGAAGCCGGTTTACAAGCACGAGGGCTTCCTGAAGTTCGACCCGAGCTTTGCCGAGAAGCACCGCGGCGTTAAGGACATCTCCATCCCCGTTTCCGAGCGCAACCTTCAGCACGAGGACACCGTCACCATCAGCCGCGAGGCCGCCGAGGAGGAAGCCCGCCGCTGCATGAACTGCGGCTGCTACAGCGTCAACGCCAGTGATATTTCTCCGGCGCTGCTGCTGCTCGACGCCGAGATAGTCACCACCAAAAAGACTGTCGGAGCCGCCGAGTTCTTCACCGAGCACCTTGACACCAAGGATCAGCTCGAGCCCGGCGAGATCGTGAAGGAGATAGTTATCCATCCCGACCCGGATGCGGTGACCCACTACGAGAAGTTCCGCCTGCGCAAGAGCATCGACTTTGCCATCGTGTCCCTCGCCAGCTCCTACAAGCCGGGCGGCAAGGACATCAGGCTGGTGCTGGGCGGCGTGGCGCCCGTGCCGGTGGAGCTCAAGAATGTCGAGGCTTACCTGGCCGGCAAGGAACTGACCGACGAGGTCATCGAAAAGGCCAGTGAAATGTCCGTGGACGGCGCTCTGCCCATCCGCAACAACGAGTTCAAGCTTCAGGAAGTGCGCATAATGGTCAAGCGCTTCCTCGAGAGCGTGCGCTGAGTTTTTAATCTGGCAGGCGGCGCCACATGCCGCCTGCCAAATCCAAAAGCAATATTGGCGATATTTTAACATACTATCGAGCCGCATGTCGGCGGAATGGGGTCTTTATATGAAACAGCATTCCAGCGCGTACAAATGGACCGTCCTGGCCATCCTGATGGTTGGCACCGCCATACTCTATTATTCCAACATGATTTTCGCCGTCCGCGCCCCGGACACCATGGCGAAATTTGCTATCAACGAGGGTCAGCTTGCCGCTATCTCGACCATCGGCTGCCTTCCCGGCGCGTTTTTGAGCGTCGTCGTAGGCCGTGTGCTGGACAGAAAGGGAGTAAAGCTGTTCACCGCCGCCGGATTGATCCTCACTGTTGCGTGCATGGTCTGGCGCATATTTGCGCACACGTATATCGAGCTAATGCTTGCAACAGTGCTTATCGGCGCGTTCCTGCTGCCGATAACCATCGTGGGACCCAAGATGGTCGGAGGGCTTTTCCGCCCGGACGAGATGCCCCTTGCTATGGGCTTCTTCGGCGCGGCCGGAGGACTGGGCACCACCCTCGCGTTCGCCACGGGCAACGTCTATCCGAGCCTTGAGGCGGCGTTCACCGGCGTCAGCATACTCGGAGGCGTGCTCCTCCTGGCCTGGCTGCTGGTTGTCAGGGAGCCTGCGGGCGACGCCGGCGCACCGGTTCCGGGCGCTCCGGTAAAGGGCTCACTCGGCAAGGTGCTCAAAAGCGCGAATATGTGGAAGGTTATGTTCTGCTCGGGCTTTGCCGTCGGCTCATCCATACTTATCAACACCTATCTCACCCAGGCTTTCAGCGCCAACGGAGCCAGCGTCGGCATGGCAAGCTCCATAGGAACGGTGCTCAATCTCTGCCTCATCATCGGCGGAATACTCTCCGGAGCTGTCATAGGCAAGGTCGGCAAAATCAACGTTCCCTATGCCTTCATCTGCATAGTCGGCGGAGCTTTCTACCTGCTTGCATATCTGCTGCCCATAAGCGGCTTCACCTATGTGCTGGTGGCGCTCGGCGGCCTCGTCTGCTCCGGCAGCGTTGGCGTGAGCTTTACCCGTATCCCGCTGCTGCCGCTGACCGGCGACTTCGACGAGGCGAGCATCGGCACGGCGACCGGAATGAACCAGACCGCAGTCGGCATCATGAGCTTCCTCGTCCCGACCGTGATCGCGGCTCTGGCGGGCAGCAACTACACCATGGTGTTCATCCTTGCATATGCGTTCCTGGTGATGTGCGGCATCGTGGGTATGCTGATACCCGAGCTGGGAGAAAAGGGCGCGCTTGCACGCAAAAAGAAATAGAGTTATATTATAACCACACGAGTTTTGGGGGAATTCCCGCCCTGCGGGACTTCCTCCGTCGTGTGCTATTTAAGGCATCTATCGGAGGATTTCTATGGACTCTACCTATTGGATAAGATACTCGGACTATACCACGGTCAAGGACGAGCGCGGCATGGACTGCATCAAGCCCGCCGTGAACGCCGTGCCTGTGGCGTATAATGTGGCCGGAAAGCTCGGGGACAATGTGGCTGAGCTCATCAATATCGTCCTGGACGACAAAGACCCCGCAGAGCGCAACATGCGCTTCGTGCGCCGCTTCGGCCTCCTCGGCCTCGCGCTGGAGGAGGACAATTTCCTCACTCTGCCGGAGGTCAAGGCAGACATGAGCCTGGCCGCCTTCGCCGCCACGGGGCGCGCGGGAGAGAAGTATGCCGGCGTGTTTTCTCCCGAATACAGCGAAAAGGCGGCGAACATAAGCGCCTGGCTCGACTGGATATCCGTCCAGTACAACCGCGCGCAGGTAATCCGTAACGGCCGCATGTCTGATGAGCCGTTTGTCAGCATAACGCTTCAAACCATGCTCGAATCCGCATCCAAAAGGCTGCTGAGTGAGAAGGCGATCAGAACCTGCCCCGTGTGCCACAAGGTGTTTTATAACCCGGATACCGCCGCCGAGACCTGCGGCGACGACTGCCAGCGCGTATATGACAACATCAAGCATTTGCAGTGGATGAAGGAGAACTTCCACAGCGCGCCCATCTCGGGAGGCTGATATGGAGTTTCGTGTTTTTCTCACTGGCGGCGAGCCCTCGGAGCGCTCCGCCGCGCTGATACGGGGGCTGTCGGATCTCCGCGTCATTTCGGGCGGCTATGCCGTCTTGAAGCTTGAAGCCGTGGACGGCGGTTCGGTGCCGGGGCTTGTGTCGCCTCAGGAGGCGGCGGCCGCTGTGCTGCCCGGAGCGGCCTTCAAGGGCTGCGAGTACAGCCGGGACGCCTTCCTTGGTGGATTTGCAGGCGCGCTGGAAGAATCAAGGCGGCGCGATATGGGATACCTGGACCCGATACTGGGCGATGAGCTTGCTGACGCCGGGCTGACAGCTTCTCTGGAAGCGCTGCTGAGCGAGGACATCCCGGTCATGGGCACGATCGCCGCTCGCTCCGCTGCGCCAGACAAAGCGGAATATGACCGCATCCTCGCGGCGCTGGAGCGCGACGAGGGCACGCTGCTGCTGGATATTTCCGCCGCGAGCGTGGAGGAAATCAACGCCGCGCTGCGCGTCTGGGCAGAGACCGTCCTTGATTGGGCGCACCACAAGAAATTCGACCCGCAGATGAAGCTGCGCGCCAGACGCAGGCGGACAGGGCTTCCGGGGTGATTACATGCCTGAAAAGCGAGAGCTCAACGACGACATATTTTACTTTGACGGCCAGGACAAGTACCTGGACGCCAGCTATCTGCGCAAAAAGCTGTGCAAGAAGCGCTATCTGCTTGAGTTTGAAAGGGGAGAGCTGCTGATTTCACAGGGCGAGCAGGTTGAGCACTGCTTTTACCTTGAGACGGGCAGCGTAATAGCGTACGAGATAATAAACAACAGACGGCGGATCTTCGACGTGTTCAGCAGCAACAACCTGCTCATGTGTTCTTACGCGCTCTACGACCGCCCGTGCGCCCTGTTCTATGAGGCGAGCGAAAGCAGCCGTGTGTATTACATACGCATGGAGAAAGTGCGCAAGCTGCTGCAAAACGACGGGAACTTCACGCGCGCCTTCCTGGCTCAGACTACACGCGACCTGCTGGTCTGTCAGGATCTGCTGCGCAAGAGCACGAGCCACAGCGTCAGCTGGCTGGTTAGCGACTTCCTGATAGTCATGGCCTCGCGCAACAGCCGTCAGGAGAACGGCGTGACCTGGCTGGCAGACCGCATAACGCAGAACCAGATGGCGGACATGCTGTACATTAACCGCATAACCTGCCTTAATGAGCTGCACAAGCTCGAGGATCTGGGGCTTATTACGCTGCAACGCAGCCGCATAGGCATCGCGGACATGCACGGGCTTGCGGAGTACCGTCAGGCCTGCGGCGAGGCTCGCTGACATGCCGGGAGGTAGATATGAGCGCCAGCTTCCGCTGATCGGGGCGGACGGCCAAGCCCGGCTGCTGGCTTCCCGGGTGGCGATAATAGGGCAGGGAGCGTTGGGAACGGCGTCGGCGTCGTACCTGGCGCGCGCCGGCGTGGGCAGCCTGCTGCTGGTTGACGACGATCGCGTCGAGCTGAGCAACCTGCAGCGCCAGAGCCTTTTCGATGAATACGATGTAGGCGCGAGCAAGGCGGTGACCGCACGAGACCGTCTCAGGCGTATCAACTCCGAGATAGAGGTCGATGCGTGTACGGGCAGGCTCGACGTGGACAACGCGGACGCGATACTGTCCGGCGCGGATCTCGTCGTGGACGGCACCGACAACCTGGCCGCGCGAGAGCTGATAAACCGGTGGTGCGTGGAGCACCGTGTGCCGTGGATTTACGGCGGTGTGGCCGGAGGGCGCGGCATGACGATGAACATCCTGCCCGGCGGTCCTTGCTTTAAATGCCTCATGCCTGGAGGCGCGATGGAGGGCGACAACGCCAGAACCAGCGGCATATTCAGCACAACCGCTGCGCTGATTGCCGCCATACAGTGTACGGAAGCTGTAAAAATACTCGCCCGAGGCGTGAACGACGCTTCGGTGCGCCGCACGCTGCTCTATATAGATTTGGCGGAGAATAACTTTGAACAGCACGCCGTGACCCGCCTGCCGGGATGCAGCGTATGTGGAGGAAACCATGGCAACTGATATTGAAAAAATGCTCAGACTTGTGACCGAACGTGTAGGCACGCGCCTGCCGGAGTCAATACAGGCTGAGAGCGTCATGCAGGACGAGGAGGGTCATGTGTATCTGCGCCTGGCCATCGCCGTGCACCGCGATATAATAAACGAAATCGGATACTACGCCCATCCGGACGTCTCCGTGGACGTCGCGGCTGCGATGGCCGCCCTGACACAGCTGGCCAGGGGCAAGGCGATTATGGCGGCAAGCCTGATAACTGCCGGGACTATTGCGGCCGAGCTGAGCGACGGAGACCGGCTGGATGAGGAGAACCTTGACGCCGTAAATATGGCTGCGCTGATGCTCCGCGAATGCCTGCGAAACTATTCCGCAAGCTACAACCGGGCTCGGGCAGAGCGGCTGAAAAAACGCGACGGCTCAGAGCAAGCCGCCGATGGAGAGAGAACCTGAAAAGCAATATCCCCCGAGGCGCAACCAAAACGCCCCGGGGGATATCTATATCCTCCCGTTCCAATCAACCCTCCCGCCGGGAGGCAGAGAAAAAGAAAAGAAGCTGCGAAGGGCGCAGCGTGAAGAAAAGATATTGGAACACCAGAGATAAAGACGCTGACACGGAAGGAGCGGACGCACCGTATTTGCACCAGAGCCGCAGCCCGTGTGCTGCGCCCTGCCGGGGGCTTCCTGCGGAAAGCGGACGATTGCCCGCAGTGTTCCGGCTCCTGTCAATCAACGCAGGGGAAGCTGAACTTCCCCTGCGCTGGCTGCCGCCAGCTACCCCTTTGTGGACTTACCGCACGGGAACACCTTGCGTTGCAAGCTGTTCCCGTGCGGTAAGTTTTACAATAGGCCGCTATACTTTTCTGAGACGATGAAGTATAATGAAGTCAACGAAAAACTGGAGTTTTACAGCGAGGTGTAAAAGGTTGAACTATGCTGAATATGGGAAAGGAAATAGTAATGTAATTATCTTCCTACATGGAGGTGGTTTGTCATGGTGGAATTACAAAGAAATTGCTGAAATGCTACAAACGAATTATCATATAATTATACCTATATTAGACGGTCATGCAGGAAGTGATAAACGATTTACAACGATAGAAAATAACGCTTTAGAGATTATAGAATTTATAAATGATAAACTGGATGGTTCTGTTTTATTGATTGGAGGACTATCACTTGGAGGACAGATTTTACTTGAAATTTTATCTCATCGTAAGGATATATGTAAGTATGCAATAGTGGAAAGCGCACTTGTAATACCCTCAAAATTCACATATTTTATGATTAAGCCTGTGTTTGGGAGTTGTTATGGTTTGATAAAGTATAAATGGTTTTCAAAATTACAATTCAAATCATTACGAATAAAGCAGCATTTGTTTGATAATTATTACAAAGATACTTGTGCAATAACAAAGGGCGATATGATTGCTTTTTTACAGGAAAACTCATTATATTCCTTAAAAGATGGGATTGAAGAGAGCGAAGCAATAGTTCATATTTTTGTCGGAGAAAAAGAAAATCACTCAATGAAAAAATCAGCAGAACTAATTCATAAAAAACTACAGAATAGTTCTATACAAGTTCTTCCTAATATGTACCATGGAGAGTTTTCAATAAACCATGCAGATGATTATGTAAGAAGACTATTAGAAATAATAGAACAAAGATAAATCCTAATTTATTGGGCCACCCTGACCCGTACTTTCAAAACTGAATACCAGCCGCCTACCAGCGGCACCACCGAGCAGGAAATCTTGAAACAGGTTCCCTGCTCTTTTTATGCCCGGACGCCGGGAAAAAGGAGGACGCTACTTGCCATGCCCGACTTTGATGTGAGAATCGTCACACCGAAGTCATGCTGCCGCCCCACGCCGTAAAAACAAAATTGCCACAGGGCGAAGCTCCCTCGCCTGAAAAACGCCGTCGCGAACGATACGAAGTCCGCGAAAAAGAAAAACCCAAATTGAAGCCCAGCGCAGCGGGTTCAATTTGGAAAGGAGGAGCGACGGAGTGAGTGAGAGATGGCGTTTATTCGGAACGAAAAATCGTCGTCGCGAACGATACGCAGTCCGCTAGATAATAAAAAACAAATCCGAAGCCAAAGTGCTTCGGATTTGGAAGGAGGCGCAAGGGAGCGAACGCAGTTTTCGGCAATAGCCTGTGGCTGTTGCCGGAAACGAAGTTGAGCGGACTTTGCAAAAAGAAAAACCCCAAATTGAAGCCCAGCGCAGCGGGTTCAATTTGGAAAGGAGGAGCGACGAAGTGAGTGAGAGATGGCGTTTATTCG
>ENA-OWPP01001437-OWPP01001437.1-human-gut-metagenome-genome-assembly--contig:-NODE-1437-length-20245-cov-13.975285_pt1 | contig 20245 bp, 18 predicted proteins | sample MGYA00248265_ERZ651848 | MGnify/ENA primary metagenome ERZ651848 (study PRJEB26924, sample SAMEA4378233) | human gut metagenome | biome: human gut; feature: human-associated habitat; material: faeces...
TCAAGAACAGTATTCCAATATAGAGTTTAGGGTATGTGATGCACTAGCGTTACCATTTGAAAGTCAATTTGATGTTGTTTTTTCAAATGCTGTATTTCATTGGATAAAAGATCATGAAAATTTATTAGATAATATCCATAAAGTACTAAAACCTAAAGGATTATTGGTTTGTGAATTTGGTGCGAGTGGTAATATTGCAACGATTGAAAATGCTTTTATAAAGGTTTGTCAAGATTTGGGATATGAATACAAACCAAAATTTAATTTTCCAACAACAAAACATTTTGCGGATTTATTAAAAAAGAAAGGATTTATTATTGATAAAATTTATGATTATGATCGACCAACACCCTTAAAAGACCATGAAAAAGGATTAGAAAATTGGATGAGACAATTCTTTGCTTCTGAATTGGAAGAAATGTCAAAAGATATCCAAAGTAAAATCATTAAAGAAGTAGAAGATTTAACAAAGGATAAACTTTGGAAAGAAAATGAATGGATTGCAGATTATCGTCGTTTAAGAGTGATTGCACATATATAAAGAGGGAAAAATAATATGATTGAAGATATCGTAAAAGTTATTGTTGATCGACCACTTGGTAGCCAACATCCTCAATATAAAGAAACATATTATCCTATAAATTATGGTTTTGTTGAAGGCATCATGGCGGAAGATGAAGAAGAACAAGATGCTTATATATTGGGTGTAAATAAACCGGTTGAAGAATTTACAGGGAAAGTAATTGCAATAATTCACAGGTTAAATGATGTTGAAGATAAATGGGTTGTGGTGCCAGAAGATGAACTATATTCTAAGGAACAGATAGAAGAACAGGTCAAGTTTCAAGAAAAATATTTTGAGTATGAAATAGAATGTGCGGAAGAGTAATTCGTAAAGGAAATTTGGACAGATTACATCATGAAATATATCTGTCTGATGCAAGAAAGGTTGCCCCAGAAAAATGGAAAACTGTAATTAGACATCCAATTAAGAAAGCGTAAAATTCCAGTTTGCCGAACTGAATATAGCGTACATAGCCGCTTGGTTTTCAAAAGAAATCAGGCGGCTATTTCTATCTATTTTGAAGGAGGTGTTCGCTATGAACGAAACAGATTACAACGCTCGCCTTTTGTAGGCGAAGATGAAATCTTTCGGTATTATTGTGTTGACCGATCAATTCGGCCCGGCGGGAAGACCGCCGGTTTTTTTACCTGCCCCCTTCCAATCTCGGTACTTTCGCGATATAATATCACTTCATGAAAAAAACGAAGATACAGGGAGAAGGAAAAATGCAGTTGCGGGAAGATCGCCCGGCTGACTGCCAGCGGCTAGAGATGCTGTTCCTTGCGGCAGACGAACGCGGCGTGGGTCTTGGCAGGCAGATGCTGGAATGTGCCGTGCGGCATTACGGCGTCCGGGAGCTGACGGTCAACGCGCAGACGGTCGGCTTTTATGAGCACACGGACCTTTCCGCCTGAACGCGGACGGAATGGATGAAGCGGGCGAGCGATTCCCGCTGCTGTATATGAGAAGAAACCGGAGTGAAAAAACATGATCGATAAGATGCTGATCCGTGGAGCAAAGGTCCACAACCTGAAAAATATTGACGTCGATATTCCACTTGGAAAAATCGTCGGGATCGCAGGCGTGTCCGGGTCCGGCAAGTCTTCGCTGGCGCTGGGCGTGCTGTATGCCGAAGGCTCGCGCCGCTATCTCGAGGCCCTGTCCACCTATACCCGCCGCCGCATGACGCAGGCATCGCGGGCCAGCGTGGACGAGGTGCTGTATGTACCTGCCGCACTGGCCCTGCACCAGCGCCCCGGCGTGCCGGGCATCCGCAGCACGTTCGGCACGGGAACGGAGCTTCTGAACAGTCTGCGCTTGATGTATTCCCGCCTTGCCAGCCACCGCTGCCCGAATGGCCATTATCTGGCCCCTTCGCTGCTCGTCGCGGCCGGGAAGGAGCTCGTCTGCCCGGCGTGCGGCGTGCATTTTTATGCTCCGTCTGCCGAGGAGCTGGCATTCAACTCGCAGGGCGCGTGCCAGAAGTGCGGCGGAACGGGCATGGTGCACACCATTGATATGGCGACGCTTGTGCCGGATGAGTCCCTGACCATCGACGAGGGTGCGGTTGCCCCGTGGAACAGCCTGATGTGGTCCCTGATGACGGATATCTGCCGCGAGATGGGCGTGCGCACGGATGTACCGTTCCGCGAACTGACGGAGCGGGAGAAGGACATCGTGTTCCACGGCCCGGCGGAGAAAAAGCACATTTTCTATCACAATAAGAATACCGGGCAGGCCGGTGATCTGGATTTTACCTACTTCAACGCCGTTTACACCGTAGAAAATGCTCTTTCCAAGGTCAAGGACGAAAAGGGCATGAAGCGAGTGGAAAAGTTTTTGAAAGAGGATGTCTGCCCGGATTGTCACGGCACGCGCCTGTCGAGCGCGGCCCGCGCGCCGAGGCTGCGGGGCATTTCTCTGGATGAGGCCTGTACCATGTCGCTGACACAGCTCGTCGAGTGGGTAAAGAGTGTGCCTTCCGGCCTGCCGGAGGAGATGCGCCCAATGGCTGAGAGTATTTGCGAAGCATTCCAAAGCACGGCCAAGCGCCTGATGGATCTCGGACTGGGCTATCTGACGCTGGACCGCTCGGCGTCGACGCTCTCGACCGGTGAGCGCCAGCGGATGCAGCTGGCCCGCGCAGTGCGCAACCGCACGACCGGCGTCCTCTATGTGCTTGACGAGCCGTCCATCGGCCTGCACCCGTCGAATATCGTGGGCCTGACCGGTGTGATGCACGATCTGGTCGCCGACGGCAACTCCGTCATTCTGGTCGACCACGACACGCAGATCCTGAAAGAGGCCGACTGGATCGTCGAGATGGGCCCGGAGGCGGGCGCAAAGGGCGGCTATGTCATCGCACAGGGGACCATCCTTGCGATCGAGGCCAACTCCGCCTCTCAGATCGGACCTTTTCTTGCCGGAACGGCAGAGACAAAGCTGCGCTGCTGTACTGAAAAAGAGACGCTTTTTGCAAACGGGACGATCCATCTTTCCACCGATTCCATCCATACCGTCAAGCCGCTGGAGGTGGATATCCCCAAGGGCCGCCTTACCGTTGTGACCGGCGTGTCCGGCTCCGGCAAGACGACCATGGTGCTCGAGAGCCTGATCCCCGCGCTGGAGGCAACCATCGCTGGCAGTGCACTGCCAGCGCATATCCGCACCGTTTCGGCCGACGGCATCGCGCATGTCAAGCTCATCGACGCGACGCCGATTGGCATCAACGTCCGCTCGACGGTCGCGACCTATGCGGGCGCGCATGACGAGCTGCGCAAGCTCTATGCCAAATCTCCGGACGCGAAGGCGCGCGGCTATAAGGCAGGCGATTTCTCCTACAATACCGGCTCCCTGCGTTGCCCCGGCTGCGACGGCACCGGCATCGTCAGTCTGGACGTGCAGTTCCTGCCGGATGTGGACATTCCCTGTCCGGACTGCCATGGCTCACGCTATGCCAGAGCGGCCGAAGCAGTCCGCCTGACGAACGGCGCGGGGGAGAGTGCTTCGCTTCCGGAACTGATGGATATGGACGTGAATTCCGCGCTGGAATTCTGCCGGGACCGGAAGACCGTCAGCCAGCGACTGGCCGTTCTCCGGCAGCTGGGCCTCGGCTACCTGACGCTGGGCGAGGAAACGCCGAGCCTGTCCGGCGGCGAGGCACAGCGGCTCAAGCTCGCCAGCGAGATCGGCAGGACGCAGACGGACTCCGTCTTTGTGTTTGATGAGCCGTCTATCGGCCTGCATCCGTTGGATGTTCGCGTACTGCTCGGCGTTTTTCAGGCGCTGCTGGACAACGGCGCGACCGTCATCGTCATCGAGCATGACCTTGACGTGATCCGAAACGCCGACTATGTCATCGATATGGGCCCCGGCGGCGGAGACGCGGGCGGCCGGATCGTCGCCAGCGGCACACCGCAGGAGATCCGGGAAAATCAGGCCAGCATCACGGGGCGGTATCTCTGACCGCGTTTCCCCGTCTTCAGGCGCTCCGGACCGGAAATGCACGGACCAAATTGCCGCGCCGGTTGAAAAAACGGTCGAACTATGCTATACTCTTTTTATCTTTGTCCAAAAGCAGGGTGACTTTTTTGAAGATCAATGTCCTTTCCTATCTGGAGGCTTCCGTTGAGCGTGTCCCCAACCGGGTCTGCTGGGCGGATGCCGCGTCTGCCTTGACCTACCGCGAGGCGTGGACGGCAGTATGCGATATGGGAGCGGCTCTCTCTGAGCGGCTTTCGACCGTCAACGCACCTGTCTGCGTGCTGCTTCGCCATGACGTGACGGACCTTCTGGCATTTTTCTCCGTTGTATACAGCGGAAATTTCTATGTTCCCATCGATCCGGCGCTCCCGGCCGTCAGGCTCCGGAGCATGCTGGAGACGCTGTGCCCTGCGGCCATTCTGACCGCCGGGAACGATATTGATGCGGGGCTGACGAAGGACATCCCGGTCATTTCTCAGCAGGAGCTGCGTACGGAATCCTGCGTCGGCTCCGCTGCTCCGCCGTGGAAGCAGCGTAAGGATACCGATCTTTTATACGTTATTTTCACCTCCGGTTCCACGGGCGAGCCGAAGGGCGTTTCCATCTGTCACCGCTCGGTGATCGACATGGTGGAGCAGTTCATGCGTGCCTTCGACTTTGCCGACGGCGCTGTCTGGGGCAATCAGGCACCGTTTGACTTTGATGTCTCTGTCAAGGATATCTTCCTCTCGCTTCGTGTCGGCGGGCGGCTTGAGATCCTGGAGAAGAAGCTGTTTTCCTTCCCAAAGCTGCTTCTCGAGCGGCTCAACGAACGCAGCGTAGACACGATCATCTGGGCGGTGCCCGCACTGAAGATCCTTGCCCGCCTTCATGCCTTCCAGACGCTGCGCCCGCTGTATCTGAAAAATATCATGTTCTCGGGCGAGGTCATGCCGCCGAAGACGCTGCAATACTGGATGCAGGCCGTCCCGCAGGCGCGGTTCGTGAACCTCTATGGCCCGACGGAGATCACCTGCAACTGTACTTACCATATTGTGCAGAGCGCGGACGAGGTGCTGCAGGAGGTCCCGATCGGCAGGCCGTTTGCCAACTGCGATGTATTCCTGCTCGACAGCGGCGAGCCTGTCCGGGAGGAAGGGCGGACCGGCGAGATCTGCGTGACGGGAAGCTGCCTGTCGCTGGGCTACTACAATCGTCCGCAGCTCTCTGCCCAAGTCTTTGTGCAGAATCCGCTGAATTCCCGGTTCCGTGAGCCGATGTACCGCACGGGCGATCTCGGCGTGTGGAAAAACGGGTCCCTGCTCTTTGCGGGAAGGAAGGACACGCAGATCAAATTCATGGGACATCGTATCGAGATGTCCGAGATCGAGCTGTGCGCCAACGCTGCTGAGGGCGTGGAGGCATCCGCCTGCGTTTTCGTCGACGAGCGGCTGACGCTGTTTTATACGGGCGAGGCAGAGGAAAAGGCCCTGCTTGCCCGCCTGCGGGACAGGCTCCCGAAATATATGCTTCCGAGCGCTTGCCGCCGACTGGAGCACTTTCCCCAGAATCGCACGGGAAAGATCGACCGGCGGGCGCTGCTGATTTTGTCGAAAGAGGATTGATACCATGAACGAGCTTTATCAAGTGCTGGACGGACTCCATCTGAATGTTGATTTTCACAACGAAAAGCGGCTCATCGACGACGGGCTTCTGGAGTCGTTGGATATCGTGATGCTGGTCGATGAGCTGATGTGTCATTATGATATTGAGATCTCCGTGGAGGATCTGATCCCCGAGAATTTCAACTCCGCCGAGGCGATCTATGCTCTGGTGCAGAGGCTGAAGGACGAGGAGTAAGCCATGCCGATCACGGGTCTGAGCTTTTTGCTCTTTGCGCTCGCGGCGGTCATGCTGTACTATCTGTTCCCGAAGCGGCTGCGGCAATATGTCCTTCTGGCGGCGAGTATCCTGTTTTATCTGACCTACGGTGTTCGGATGGCGGGCTATCTCGCCGCGACGATCCTGCTTACCTATCTTTTCGGCCTGTGGCTGGACCGGCTTGCAGCGTTTCGGCCCGCTGCCGAGACCAAGGAGGAGCGCAAGCGCCAGAAGCGTGCAAATGACCGGAAAAAGCGCCGCGTTCTGGCGCTGTCGCTTGTGCTGAACTTTGCGTCACTGGCGCTTTTGAAGTACGGCGGCTTTCTGGCCGCAGCCGTTAATTCCGTGCTCGGCACGGAGCTGCCGCTGCCGCATTTTCTTCTGCCGCTCGGCATATCCTTCTACATTTTCCAAACCTCCGCTTATCTGATCGATATCAGCCGCGGCAAACATCGGGCAGAGCGGGGATTTCTGCGCTATGCGCTGTTTGTCTGCTATTTCCCGCAGCTGGTGCAGGGACCGATCAACCGCTTTGCCGATCTGCAGCCGCAGCTCACGGAGGGAAACGATTTTTCGTGGGATAATATCCAGCACGGGTTTCTGCGCATGCTCTATGGCGTGCTGAAAAAGGCGATGATCGCAGATACGCTTGCGCCGATCGTGGCGAAGATCTACGGCGGTTACGCGGCCTACCCCGGCATCATCTGCTTTCTGGGTGCGGCACTCTACTGCATCCAGCTTTACTGCGACTTTTCCGGCGGCATCGACCTGATGATGGGCATCTCCCGCCTGTTTGGCATCTCCATGCAGGAGAATTTCTGCCGTCCCTATTTTTCTGTCAGCCTGTCCGATTTCTGGCGGCGCTGGCATATCTCGCTTGGCGAGTGGATGAAGGACTACCTGTTCTATCCGCTGGCACTTTCCAAGCCTTTCGGCAGGCTCGCGCAGTTCTGCCGCCGCCATATGCCGCTGGATGCCGCAAAGTGTATCGTGCCGAGTCTGTGCACGTTCCTCGTGTTTCTCGCAGTCGGCGTCTGGCAGGGGCCCGGCATGGCCAACATTGCCTATGGCCTGTGGAACGGTTTCTGGATGTCCCTCGCCATGTTCCGTGCGCCGATCCGGAAGCATCTCCGGCTTTCTCCGGAGGATCCGAAAAAAGGAGCGCTGGTCTGGGGCGTCGTCCGCACGAATCTGCTGGTCATCATCGGCAGGTACTTCTCGAACGCGTCTTCGCTGCGTTCTGCGCTCGGGATGCTGAAGCAGACGGTGCTGCACTTCGGTGTGACCCGCGTCCATGCTGCCCTGTTTACGGAGCTGGGCTTCTCGCTGTCCGTGCTCTGGAAGGTCGTCCCCATGCTCGGCGTGGTCTTTGCCGTCAGTTTCGCTGCCGAGCGGGGGAACGACGTTGCCCGCTGGCTCTGCGAGCGAAAGTGGCTCGTGCAGTTCCTGATCCTGTTTGCGGCGCTGTTGACGGTCGTGCTGTTCGTCTATGGAAACGCCGGCTATACGCCCATTGCTTATGTCTATGAAAATGTCTGAGGTGATCCTGCTTGCGTGGTAAAAAATGGCTTCTGACTGTCGTCTGCGCGCTGCTGCTGGTCGGCGTCGTCTGCGTCCTGAGCAATTGGCTCATCGATCCCTTCGGCGTTTTTGAGGCCTCTCCGCTGCAGTGGGATTCCTATGCGCAGACGCTCAATCCGCGCGGCAGCAAGGTGCGCTATATTTCCGAGCGGCCCGGCGAATACGATTCGTTTGTAGTCGGATCGTCCTCTGCCGCATCCTATCTGCCGGAAACGTTGGAGCGGTATTACGGCGGCAGCTTCTATAACATGTTCCACTACGGAGCGGACACTGACTATGACCGCGAGCTGGTCCGCTATCTGCTGGAGCAGGGCGAGGTCAAGCGGATCGTCCTTGTGCTCGGGCTGAGCGATGCCTATGCTCTGCACAGTAAAACGGAGGGCCTGACCGCCGTGCCCGATTACCGGGTGAGCGGGGAAAACGAAGCGGCCTACAAGCTCCGCTTCCTGTTTGCAAGCCCTTCCTTTGCGATGGAAAAGCTGTCCTCCCTCCGGAAGGACACGGAAATGCCGCAGACCTTTGACGTCTTTCTGCCGGAAAGCGGGACCTATGACAAGCGGCTGCGCGACGTGGAATCCATCGGCAGCCTGCAGGACTATCTTACGCTCCACGGTGAGGACTACCTTTCAGAGACGGCCGATACAACGCTCCCTGACATCGAGCGCTGTGCCGGGAATGTCGCCGCGATCCGCGAAATGTGCGGCGAAGCGGGGACGGAGCTGACCGTCATCCTTACTCCATTCTGCCGGGAGCAGATCGAGCAGTACGACAATGCCGCCCTGAATGCATTCTATCAGGCGCTCGCGGATGTGACGGACTATTGGAATTTCTCGATCACACCGCTGACCTATGATGAACGGTTCTTCTATGACGTAACACATACGCGAAATGCTGCTGCCAACCTCGTACTGGCGCGGATCGCCGGGGATGAGAGCGTCGGTCTGCCCGATGCCTTCGGGGCCTATTGCCGGCAGGGAGAGTCAACGGATGCAGCGCAGCTGAAGAAAGCCGCCGGGGAAAGCGCTTATCTTCAAAACGGCAGCGCGACCGTCCCGATCCTGCTGTATCACCATCTCGACCCGGATCAGCCGGAAAGCGAGACCACCTTGCACCCCGAGACGTTTGAGCGGCAGATGCACCTTCTGAAGGAGCAGGGCTATACGCCGATCTCATTTGATGAGCTGATCGCGTTTGTGGAGCAGGGAACGCCGCTTCCGGAAAAGCCGGTCATGATCACGTTTGACGACGGCTATACCAGCAACGCAGTCTATGCCTATCCCGTTCTGCGGGAGCTTGGCTTCCATGCGTCGATCTTTGCCATTGGCTGCTCGATCGGGCATGACCGCTATTACAAGGATACGAATTACAGCCTGACGCCTCACTTCGGTCAGACTGAGATCACGGAAATGCTGGACTCCGGCCTCATTTCCATCGGCTCACATACCTATGACATGCACCAGTGGCCGCCCTATGAGACCGTCAAGCCCGCGCGGGAGAATATGCTGCCGCTGCCCGGCGAATCCGAGACGGAGTATATCGACGCTGTGCGGAACGATGCAGCGCGTGAGGCGGAGACGTTTGCGGCGTTCGGCATCCCCGCGCCCGATGTGCTTGCTTTCCCCGAGGGTGCGCATACCACGCTGACCGATGTTGTGCTGCGCGAATGCGGCTACAAGGTCACTCTGACGACGGACGAAAGCCGCGTGAACACCGTTGTGGTCGGCCTGCCGCAGACTCTGATTGATCTCGGCCGCATGACCGTTCTGCCGGGCATGACGGACGAGCAGCTCCTGCAGTATCTGAACGAGCGGGCAAACTAGAGAACAAAGCCTTTTCCCGGGCCCGCCGTGCATGCGCACGGCGGGTTTTGCTGCATTTTCGGGAAGAAAACCCGTATTCTGTGGTTGAAAAGTCCGGTTCCCGGTGGTACAATAAGAAAAAGAGGGCTGCTGTGAGGCGGCTTTTTGAAGCAGGGGAGGTTAGGCAATACTAACTTGCTCCAACAGCATAGAAAGGGGAATGCCCATGCAAACAAAGGAAACGATCACGCTCTCCGGCGTGCCGGAGACGATGTTGCAGACGGTCTATGCCCGCGCCAAGGAGAGCAGCGGGCGCGGTGCGATCCGCGACCGCAAGGCCGAGGAGACCATCGGCGGCCTGCAATATGATTTCTCCATGGCGGACCGGGACAAAGCCATGCACAGCGGCGTCATTGCCCGCACCATCGTGCTGGACCGGCTGACCGGCGCGTGGCTGCAGGAGCATCCGGGCGGTACGGTCGTCAACGTCGCCTGCGGGCTGGACACGCGGTGCTACCGGATGGAGGGCTATGGCCGCTGGTATAACCTTGACCTGCCGGAGACCATTGCCGTCCGGCAGAGGCTTTTGCCGGAAAATGGTGCGATCTCGCAGATCGCCATGTCCGCCATGGACGACTGGGGCGGGTGCATCGCTGAGCAGGATACCCCGGCACTGGTCATCATCGAGGGCCTGACGATGTATCTGACGGAGACAGACGTGCAGCGCATATTTTCCGTGATCGCCGGGCGCTTCCAAAGCGCGACCGTACTGGCCGAGACGATGAATCCCATGGTCGTCAAACGCTTCCGGGAAAAGTCGATCGAGGGCAGCCACGCAAAATTTACCTGGGGCGTGAAGAACGGCGCGGCGTTGGCCGCGCTGCTGCCGGAGTTCCGCCTGCGGGAGGAGCACAGCCTGACGGAGGGCATGGCGGAGTTTGTGCCCGTTTATAAGCTGCTGGGCAAAATACCGGCCATCCGCAATATTTCTAACAAGATCATCGTTCTGGAGAGGAAGTGAGGTAGCATGTCTTTCTTTGATAATACCCGCAGGCCGGAAGGACTTGGCGGTAAGCTCATGGTTTCCATGATGAATGTCGGCCATCGCTCGCTGGCGCACTGGGGCATGCGGTTCCTGCCGCTTTCGCCGGATGCCCGTGTGCTGGACTGCGGCTGCGGCGGCGGAGCAAACATCAAAAAGCTCCTGAAGCGGTGTCCGCAGGGTGTCGTCAAGGGCATCGACTATTCTGAAGTCAGCGTCGAAAAGTCGCGCAAGCTCAATGATGCCGCCATCCGTGAGGGACGCTGCGTGGTCTGGCAGGGCAGTGTGGCTGAGATGATCTTTGCGGCCTCGTGGTTCGACGCTGTCACGGCGTTTGAGACCGTTTATTTCTGGCCTGATCTGCCGCAGTGCTTCCGCGAGGTCTTCCGTGTGCTGAAGCCGGGCGGGGTATTTTTCCTCTGCAACGAATCCAGCGGCGACACGGACAAGGACGAGAAATGGACCGAGCGGATCGCGGGCATGACGATCTACCGCGATGTGCAGCTGCAGGCTGCGCTGGAGCAGGCGGGCTTCCATGACATCGAGATCCATAAAAACGAAAAGGACTGGCTGTGCATGCTGGCCCGGAAATAGCTGTGCGCCGTCCCCCAAATGGAGCATGCGGAGCCTGTGATGCCGGAATTATACCGGCGAGGCGTTTTTCACGGACGAGAAACCAGACTGAGGGAGGGACGGATATGTCCAAAAAGGCAACGGAATTCCAGAAAAAAGAAATGAGCAAAATGTACCGCGGCAAGGAGATCTTCAAGCCGCTGAACACCGGCTGGGTCGACGAGCACGTCGCCTGTGTGCGCGAGTGGGTGGCAAATATCTTCTTCTACCGCAAGGGCGACACGACCATCATGATCGACGCCGGGTATAACTACGGCCGGCTCGAGGAAAAGATGGGCTGGCTCGGCATAGACCCGAGTTCTATCCGGCATATCCTCATCACGCATCAGGACACGGATCACGTCGGCGCGGTCGAAGTGGACAGCCTCGGCCTGTTCCGGAAGGCGAAGCTGTATGTCGGCGAGACCGAGAACCGCTATCTGACGGGCGAGGTGCGCCGCAAGGTGATCTATCATCTCTACAAGCTGCCGCAGGTCACCATCCGCAATGAGAAGGTCCTGCTGCACGACGGCGAGGCCTTTGAGATCGACGGCATCCGCATCGAGTGCTTCCTCGTTCCCGGCCACACCTGGGGCCACATGGTCTATCTCATCGACGGGAAGTATCTGTTCACGGGCGATACGATCTGGCTCGGAGCGGACGGCGGCTACAGCTTCATCTCCGCGCTGGCGGAGGATAACCGGCTGGCGGTGCGTTCGCTGGCAGAGCTGGAGGCAAAGCTCGAAGCGCGGAAGCTGCACCCGATGTTCCTCACCGGCCACACCGGCTGGACGGACAACTTCACCTTTGCCTTTGCGCATAAGGACAAGCTCTGCTCACCGTTCAAAAAGAGAGTGCACGACCCTTCCGCGCCCTATGATGCCTACGATGAGTCGGACGACACGGAGGAGCGGTCAAAGAGCGGCTATCTGAAGGGGGTCGGGCGATGAAGGACAACGAGCTGCAATTTGAGCGGAGCTGCCATGTGCTGTACTCCGGTCCGTGCAAAAAAGAAATTCGCGCACGGATCGCGCAGCACTATCCGGAGGCGGAGCGCGAGGCGGTCTGGGAGCGGGTCCAGCGGCAATATGTTGATTTTCTCTCCAACTGGCGCACCGACCTCGGCGGGAAGAAGAACTTCCACAACGGCAGCGGCGGCACCTATGACTGCATCGCCATCCTGAGCTATTATGTCGCGTGCAGGGATGTCACGTCCTTTCGCGAGATCGAGGAGATGGAGGAGGCTCTGGTCCTGCCTGCTTTCCGCAAGCTGAAATTCGTGGACTGCAACAAGCCGTTTTTCAAAAGACTGATGCATCGCGCCTTCTTAACGGCAAAGGGGCGCTGCGACAAATGGCACGATTACGAAATGACGGTCGCGCCCTACGAGAAGGACAAGCCGATCTATTATGAATTTACGGCCTGCCCTGCGGCGGAATTTGCCATCCGCAACGGGCTGACGGATATCATGCCCGCCCTGTGCAACGTGGATTATGCGGCCATGGAGCTGATCGGCGCGAAGCTGGTGCGGACGACGACCTGCGCAAACGGCTGTAAATGCGACTATACCATCTGCGGCAGCCGGGACCCATATCTGAAGGACCATCCCGAATACCGCGACGAGGCGGGCTACCGGCGGAACCGGTAGATGCATTTTGCGTTCGGCAGCGCTGAGGATCATGAAGTGAGGGCAATCTATGAACTACAAAATTGAGAAAAATACCGTACAGGAGACCCTGATCATCCCGCTCTATGCGCGGAAAATGTGCACGGAGCTGTATCCGAATCTTTACCGGGACGAGACGGCCGTCCGCCTGTTCGGGGAGATCGACTATGATTTTTCTGCGCTGGAGAAAAAGTCCCGGAGCCTGATGCAGCGCTTCGGTTTTCTGGAGGTCGCCATGCGCCAGAACGATCTGGCCTTTGAGGTGCGGGACTATCTGCGCGCGCACCCGAATGCGGCCGTTGTGAACCTCGGCTGCGGGCTGGATGCGACCGGCCGCAGCTGCGGCAACGGCAGCTGTAAGCTTTACAATCTGGATTTCCCGGATGTCATCCGCGTGCGCGATGAGCTGCTGCCCGCCGGGCCGCGGGAGGAGAACATCCCGTGCGACCTGAACGACACGGCGTGGTTCGACCGCATCGACGCCTCCGGCGGCGCGATATTCTTTGCGGCGGGCGTGTTCTATTATTTTCTGAGGGAGCAGGTCCGGGCGCTCGTGCAGCGCATGGCGGCGGCCTTCCCCGGCGGCGTGCTGGTCTTTGACGCGGCCAACGAAAAGGCCGTCCGGCTGATGCTGAAAACATGGATCCGGGATGCGAAGATCAAGGACGTCGGCGCGTATTTTGCCGTTGCGGATGCCAAAGCCGAGCTTGGCCCGTGGGACAGCCGCCTGCAGATCTCCAGCCGGGGCTATATGCTGGGCTACCACGATCTGAAGGACCCGTCCGTCAGTGGCTTTTTCCGCTTCCTTGCGCGGGTCGGCGACCGCAGCATGAACATGCAGATCGTCAGGATCGGCTTTGGAGGCGAAATATGAAATACATCGGGATGCCCCTGGGAATGTGGGCGCTGTTTGCAGGGTCGTTCCGCAGATAGCTGACGGTCGTGTTCGGCTATGACGCCGCGGCGGCAAAGGAGATCATGAAAAGGGCGAAGCCGCAGTACCGGAAGCTCATTGCGAAGCTGCCCGCGTTTGAAAAGGCCGACCGGTTTCAGATGAACATCGTCAACTGCGCCATGCTCGGCGCGTTCATCTGCTCCATGCCGGAGCGTCCGGATGTGGAGCGCCTGACGGTCTATTATGCCGACGCGATGATGACAAAGCCGATGAAGTGGTTTTGCCGCAAGAGCGGAAAAAAGAAATTCACGGAAAAGGACATCGCGGGGATGCAGGCCACAGCCGCGCTGAAGGCGGCGGACCGCAACCCGTATTCTTGGAACATGGAATACTATGCCTACCCCGACGGCAGCGGCTATGAGGCGCGCTTTACGCAGTGCGGCATCTGCACGCTGATGAAGGAGCTGGGGCTTTATGACCTGACGCCGGCCCTCTGCCACCTGGACTACACCATGGCCGAGGCGGGTGAAACGGCGGATTTCGTGCGAGAGTATACGCTCGCCTCCGGCGGGCCGTACTGCGACTGCGGCTACAGGAGGAAAACCAGATGAGTCATTTTCATTCGATCGGAATATCGGAAAAGCTCGATGTGCCGCGGATCCGGAAGCTGCTGACGATCGGGCTGCTTGCGTCCCTGCTGCATCTTGCGGGGGATCTGATCCTCGGCTGAGGCACGGAGCAGGAATCGCTGACGGGAATTCTGCGGATGCTCTCTGCCTACACCGGCACGTCCGACGGCGGCATGGTGGCGCAGGTCTATGTGCAGAAATATCCCGGTGAGACCGGGGGACTCGTGCTGATCTCCACCGGCGGGCTGGACGCGAATACAATCAAGAGCCTGAAAAGGCAATACTTCTTTGCGCCGCTGGCACTGTGGTACCTGAAGCACTGCAACTGTGAAAAGCTGAAGCCGAAGCTCATCCGGCTCGGTATGAGCCATCTTCGCGGCGAAGGTCCCGAGGAGGCCGCCTATGCGCAGGATATGTTCGAGACGATCTTCCGGGGCTACAGGCAGGAGAAGGACGACTACTTTTCCGAAAAAATGCAGCGGGACCTCATCCGCCTGATGCACGAGCCGCGCATCGCCTATGTCTCCGGCGGCCATCTGACCACGGTCCTGCAGGCAGAAAAATTCATCGAAACGATCCGGGCGTTCCTGCCGTCACTGGGGAGTAACGCAGACAGGAGGGAATGGCAGTGATCGACATCATCTACCACGACGGCGCTTCGGCGGCGCCGGATCAGGCCGGGCAGAGCGGCGGCTTTGCGCAGGCGGACGGAAACGGCGAGATCCACTGCTATTCGTGGCTGGACGGCGTGAGCGCCATGCTGATGCGGCTCGAGATGGAGTCCTATACGGAGCTTCGCACGCAGAAGGGCTTGCTGGAGCTCAATTTCTGCGCCAACGGCCGCTTTGAAACGCGCTTCTCCCTGCGGGACCATGTGCTGCTGAAGCCGGGCGACATGGCCATCAGCTGCTATGACGGCGTGCATGGCTCGCGTTCCGAGTCGCATTTCCCGCTGGGCTATTATGAGGGCATCTGCCTTGAGGTCGATCCGGAGCGCGCCCGGCGCTGGGTCGAGCGCAATGCCCCGGCCTTCCGTGTCGATTTTTCCGCTCTGCAGCAGAATCTGCTGGGCGACAAGTGGTATCGCTGCAGCCCGGCGGGCCCGCGCTGCGAGCATGTGTTCCGGGAGCTGTATGAGAGCGCCGCCTATCTGGACCCTGCGTTCCTGCGGCTCAAGGTGCTGGAGCTTCTGATGCTGCTCAGCAGCATCCCGCGCGGGGCCGGGACGGATGCCTACTGCTCGGCCCGGCAGGCGGAGCTGATCCGCCATATCCGCGACCATCTGCTGACGGACCGCGAGGGCTATACCTCGCTTTCCCGGCTGGCGGCGGAGCACGAGATGTCCGTATCGCACCTGCAGAAGCTGTTCAAGCAAATTTACGGTGTGCCGGTCTATCACTACATCAAGGAATACCGGCTCGAGCAGGCGGCGGTCGAGCTCGTGCGCAGCGCAAGGCCCGTGACGGAGATCGCGCAGGATGCGGGCTATGACAATGCCAGCAAATTTTCGGCCTGCTTCAAGGAGCGCTACGGCGTGACACCGTCGCAGTACCGCACGGATGCAAAGGCAAAACAGAGCATCGGAACCAAAACGGAGTAGTCTGCGAAACGGAAATATGGTAGAGTATGCATTGGTTAGAGAACACTAACCAAGACAGCCCACGCAATTGCATCTTCGGCCTTTGCCGGACCCCAGTCGAATGCTCTCGATGAATTGTGCGGTGCTGTCCGATATAACCTGGAGGTGCATCATGAAAAAGAGAATTGCAGCAATCGTGTTATGTGTGTTCTGCCTGCTGGCCATTGCGGGCTGCTCGCAGAGCAAGCCGGATGCGCAGCCCACTGCGGCGCAGGAGACCGGCGACTATCTGACGACCATCAGCGGGACCTATGAGGAGCTGTTCCCGCAGCTGGCCAAGGCGGAGTACCGCGACCTGTGGATCGATGCCACGACGCCGCTCGTCGGCGCGGAGAACGCCGAGACCGCGACGGATACGCTGCTTGCCATGTGCATGGCAGAGCCCTACGGCCCGGAGGCTTCCGAAAAGTATGCGGCAGACCCCGAGAGCATGGCGTTCAACTGCTATTTCCGCGGCGGCGTGGACCGCTTCGTCATGGACGGCCACACTATTTCCGGTCTGGACGCGCAGGGCAATGAGGTCTTCTCCCATACCTATCACAAGCTCGACGAGGAAAATGAGAACGGCTTCCTGTTCTACCAGAGCGACGACGTGGATTCCGGCGACTTTACCTACTTCGCCTTCTCCCCGGACACGATGGAGACGACCTATCATCTGGAGTTCCGCTATGCCGAGGACCTCAGTGACCTGCAGAGTTGGTTCGAGGGCAATTATGCCTACTGGAACGCCGCTGCGATCGCCGTGGACTACGATCAGGAGACCATGAAGAACGTGATCAAGCTGTTCGTGACGGAGAACCTGACCGAAGCGGAGTAAAGAGGAAGCACAGCGCACCCGTTTTCCGGCGGGTGCGCTGAAAACCACGATTAACGATTTCAGAAAAAAGGAGGGGAACCCCCTTGAAGAAACGATCGGATCTGTCGCGGCTGATGGAGTATGCCGGGGGGCATCGGGTCTTTACCTATGTCTCCTGGGTCCTGTCGGCCCTGAGCGCGCTGGTGGCGCTGGTCCCGTTTTTGTACATCTGGATGATCCTGCGCGATGTGCTGAATGCCGCGCCGGATTATTTCCGGGCGGTCAACATCCCGCATTACGGCTGGATGGCGGTGCTGTTTGCAGCGCTGTCGTATCTCATCTATGTCTGCGCGCTGCTGTGCTCCCATCTGTCGGCCTTCCGCGTGGCGACGAACCTGCGGCTCGCCGTTTCGGAGCATCTTACCCGGCTGCCGCTGGGCTTTACGGAGCGCTACGGCAGCGGCAAGCTCCGCAAGGTCATTCAGGAGAGCACCGGCGCGGCGGAAACCTATCTTGCCCATCAGCTGCCGGATCAGTATGCCGCCATGGCCACGCCGGTCGGCCTGCTGGTGCTGCTGTTCGTCTTTGACTGGCGGCTGGGCCTGCTGAGCCTTGTGCCGGTGGCCCTCGGCTTTGTGATCATGTCGGCCATGACCGGCAAGCGCATGGCGGAGAAAATGCGCCAGTACGGCAATGCCCTTGCCGCCATGTCCGGCGAGGCCGTGGAATATGTCCGCGGCATTCCGGTCGTCAAGACGTTCGGTCAGTCCGTGTTTTCGTTCAAAAAGTTCAAGGCGACGATCGACGAATATGAAAAGTGGGTCATTGCCTACACGAAAGAGCTGCGGATGCCGATGCTCTTCTATACGGCGGCCATCAACGGCGTGTTTGCCTTCCTCATCGCGGGCGGCCTGCTGCTGACGAGAAACGGCGTTAGCCCGGAATTCCTGCTGAATCTGCTGTTTTACATCATCATCACGCCGGTTATCTCGCTGACGCTGACGAAGATCATGTATATGAGCGAGAACAAGATGATCGTGGCCGATGCGCTGAGCCGCATCGACTCCGTGCTGGACGAGGCGCCTGTGTCCGTGAGTGAAAAGCCGCAGCACCCGAAGGACAGCTCGATCGCCCTGCATGATGTGCGGTTCAGCTATGACGGCAGGACGGACGTGATCCGCGGCGTTTCCATGGACATCCGCCCGGGACAGACCGTGGCGCTCGTCGGCCCGTCCGGCGGCGGCAAGTCCACGCTGGCAAGCCTCATCTGCCGCTTCTTCGACGTGGGCAGCGGCAGCATCTGCGTCGGCGGCGCGGACGTGCGCGATATCCCGAAGGAAGAGCTGATGGACACGGTCTCGTTCGTGTTCCAGAACAGCCGCCTGCTCAAGGGCAGCATCCTGGACAACGTCAAGCTGGGCAGGCCCGACGCCACGGAGGCAGAGGCGCTTTCCGCCCTGCGGGCTGCGCAGTGCATGGATATTATCGAAAAATTCCCGGACGGCATCCACACCGTCATCGGCTCGAAGGGCGTGTATCTCTCCGGTGGCGAGCAGCAGCGCATTGCCATTGCGCGCGCCATGCTGAAAAATGCCCCCATCCTGATCCTCGATGAGGCCACGGCCTTTGCCGACCCCGACAACGAGGCGAAGGTGCAGGCCGCGTTTGCGGAGCTGGCGAAGGGCAAGACCGTCGTTATGATCGCCCACCGTCTGTCTACCGTTGTGAACGCCGACTGTATCTATGTGGTGCAGGACGGCAGGATCGCCGAGGTGGGCACGAAGGGCGACCTCTGCGCCCGGAACGGCCTGTTTGCAAAAATGTGGCAGGACTATCAGTCCTCGGTTCGCTGGAAGGTCGAAAAGGAGGGACCGGCATGCTGAAAAAGATCCAGAGAGCAACGGCAAGCTCCCCGGAGGGCACGCGGGGACTCGTCCGGGGCGTGCTGGCCTGCGCCGCGCAGAACATCGCCTTTATGCTGCCCACGAGCCTGCTGTATGCGCTCGTCCGCGACCTGATGGCGGGCGGCGCAGCGGGAAGGACCGCATTTTATGTCTGCGGCTGCGTTGCCTGCTTTGCCCTGATCCTTCTGACGACGTGGTTCCAGTATAACGGCACCTACTTTACGACCTATCAGGAGAGCGGTATCCGCCGCCTGACGCTCGCCGAGCGCCTGCGCAGACTTCCGCTGTCCTTCTTCGGCAAGCGCGACCTGGCCGACCTGACCAGCACCATCATGGCAGACTGTGAGGTGCTGGAGAAGACCTGCTCGCACTTCATTCCCGGCCTGTTCGGTTCGCTCATCTCCACGGTGCTCATCGCGCTGGGCCTGTTCCTCTTCGACTGGCGCATGGCGCTGGCGGCGCTGTGGGTCATCCCGGTATCTGCGGCCATCGTGCTCTGCAGCTATCGCGTGCAGGACCGCGTGCAGAGCAGGACCATGGCCGTGAAAATGACCTGCGCCGACGGCATTCAGGAGTTTATCGAATCGATCCGCGACCTGAAGGCCAGCAATGCAGAGCAGGGCTATCTCGGCGGCCTTTCCCGGAAGATCCGTGCCGTGGAAAAGCAGACGATCGCGGCGGAGCTGACGAACGCCGTGTTCGTGACCTCGGCCGGTACGGTCCTGAAGCTCGGCATCGCCTCCGTGGCGCTGACCGGCTCCGTGCTGCTGTTGAGCGGCCGCATCGACGTGCTGACGCTGTTCCTGTTCCTGCTCGTGGCTTCCCGCCTGTATGATCCGATGCAGGGCGCGCTGCAGAATCTGGCGGCTGTCATCGCCATGCGGACGAATGTGGCGCGCATGAATGAGATTCTGGAATACCCGATCCAGACCGGCAGCGAGCAGCTGAGCAATCAGGGCTGCGATATCGTGTTTGACCATGTGGGCTTTGCCTACAACTCCGGCGAGACGGTCCTGAAGGACGTGTCCTTCACGGCAAAGCAGGGGCAGGTCACGGCCCTTGTCGGTCCGTCCGGCGGCGGCAAGACGACCGTGTCCCGGCTGGCGGCGCGCTTCTGGGACTATCAGAAGGGCAGCATCACGGTCGGCGGCATGGATGTTTCAAAGATCGACCCGGAAAAGCTCATGAGCCTGTATTCCATCGTTTTCCAGGACGTCACGCTGTTTGACAATACCATTCTGGAGAATATCCGCCTCGGCCGCAAGGACGCGACGGATGAGGAGGTCCTCGCGGCGGCAAAGCTTGCCAACTGCGACGAATTTGCCGAAAAGCTCCCGGACAAGTGGAACACCGACATCGGCGAAAACGGCTGCGCCCTTTCGGGCGGCGAGCGCCAGCGCATTTCCATTGCGCGCGCCTTCCTCAAGGATGCGCCCATCATCCTGCTCGATGAGGCGACGGCCAGTCTGGACGTCGAGAACGAGACGCTCATCCAGACGGCGCTGTCCCGCCTGATCCGCAACAAGACGGTCCTGATCATCGCGCACCGGATGCGTACCGTTGCGGGAGCGGACAAGATCGTCGTGCTGGCTGACGGCGTTGTGGCCGAACAGGGAAGCCCCAACGAGCTCTATGCGAAGAACGGGCTTTACACCCACATGGTGGACCTGCAGAACGGCAGCCAGAACTGGTCACTTTGATTTACGCAGCACCGTATCGTTTTCAAACGAGAGCCCAGTGAAACGGGTCTCGTTTGAGAGCTTGTCAAAAACAC
>ENA-OWPP01001457-OWPP01001457.1-human-gut-metagenome-genome-assembly--contig:-NODE-1457-length-19978-cov-3.298399_pt1 | contig 19978 bp, 15 predicted proteins | sample MGYA00248265_ERZ651848 | MGnify/ENA primary metagenome ERZ651848 (study PRJEB26924, sample SAMEA4378233) | human gut metagenome | biome: human gut; feature: human-associated habitat; material: faeces...
ACCCAGTCGGTGACCTCCTCGCATGTTGGCTGCACTGACTCATGCATGGGTGATCTCAACCGCCGGCACAGCTCCTCCAAGCGTGCGCGGTGTTCGGGATCATCAAGCTGAATCTAACGGGTGTGTTGTACTTTCAATTAGATAACGGGGAGAGGATAACACTGAGGTCTGGGGATATCATTGGACATAGGATAAGGTAATGAATTGAGTTTGTTTCGGTGGAGCGGAGGAACTATTTATGGAACGTATAAATGTCAATGTATCGGATTTATGTCTCTGGGAGACGAACCCGAGAGTTGAACCATCAATCGACCAGATGGATGAACTCAATAAAATCTATAACTTCAGTGCACAGTCTCAATCGACATCAAAGCGGCAATTGATGAATCTTGCATCGTCAATAGCGGAGAATGGCTATCAGAACGATGTTGAGCCGATCCTTGCGACAAGGGCCGGCGACAAGTATGTGATTCACGATGCGAATAGGAGATTGTCTGCAATCAAATTGCTGCAAAACCCAGATTGTTACCGTGAACTTCTTGATGACCGAGATTACAAGAGATTGAAGAACCTTGTTGCGGAATATCCGCAGAACATTCCGAGCAGTCTGGACATCGTTGTTTTCGGTGACAATGAACAGGATAAGCTGAGGGAAATCCTCAATCGAAAGCACAACGGCCCTCAGGACGGTGCCGGCACGATTCCATGGAGCACTGAGGCCAAAGCCCGCTTCTCAGGAAGGCAGACGTTTTCGGACAAGCTTGAAACGCCGTTCCAGAATCAGTTTGGAGATTCCTTGACAAGCTATCTCGGAGGTTCGAACGCTACGACCAGCACGAGAAGGGTTTTCAACTCGGCTCCGGTCAAGGAATATCTTGATATCAAGAATCCGGATATAATAACCCCCGAGCAACTGGACAAAGTCAAAGAACTGGCTGATGAGGTTAAGGGATATTGTCAAGAGAACGGCACCCTTATTTCACGCCTCAATAACGATGTCATCAAGCAGGACATAATCATTCCTCTTCAGGAAAAAGGACAAGGAACGGTCAGGTCGCCAAGACTTGCCGCGAAACGCCTCAATCATGATTTCGCCAGCAAGTTCGCCACAAATCGAGACCGGCACCTTGGTGCGATGTACAACAATCCGGAATGGATGACCGACGCGCCGGAATTCGAAGACACGAACTTTATGCTTTCCGCTTTGAACGCATATGGAGTACTGGAGGACGACAGCACCAAAAGATGGGCGAAAGCATTCTTGATTGCGCCGGCGATACGTGTGATCTTCGAACTGTCCCTTCTTGCATTGGACAAATCCTGCAATGAGATTCATCTTCCCAACATAGGGGTCAGCGCAAAGCATAAAGAGAACGTCTCATATGTCCATAGCCTGTTTAAAAACAACAAATTCCAAGACTATCTGCAGGCCGGGAGGATTGTATTCGACACCTACCAAGAGGCTCATAATGTAATCGAAAATACCGATTTCGGCGAGTCCGTTGAATACTCATCGCTTGGGTCGCACAAGTCTATGAAGGATTACGACATAGATACCATCATGAGGCTGTCGAATGATGCGGTATTGTTTGCTATGCTCTGTCAGCAATATGTGCAGTTCAAAAAACAGGGTGTATGACTCGAACGAACTGGCCAAAATGGGAATCTTCTAATATCATTCATGTTTATGGCGCAAAGTAAGCTGACAAACGGTTCCAATACCCCGTTGCGATACCCCGGCGGGAAAGGCAAAATCACACGTTTCGTGGCAAACGTGTTGGAGACTAACCATATAACCGGAACCTATATCGAGCCTTTTGCAGGCGGAGCAGGCGTTGCTATCAATCTTTTGTTGTCGGGTCGTGTAGATGCAGTTATTATCAACGACCTTGATGACGGCGTATATTCGTTTTGGTATTCTCTTGTCAACGAACCCGAATATCTGCTACGTGAAATCGACCGTGTCCCCTTTGACTATTCGGATGAAAAGCCCACGGCTCAATCTTCGAAGTACTCGGAATACTGGAAGGTTATCAGGAAAAGATACGATTTCAACCATTATTCGGATATTCGACGGAAAGGATTCGACTTCTTCATGCTTAATCGCATGAACGTAAGTGGCGTCATCAAAGGTGGGCCGATAGGAGGTGCCGCCCAAGACGGGAAATACAACATTTCTTCTCGATTTAACAAAAGCACACTCAAAAAGAGGATAGAGCGAATAGCAGCGGAAAAAGAGAGAATCACTGTTAGCAACCTAGAGGCCAGCCATTTCTTCAAATTGCTTTCTGATGGCAAATTCTGCGATATGAAGAACAGTCTCATATTTGCGGATCCTCCTTACTATGTGCAGGGACGGAATCTTTATAATTCATATGCAACCGAAACCATCCACTCTCTGGTTGCGAAGCGCCTCGTCGCTGAGCCGGATTGGAACTGGATACTCACTTATGACAAAGCGCCTCAAATATGCAGGTTGTATTCCGATAAGAACGTTAAACAATATGAATATCAGATAGCTTATTCAGCGAATAAAAGAGGCTACTATTCTGAATATATGTTTGCATCGAGAAAGATGACCATGCAATCATATGCCAACGTGACTCTTAGTCAAATAAGTGACGAGGGTAACAACACCTTGTCATAATTATGTGGATGCTTCGGGTTTGTCCATTGTCGGCATCTAACTCGTATCCGTCGCATGATATGAGAGAAACATATAAATGATTAACTTGTTTTGAGCGCTATCGTGCCTGTGCCGTGTTCATAGCGTCTTTTTTGATTGCCTCGCTCATCGACCTTTCCCAAGTCCGCAGCTTCTTCCGTTGTGCATCGGCATATTCTTTGGTGATTTCTCCTTTTTCTGTTTCTTCTGTGAGCGACTTTTCGGCGACTTCCAGAGCTCCGAGATAAACGTTCCAGGCGTCTTCTACTTTGGTGGCGCATCGGCCGCAGCGTTGCATGGAATAGTCAGCTGGGGATGGCGGCTCACCAAAGATCAGCATGAGGTCTTTTTCGGGGTCATATCCAAGGCAGATGAGAAGATCAAATGCTTCTGATGCCAGTAGGCGGCGGGTGTTGTGCTCAATGCTGAACAAAGTGGTTTTGCTCCAGCTGTGTCCGAGTTCCCTCATGCCGTTCACAGCCTCTTGCATTGATATGCGCCGTGCGATGCTTATGCCGTGGACGTTGTTCCCTATGGTTTCGTCGGTGTCGGGTTTCCTCATGCTGCTTTCCTCCATCCTTTGGAGTGCTTGAGTTTTGATTTGGGTTTGGGGATGCTGGTGTTGGGCCATGCCTTGCGGCTGAGGAACGGGTGGAGTCCACGCAGGTTGTAGATGCATTTGTCGTTGTCCAATTGGGCGAGCTCGTCGGGCGTGAGGAGTTCGCGTCCGGTACGCTGGTAGTTGGTGGTGTGGCTGCCGGACACGCCCTTCGAATCGCTGGTGGTGCGGATGTCGATGGTCTCCTTGCCGAGCAGCTTGCTGAGCCATTCGGTGGTGGACTGCTCGTTGCCGCCGAGGAACAGCACCGAATCACAGTTGCCCACGATGGTCTCCCACGAGTCCTTGTACATCGTCTTGAGCTGGGCGATGGTCTGGAGGATGATGCTGACGCTGACCTTGCGCGAGCGGATTGTGGCGATGAGCTTGTCGAAGTTGGGGATGCGTCCCACGTTGGCGAACTCGTCGAGGAAGCAGTGCAATGGCGTGGCGAGGCATTCGCCGGGGTAGGTACGGCAGCGGCGGATGATGCTGTCGAACAGGCATTGGTAGCAGATCGCGGCCAAAAAGTTGAAGGTCGGGTCCTCGTCGGGCAGGGCGAGGAAGATGGCCGTCTTCCCGTTGGGATGCCTGTATCCGCCCTTGCGCTCGTCCTGGTATCCGCCGATCCGGTCGATGCCGAGGTTGTCGTCGGAGAGGATCTCCCGGACCGGACCTACTGTCAATGGGGCGAGGCGCACGCCGAGGCTGATGATGATGCCCTTCTTGGTCTCTCCCGCGCCCTGGGTGAAGGGCCGGTACTGGCGGGCCGCGAACTTCAGGCCCTGGGCGAGACGCCATGCCTCGCGCAGGTCCGGGTCGTCGCGGTCAGCGTCCTCGCGCTCCCATTCGGCGCGGGTCTCCTCGTAGATCTCCGTGGCGGTCCGGGCGACGGCGTCGACCTGGCTTTCCTTGGTCTCGTCCTGTTCGCTGGCCTCGAGCAGATCGCGCATGTCGGCCACGGCGTTGAGGGTCTGGCCGGCGTCGATGCGCAGACAGTCCTTGAGGATGTCGTCGGGCAGGTAGTAGACGAACGCGGTGAGCGCGGTCAGCAGGCTGCGTTCGGATTTGGTCCAGAAGTCGTCGGTCTGGTGCTCCTTGGGTGTGGAGCCGTTGGTGTTGTCCATGATGTTGGTGACCAGGCGCATGATCGCCACGTCGGGCTTGTCGGGGTCGATGTAGCGCATGGGGTTGAATTTCGTCTCGCTGGTCAGGTCCACCAGGTCGAGCTGTTTGACCGTGTAGCCCATTTTCTCCAAGTCTCCGCCGGTCTTCGCGTAGAGCTCGCCCTTCGGGTCGGTGCAGGCGTAGTTCATGCTGCCCTTGAGGATGTTGGGGATGACGTGCGTGGCGGTCTTGCCCGAACCGGATCCGCCGATCACGGTGGTGTTGAGGTTGCGTCTCGTGGCCTGGGTGTCGAGGCTCAGGCCCTCGGTGGCCGTCATCTGGAGGTTCTGCCTGGTATCGCCGTCGGTGTATGGGGCCATCTCCCGGCTGGTGGACCAGCGGGCTGATCCGTACTCCTCGCCTTCGCGCCAGTTGCGTTGGCTTATGCTCCACCGGTAGAGGTGGAACAGGCCGACTGCGCACGCGCCGCCCAGTCCGCATAGGAGGCTGGTCCGGTCGAATCCCAGGGCGTTCGGGTGCTGGAGCATGGTCGTCATGCCGTCCATGATCCGTTCCATGCTTTCACCGGCGGCGATGCCGGCCTGGATGCGTGCGGCCGCGAGGTCGGCGAGCCAGAATCCCGCGAGGATGGTCAATGTCTTGATGGCGATTCCTCTTATTCGTTCCATGGTTGTTCCTTTCTATTGTTTTCTTTCGTCGAGGTTCTCGTTGAGTCGGGTCTTGAACCGCTCGTACAGCGTCTTCCTGCTGGTGATCCGCCCTTCGTCCGGGTCCGTTCCGGTCTTGGAGTCGTTCCCGCTGGCCGCTTCCGTGTCCGGGCCGGCTGCCGGGGGTGGGAGGGGCGTGACGATGGTCATGCCGGCCGGGTCGGCGTCGATGTTGAATGGTCGGCCGCCGGCCATGATCGTGGACATGAGCCGGCCGACGTGACTGTTGATGTCGATCCATTCGCCGGTGCCGGTCTTGTCCGGTCTGATGCCGCTGACGGTGGTCCGTGTCATTGCTCCCCGTCCGGCTCGTCGTGGCTGGGGTCGAATGCGAGGCTTGTGGCCTCGATATCGATGCCGGAGCCCTCGTCTCCGGCGGTGCCTTTGACCATGAGGCGAGATCCCTTGTGCGCGTTGTCGCGGATGTTCGCCGAGTGATCCTCGCCGCTGGCATGGATGGTGATCTTCGGCCCGTCGGCGTCGGCCAGTGTCTCGAGCAGCCAGTCGTCCTGTCCTCCGTGCGGCTGCGGATCCCTGATGAGAGTGCCCTCGGACCAGATGACGGGTTCCGGCTGGTCGTTTGCTTCTGTTGTCATGTGTGCCTTCTGTTCCTTCGTGCGGAATGAATGCGGGGCGGCGCGGAAGCGCGCCGCCCCGTGGCTGGAGGGGATCTACAGTCTTGGCCCGCGACGCTTCGTCGTGGATTCTGTCTGTGCGGGCGCTTCGCGATCCGGTTCCGGCCGGTCGCGGTCCAGGCTCTGGGCCGGCTGGGGCTCCTTCAGCTGGTCGAGCTGGTGGAGCGTCCACGTGGACAGTTCACTGTCGTATGAGGCGCGGGCGAGGATCTCGTCGCGGTTGTCCCAGACGAGCTGGTCGGCCTGCTGCTGGGTGACGCCCGTCCAGTCGCCCTGCTCGTTGATGCGCATGAGCGGGTCCTTCCGCGGATCCCATCCGCCCATCTCGCGTTTCTCCGCGATGTCCGCTTCGGTGAGACCGTCGTCGGCGAGCTGGACCGCCTTGTCGGACGGGTAGGTGAGGTAGGCGGCGATGTCGTTCTCGGGGTTGTGAGCGTTGACCTCGCTTACGATGCCATGGAGGATCCCGACCGCGGCCGGGTCGGGGGAGTCGTACCGTTCCAGGATGTGGCTCGCATGCAGGCAGGACGCCTTGCGGTGCCGCTCGTAGAGTATGGCCGGATCCTCCTCGACCTTCGTCACGAGATATCCGGCGTTCTCCCTCGCCCTCATCGCCTGGTCGCGGTCGAAGGCGGTGCTCAGGTATGCGATGTGTCTGTCGGGGTCTCCGGGCTTCCGCCACCGGTAGGCGTATTCCTCCGGCGGCCGCGTGGCGGCCAGGTGGTTCGTCTTCTCGGATGCGCGGGCCGCGTGGAGGCCACCCGCGCGTTCCCATCCCTCCACCGCCTTGGCGAGTGTTTTCTCGGCTGCGGGGTCGGCTGGATCGATGACGGTGTGTTCGCGGTCGGCCATGTCGTTGTCATCGTATTGCCATTCTGCCTGTGGGCGGTTGGCGTAGGACACCTCGATCCGGCCGGACAGACGGTCCGTGTCCTTCCATGCGGGGTTGTCGTGGAAGTCGATCTGCACGGCGCGTCCGTCCGTGAGTCTCGCTTCGAGGTAGTGGCCCATGGCGTTGCCGCCCTGGGTGACTTCGGTGATGTCGGGGTCCTGTTCGAGCAGTCGTCTGGCGTTTTCCGTTGTCAATGGCATTCCTGCGCTCCTTTCCTTGGTTTCCTGGTCTCTACTTTCCGTCTCCCGGGGTTCGTCGGGTTTGGACGTCAGCCGTTCGAGTTCGGCCTGTTTTTGCCGGTATTCGTCCTCGTGGGCGAATGGTTCGGCCAGTGTCTCCTGCGCGGCGGCGAGCTCCCTTTCGGCGTCGGCCAGCCGTTCCGCGAGCTTGCCGGGGTCGGTGGCCATGTTCCTGACGATCCGGTCGAGCTGGCTGACGATGCTGGATGGTCCGGTCAGGTAGGGGCCGGGCATCTCGGTGCCGGATTCGTGTTCGTGGATGGCCTTGACGGCCAGGGTGATCCGTCCGGTGGTGGCCGCCCTGCGTGCGATGACGGACAGTCCGTCGTATTCGGCTATCGTGTCCCCGTCGTGCGCTTGGTGGGCGGCCTGGTGGAGGAGTCTGCATGCGGTCTGCCGGTCGCCGACCGGCTGGCCGTTGATGGTCATGCCCTCCCATCGGCCGTTCATGCGCGCGGTCTGGTGGATGCTCAGGGCCTTGGAGGCGAGCGGCTTGTCGTCGGTCTTCTCGCGGATCGCCTGGCGGATTCCCTCGATGCGTGGCTGGAGCTGCTGGCCGATGTCCCTGCGGGTGTCGGCCTTCTGCTGCGCCCATGAGGCGCGCAGGAGTTTCAGCTGGTTGATCTCGTTCTCCAATGTCATGCGGCGTTGGATGTCGGGGTCGCCGGTGGCCAGCGCCTTGATGTTGGCGAGGGTCACCACGTCGGCGTCGAGGTCCGCGGCCTCGCGGGCGGGGCTCTTCGAGCTCATGAGCTGGCTGATGAAACGCTGCTTGCGTTCCACGGTCTGGTAGCTGTACGCGTCGAACGTGCCTTCGGTCACGTACCGGTAGTCGCGCACGTGGCCGTACGTGTTGCCCTGGCGTTGGATGCGTCCGAGGCGCTGTTCCAGGTCGGCGGGGCGCCAGGGGCAGTCGAGGTCGTGGATCGCGGCGAGGCGTTCCTGCACGTTGGTGCCGGTTCCGAGCTTCTGGGTGCTTCCCATCAGCACGCGGATCTCGCCGGACCTGACTTTGGCGAATAGTCGCTCGCGTTTGGCGGGGTTGTCGCCAGCGTCGTGGACGAACGCGATCTGCTCGGCCGGCACGCCCAATTGGACGAGCCGGTCCTTGAGGTCCTGGTAGGCGTTCCATCCGCCCGACGCGGGCGTGCTCGAGTCGCAGAAGACGAGCTGCGTTCCCAGGCGCGGCGTCTCCTCGCGCCAGATCCGGGCGACGTTCTCGGCGCATGCCTGGATCTTGCCGTTCTCCAACGGCCGGTCGTTCTCGTGTCCTTTGAGGAGCTTGGGGTCGAGGGCGATCTTGCGTCCGTCGCCCGTGATCCGCAGGAGGTTGTCGATTTCAGGCGGCACGTCGCCGTCGCGTACGCGGTCCGCCCTGTCGGACAGTTCCTCCATCTCGTCCTTCTGTTGGTCGGTGATGGGCACGGGGACGGGCACCTGTTCCAGTTCGGGCAGCGGCAGCTGGATGTCGTCGTTGGTGATCATGTCGGTGAACTGCTTCACCGCGTTCATCAGTTCGGGCAGGTTCTGGAACCGCGCGAACCGCTGCTTGACCTGGAAGCCGTTGCCTTCGGGTTTCAGTTCCACGGTGGGCACGACCTGGCCGTAGGCGCCCGCCCATGCGGCGAACGTGTCCAGCCCCTGCGCCTTGAGGGTTCCGGGCGCGAGGTAGCGCTGCATGTTGTACAGCTCGCTCATGCTGTTGGAGACCGGCGTGCCGGTCATGAACGCGATGTTGCCGCCGTGTCCGGCCTCGCGCAGCCATTCGCATTTGTCGAGCAGGTCCTCGCATTTCGCGGCTGACGACAATTGCATGCCCAGGTCCGCGGAGGCGACGGGCACGCCGAGGTTCTTGAAGTGGTGGGCCTCGTCGACGATGAGCATGTCCACGCCCAGCGATTCGAACTCGATGCCCGCCAATGCCTTGTCGTCGCGGGACTCCTTGCCGTCGCGCAGGAGCTGCATGGCGGTCTCGGCGCTTTTGCGCGCTGCCTCCAGCCGTTTGACGGTCGGGTCCTTGCCGCCCCTGGCCTTGGTGGCGGCCTCGACGGCCTTGGTGAACTCGTCGACGCGGGCGCGCATGTTCCTCAGCCGGCGTTCCTTGCTGACGTGCAGTTGGCTGAACCGGCTTTCCGGCACGATCACCGCGTCCCAGTCGCCGGTGGCGACCCGTCCCCAGAACCGGCGCGCCGATTCGGGATTGCGTTGCGCGTCCTTGTCCATGACGAGGATCCGGCCGGCCGGGTAGAGCCTGAGCACGTCGCCGGCCCACTGGTCCACGAGGTGGTTCGGGACCACGAGCATCGGCTTGGACGCCTTGCCGAGGCGTTTCGCCTCGTGGGAGAGGGCGATGCCCTCGAACGTCTTGCCGGCTCCGACGACGTGGGCGATGAGGGTTCCCTCGTCGCTGCGCAGGGCGCGGGCCACCGCGTCCTTCTGATGCGGACGCAGGGCGACGCCGTGGGCGATGCCGGGCGTGGTCAGGTAGGATCCGTCGACGTGGCGGGGCCTCAGGCTGTTGAACCTGCGGTTGTACAGAGCGGTGAGCCTCTGCGCGCGGACGGGGTCCCTGAACACCCACTGGTTCCACGTGTCGCGGATCGCGTTGGCCTTCTCGATGGCGGCCATCGTGGCCTTCTGGTCCTTGACGCGCTTGGGTTTGCCGGATGCCGTGGTCTCCGTGGGGGAGTCCTTGGTGACGGTGATCTGCGCGTTGTTCAGGCATGCCTCCAGCAGTTGGAACGGGTTGCGGTCCTCGGTGCCGTAGGCCTTCGCGGCCTTGTAGTCGATGTCGCCGCCGCCCGAGTAGCCGACGCGCCATTGCCCGAGCTGGGGGATCCAGTCGACCGAGTATTGGGCGAGCTTGCCGGGCGTGAGCCCGTGGCCGCGCACGTTGAACGTCTCCATCATGAAGTCGTGGACGTCCCTGGCGGGGATCCACGGGGCTCCCAACGGCGCTTTGATCTGCTCGGCCTCCAGCGGGGTGGGCTGCACGCGTTTCAGCATGCCGGCCACGTGTTCGAGGCGTTCCGCGTCCGCCTGGTCGGCGCGCGCGGCCGCGGCGTGCTCCGGCAGTTCCCGCCATCGCTCGAGCTGTTCCTCGCGGTGTGCGCGGAACGCCTGGTAGTCGTCCGGGCGCGCGTCGATGGCGCGTGGCGGCGCGCCGTAGGCGTTGTGCTTCTGCCCTTGGCGCAGGTCTTCGGGCATGTCGCGGGCGATGCCCCAGATCCATTCGCTGAGGGACATGTCGGTGGCGAGCCGTTCGGCGAGCCGCGTGTGATCGTCGGTGCCGGGCATGAGAGTGCGTGCCATTCCGCCGATGGTCGTGTCCGTCCAGACGTGCCGGCCGCTCGCGTCGTCGGCGCGCCAGCTTTCGAACAGGTTGGAGAGGATCGCTGTCTTGTCGGCGATGTCGAGCCGGTCGGTGTGGGCGATCTTGTGGACGAACAGGGCGAGGTCCCTGACGGGCATGTCCCGGTCGGCGAGGATCGGCGCGTAGTGCTGCGGCGCGTCGCCGTCGCGCCATGTCCAGCACAATGCGTCCCACAGCGGGCTGGTGCCGTGCGATTGGTGCCATGCCGGCGCTTGCCACGGCTTCCTCTCTCCGGTGTCGGACCGTTCGAGGGTGACGCGCGCGTGGTGCTCGGGAAGCTCCTCCACCGCCCGCCAGGCGAGGGCGAGGACGAGTTCCGGGTTGCGGCTCCAGCCCATGGTCCATGCGTCCCGGCCGTTGATGCGTTCGATGACCGGTGCCGGATCCCTGTAGGATTCGGCGGAGTACGGGTCCTTGAGGCTGCGCCACACGTCCGCGCCCGCCTCGCTGATCCATTCGCCTGCCCGCTCCGTGGCGGGCATGTCCGGCGTCGCGTAGGTGGATGCCGTGAACTCGGTCATGGCCTCGGTGCCGGCGCGGCGTCTCAGATGTTCGGCCATGGCCGTGACGTGGTCGAGTCTCGTCCCCACGTCGCCGGCGAGGTAGTCCTCGGCGGGCATGACCGTGCCGGTGTCGGGGTCGCGTATGATTCGGTCGCCCAGGCCGGCCTCGGCCTCCTCGACGGTGGTGTCGGCGAGGCGCGCGATGAGTTCCAGGTCGACCCTGTCGGCGCGGTCGAGACTGATGTTCAGCGCGTCGTTCAGGCTGTCCGCATGGTCGGGCATGGGCGGTACGGGGCTGATGGTCCGCTGCGAGAGGCATTTCGCCTTCCCGACGAACCTTCCTTTTTCGTCGGTCTCCTCCAACGCCATGACGAGGTGACGGCCGGATTCCTCACTGTCGTAGGCGCGGCGGTTGGCGCGGTCGTTCAGGCGTCCGAACTCGCCGGTGAACCGGTCGTATGCCTGGTCGAGTTCCTTGCGTTTGGCCTCCACGGCGGGGTCGTCCACGCGGGCGGGGTCGAGTTCGAGGCGTTGGAGTTCGCGCGCCAGGTCGCGCAGGCGGATCATGCCGCGCAGTCGGCGCGCCTCGTCTCCCTGACCGTGGGCGGCCTCGGTGACGGTGGCGCCGTCGCCGTACCAGACCACGCCGCGAGGGTCGACCGAGTATTCGAACGGGGTCACATGGTCCGGGCGGACGATGACCTCCGCGCGTTCGGCCGGTTCCATCTCGCCCAGCTGCAACGGCGGCCTGCCGTGGGCGATCTGCATGGAGAGCATCGTCCGGAGCCGTTCGCCGATCCGTTCCGTGTCGCCCTGGAAGACGACGTCGAAGTCGCCGCCGAACCGGCCGATCACTGGTCTGATGTCGCCCACCGCGTGCGTGGGCATGTCGTTGGCGACCGCCTGGTTGACGTTGACGGTCACGTCCTGGTAGCCGGGCACGGCGATCGGTGTGGAGTGGATCCATGCCTCGTCGGGCGTGCGGTCGAGCGTCCGTTCGCGTCTGTGCAGCACAAGCACGTCGGTGACGGCCTCGGTGCCGGCCTGGCGGGCGAACGTCGAGGACGGCAGACGCACCACGCCGATGAGCTCGGCTTTCCTCGCGAGGTCGGCGCGCATGGTCTCGGAGCGTTTGTCGAGCGTGTACCTGCTGGTCAGCAGCATCGCGACGCCGCCGGGGCGCAGCGCGTCCACCGAGCGTTCGATGAAGTAGTCGTGCAGGGGGAGGCGGGACGTGCCGCCGTCCGTGGTCCGGTAGTCGAGGCTGATGTCGCCCGAGTAGGGCACGTTGCCGATGGCGAGGTCGAACGATCCCTGTTGGATGGTGCAGTCCGCGAGGTCCGCGTTGAGGATCGTGGCGTCCGGGTTCAGTGCGGCCGCGATGCGCGCGCTGATCGGATCGAGTTCCACGCCCGACACGTGCGCCGCGACGTCGTCGGGGATGCCGGCCATGAAGTTGCCGGTGCCGCATCCGGGTTCCAGCACCTGGATGGGTGCGGGGCCGATGCGGAGCGCGTCCCACATGGCCTTGACCACTGGGCCGGGCGTGTAGTAGGCGGTCAGTGTGGAGGCGCGCGCCTGCGCGTACTCTTCCGGGGTGAGGGCCTGTTCTATCGCGCCGCGGATCGTCCGCCATTCAGGCTTGTCCGAGAACGCGTCCGCGCATCCGCCCCAGCCGGAATATCCGCGCAGCGTATCCATTTGCCTCGCTGAGGGCCGGCCGCCGTTGTCTCCGCCGAGTTCCTTGAGTGTCTGGATGGCGGCGATGTTCGCTTCGGCGCGTTCGCGGGGCGAACGCGCGCGCTGCGCGTCGAGGGATGCTAGAAGCTCTCCACGACCTCGTGGATCGCCATGCTCATCGACTCCGACTGGGCCTCGTTCATCCCGTTGAGCCGGTCCAGGTCGGTCAGCTGTGGTGCCGCCTTCAGGCAGTCCGTCCGGTTGAGCAGGTGCCTGGACTCCATCAATTGGTCCATGATCTGCGCCTGGCGTTCCCTCGTGCGCGTCTCGATGTCCCGCAGATGCTCCTCGAGCACGTTGGCCATCATCATCTCCCTGAACCACTGGGGATGGTGCTCCTTGAGCCATATGAGACGCATCCGCTGGATGCCGTGGACGCTGTTCGTCGTGAACACCTTGTACGGCAGCGCGTCCTCGGAATACAGGTTCGGCAGCGTCTCCTTCAGGTGTTCCAGCTTCCTGCTGTTCTCCTCGTAGCGTGCCTTGAGCTGCGGGTCGGTCCATGTCATCTCGTCCATTGTTGTTCCTTCCTTCAGTGTTGTTTTCCGTGCCGGAGAATTGTGTAAAACGTTTTACCACAGGTTGCGGCGTGGTTTCGCCGGGAGTGTCGGCGCCGACCCCGAGCTTTTTCTCGGCGGCGATCCGCGCGTCCCGCCGGCCGAGTCCGCGGAGCCGGTTCTCCCGGTATTCGGCCGCCACGGCGGCTATCGTCTCGTCGTCCGCGCCGCGCGCGCGAAGCCGTTGCACCGCGACGTGGCCCACCGTTATCTCGTATCCGCGCACCTGCTCCGCTATCCTGTCGGCCTGTCTTTGCTCCTCTTCGAGAAGGCTGAACAGGTCGATCTGCTCGTATTCGGCCGGGGCCGTCTGCTTCGCGTATAGGCGTTTTCTCGCCATGGTTCTCTCCTTTCCTATAGGGTTTTCCGTTGGCCGTGGTTCCGGTCGATGCCGGGTGCCGGCGTGGCTGTGTTGAGTCCGTCGAGGTTCTCCCTGAGCCTGGTATGGAACCGGTCGAGCGTTGACTTCAGGTCCGTGTGCCGTCGCTCCGGATCGTCGCGGCGCGTCGTCTCCGGCGGTTCGGCTTTCGCTCCCGGGTCGGCGGCCGGCGAGCCGGCTTCGTCGTGGTTCCGTCCCTGTTCCGTCTCCTTGGTCGGTTCCGTTTTCCGTGGCGTGTCCGTCGCCTCCGCGTCCTGTTCGATGGTTGGCCGGGTCGGCGTTTCGTCTCTGTCCTGCATCGGTTCCTGTGCGCCGGCGAGTTCCTGGATGAGGAGCCTGGCGGCCTGACGGCGTTGGCGGTTGGTCCACCGTCCTTCGTCCGTTTCGGCGGTCTGGTCGACGAGTCGGCGCGCCCATTTCATTGCGACGGCCGGCTTGTACGTGCCAGCGCGCTGGTATTCCGTGAACCGGCCCTGCATGCGGCTGATTTGCGGCCAGGATTCCTCCACGGTCTTCGAGGCGAGTCCCACCGATGCCGTGTCGAGCGTCTCCTCGGCGTCGCGGCTGCGTTTCTGCGCGTCGATGATTGCCTGGACGAGCGTCTGCGGGTCGACCTGCACGGTGCGGCGTTCCGCGCCGCGGCCAGTGAACAGTTCGACCGGGGTGCCGGGTCTGAATCTGAGGTTGACGGCCCGTCCCTCGTTCTTCTGACTCTGGTTCTTGCCGCTCATGAACATGTCGGTGGCCCAGCCGGTCAGGTCCTGTCCGTCGATGACGGTGCCGCGGGGGAGTCCGACGATCATCTTCGGCCAGTCGCGTCCGTCCTTCGCGTGCAATATATAGGTGTGCGCGAGCCTGTTCGCCACCCACGCGTTCGGCCAGACCTGTCTCGTGGCCGTGGTCGCGTGCGCCGGTTCCTGCCGTTCCGGCGTCTCGTCCGCGGGATCGGCGGACCGTCCGGGCCGCTCCTGCTGGGGGAGTGCTGGCGTCGGTGAGACGGGGCGGCCCTGGAGGATCGAGATGGCGGCCTGGTCGGTGAACTCGTCCCAGTCCGGGGCGCGCCGGCCGTCGTTCAGGTTCAGCAGCGGCTTCTGCTCCAGTCCCGGTTTGAGCAGTCCGCTGCGCATGACGCGGCCGGTCATGCCGTGGGCGACGGGTCCGCCGTCGTGTTCGCGCCAGAACTGGTATTCGTCCCGGTAGACGCGGCTTTGGGTGAGCAGTTCGCCGTCGCCCATGGTCTTGGCGGGGAAGGATTCCCTCATGTCCTCGCTGTGGCTGATGGTCGTGACCTGCATGCTCAGGTCGTCGTATTGCAGGTGTTTGAATGTCATCGCGTCGAACAGTCCCTGCTGGTTTTGATGCCAGGAGAAGACCATGAGGTCGTAGCCGTTGTCCTCCAGGAAGAACACGCAGGGGCGCGGCTCGTGCTCGACCGCGTTCTGCATGAGGCTGGCCTGGAGCAGGTCGGGGTCGAGCCGGCCTGCCGCGGACGCGGCCACGGCGAGGCTGTCGCTCCATCCCATCGGGAGCGGTCGGCCGGTCGTCGGATCCGTCATGCGGTACTCGCCCGGTGTGGTCACGGTGTCCCACTGGTCGGGGTGGCGGTGGTCCCACTGTTCGATGCCCGCGAGCATCGCGTCCATCGGGCTCTGTCCGCTCTCCGGTCTGATGGCGAAGGATTCGGTGGCGCGGGTGGTGTCGCCGGCGATTGTGTTCCGGTGGGCGATGGTTTCGCCGGGAGCGTAGATCATGCCCACCGAGTCCTCGCCGGCAGTCCTTGCCGTGCCGGCCGTCCATATCGTGTCGCCGGACGTGGCCCACATGGTCACCGGCCATGGGGTCGGGTCGTTGGTCCCGTTGATGGTGTCCTGGAAGATCGCGGCGCGTTTCGTCGCCTGTTCCTGCTGGTTCATTGTGGTTTCCTTTCAGCGGCCCTTGCGGGGCGTGCGGTCCCTGTTCTGGGTGGGTGGCATGTGGTTCTTCTGTTCGGCGAGGTTCTCGTTGAGTCGGGTCTTGAAGCGTTCAAGCAGTGCCTTCTTCGATCGGATCGGCTTCGGTTTTTGCTCTTTGCCGGCCGGCCTGGGATTGTCTGCTCTGGCCTGTGTCTGCTGTCGCGTGGCCGGTGTCCGGGCTTCGTCCGGTGCGGGTTCCGGTTCGCTTTCCGGCTTCGATGTCGGCGTCTTCCGGTTCGGCTCGGTCGTCTGCCTGCGTGTCTGCTCCTGGGTTTGCGCGCCCTGCCCGTAGTCGTCGCGCAGGATGGCGTCGAGCTCGTCGCGCAGGCTCGGGTCGGCGGCGGCCTTGCCGATGATCCGGTCCGCGAAGTCGCGGCCGGCCTGCTCGTCGCATGTTGTGTCGCCCATGAGCTTGTCCCATGAGAGTTCGGGGTGGCGGGCGGCGAGGCTGTTCGCGGCCATCTCCATGACCTCCGGGTCCACGAAGTCCCAGGCGATGCGCTGCGTCGGCATGGGCTTCGCCTCCGGTTCGACGGGCGTCTCCCGTGCCGGGGTCCCGTCCGGTTCGCTTCGGGTCTGTTCCGTCGTCCGTTCCTGCTGCTCCGTTTGTTGTTCGACGGCGAAGTCTTCGTCGGCGATGTCCAGGCCCATGTTCCTGAAAGCGCGTTGCACGGCGGCTCGGATATGGTCTTCGTCCCTGCCGGCGAAGTGCAGGATGAACTGGCCTTGGTCGGTGCGTTCGAGGTGGTAGTCGATGCCGGCGGTCTTGAGGCTGTGCTGCACTTCGCGCATGGTCGAGTCGTCGAGTTGCAGCTCGTGCAGGTCGCCGTCCTTCTTTTTCTGCAATCGTTTCTCGGACATCTCGCCGCTGTCGATCTTGTTCTTGACGGCCTCGCCCGCGGCGCGTACGCCGGTCTTGGTGAGCTTCATGCCGGAGCGGAGCAGCGCCATGGCCACGCCCTTGGGGATTCTGAGCATGAGCTTCGCGCCTCCGGTGATGATGGTCTGGACGGCGTTCTGGATCTTCTCCTCAGCCTGTTCCTCGATTGGCATTGCGGTTTCCTTTCTGTTGTCGGTTGGTGTTTTCCCGGGCGGTTCAGATGGACCGTCCACGCTTGTGCTGTTGCTGCTGTCGTTCGCGCTGTTCGGTCTCCGTTTGCTCGCGGTCGCGGGTCGTGTGGATTTCCCGTTCGATGGCTGCCAGCTCGCCCTCATACCGGTCGCACAGGGCCTCGCGGCGTTCCATCTCGCCGCGCGTCTCGGCCACGAGGTCGGGGTCGCCGCGTTGGATCGCGTCGTGCAACGCGATGACGGCGGACTGGAGCTCGTCGTGCGATTCGCGGACCTTCGCGCGCAGCAGTCTGAGTCCCTTGGCGCTGTCGCCGCCCGCGAGGCGGGTCCATCGGATCGCCGCGTTCAGCGCCTTCGCCTCGCCGGCGAGGCGGTCGAGGCGGCGCGCCTGTGCCTGGTAGTAGCGCTGCTGGGCGGGGCTGACCCCGTATCTGAGGGGCAGCCGTTCGGGCGAGGTCAGTGGTTCGAGCCGGCTTGTGGGCTCGCCGAACCACTGGTAGAGGCCGGGCGTCGGGGTCTTGCCGGCGTACCGGTTGGACGGGTCGAGGATGATCTGGTCGCGGTCGCGGGGGAGGAAAGCGCGCAGTGTGGAGCCGCCGTCGTCCACGAGACGTTTCGCGTCGAACGTGATCTTCTTCTTCCGGTGGGTGCCTGGCAGCCACACGGTGATCGTCTTCCTGGTCTGTTTGGCGACGAGTCTGCGGTTGAACGTGATGGGGATGACGGGCGTGCTTTGCAGCCCGGCCATGATGTTCGTCATGTCGTATGCCTGGCCGAGTTTCGCGTCGCGGATCTTGAAGCCGGTGTCCTTGAGCGTGTATGTGAGGTGCTGGCCGCGGACCGTCACGTCCACGCCTCGGATGTCGAGTATGTCCTTCCAGTCCTCGAAGTTCTCCGCCGTGGACGAGGTCAGGTCGATCAGCATGCGGAGCCTGTCCTTGACGCCCAGGCCTTTCGCGGCCGCGTAGATCTCCTCCATCGACATGCCGTACCGGCGTTCCAACGGCTCCCCACCCGAGGCCTTCCGCGCCTTCGTCTCCGGTTCGTTCGCGTTCCGCGCGACTGCTTCATCGTCGCGTTCGGGATCGTGCGCCGGCGACGTTCCGGCGTCGGCTGTCGTACCGCCACGCATCTTGCGCGTCTGTTCCTCCACGACGGGGTTGAACACGACGCTCAGCCCCTCGCGGCGGCATATCTCGTCGCTGACCGCCCGCCACTGGTCGATGATGTCCTTGGGCAGCTCGGCCTTCAGATGCTTCCCGTATCGGGACGCTGCACACACCATGATGTGGTCGTGCAGGTGGTGTCGGTCGGTGTGCGTGGCGACCGCGAACTTGTATTCGCCGCCCGTGATCCTACGCGCGAACTCCACGCCGAGCTCGTGCACCCGCTCGGGCGTCACGGGGTCGTCGGGGCTGAAGCTCAGCTTGATGTGATAGGCCAGACGGCTGTCCTTCCGGATGCCTTTCGGCGACCTGCGGTTGTCGTCGAGCATGCCTTCGGCCAGCGCGTCGTAGTCCGTCCTGGTCCGCTCGTAGTTGGAGCTGACCAGTCTTCCTCCGTCGGTCTTGGTGGGGTTGATGATGTATGCCATCGCCCCGTTGGGCCCGCCGAGATTCGATTTCACGGGTTTGCCGAGCTTGACCACCGCCATGCTCATGCGTCCTTCCGGGCTTCGCGCCTGTCGGCGAACAGGTCGCCGAGTAGACGCTCGATACGGTCGAACGACGCGCGGATCTCCTCCACCTGGGCGGGCGTGATGTGCTCGTTGGCGTTGGCCCAGTGGGCTATCTGGTTGACGTTCACGCCGATGCGGTCGATCTCGCGCGCGATCGGCTCCGGGTCGGTCAGCGGCCTGATCTCGGTGACGTGGATGCGCCGTTCGGACAGCATCCTGCGCGCGTAGGAGCTGAACGACCGGTGCTCCGGCGCGTACCTGGTCAGCTCCTCATACAGATTCCGCACCCGCTCCCACTCGTCCGGCGTGAACCTGATGATCTTCTCGACGCAGTGCGTCCTGTTCTCGGCCCGGCTCATTCCACGCCTCCGTGTGAGGTGTGGGGACGGGTTTTCTGTGATGCCGCGCGAGCGGTCTGGAGGCTCCGCCGACCATGGGGCACGGGTCTTCCCGGCAAGCCGATTCGCACCGCGAATCGAGTGATTGTAGCTACAATCACGTCGCTTGCTACTCCCATATCCATTTCATGGATTGGGAGCACTTTCGCACGGCACATCTGTGACGTGCGGTGGGACATGAACGCGTTCATGATGTGCTCCTCGTGTCAAGGGCATTGAGAGAATTGCCCGATTCTTTACGCCAATCGTCCGTCGATTGAGTTCGTGTCAGTTTGGACATTCGGAGCGGCAGCAGACAGGAAATTCCGCGTACTAACGCCGGGCAAGTTGAGCTGAAGACCGGTTGTCCAAACCGGCGTGGGCCGAGGTGCGCGAGCATGGTTTCAGCCGGCTTGGTGCCGGGAATCGATGAATTGGAAAGGAAGCAAGCATCATGGCGTCCGATTACGTGGATGATCTGCTGCGCGCCGAACGCGAGTCGTTCAAACTCAAAGAGGTCGCGGCAAAGAAATTCGACAATCGCCTCGACAATTTCCGCAAGAGCGCGAAGGCGCTGTGCGACGCGGCGAGACAACTCGAGAAGGCTTTCCCCGGCATGAGCCGGACGATGATCGCGGACAAGCTGGCGATGACCGGAACGGAGAAGAACGTCGCGTTCGATGCTAAGGGCGAGCTCGTCGCCGCGCCGGCCGGAAGGAAAACCCCGCCCGCCGAACCCGAACCGGAAACCGTCGCCGAATCGGATCCGGAGACGACCGGATCCGACGTCCAGGCGGCGGACGACGAGACCGCCCCGCAGGAGGCCGCAGCCGAACCCGACACCTCGGACGACGGACGGCCCGCATGGGCGTCCGGCAACTACTGATGATCGGACGTGATGCGAGATGCGACTGATCATCGCCGAGAAGCATTCGGTCGGCCAGGCGATCGCCCAGGCGGTCGGCGGGCACGCGGAAAAACACGACGGCTACATCCAGGTCGGCGGCGACCTGGTCACCTGGGCGCAGGGCCACCTCGTCGACCTGGCCGCGCCCGACGAATACAAGAATCACGATTGGGGAAAGTGGAGCCTCGACACGCTGCCCATCGACCCGACACCCGACTGGCAATGGAAGGTCAGCCGGGACAAGGGCGCGGACCGCCAGTACAAGGTCGTCGCGGAACTGATGCGCCGCGGCGATATCGACATGCTTGTCGACGCGTGCGATCCCGACCGCGAGGGCGAGGCCATCTTCCGCAGGATCGTGGCGCATGTAGGAGTCTCCAAGCCGATGCGACGCCTGTGGGTCGCGAGCCTGGAGGAGGATGCGATTCGCGACGCCCTCGTGTCCATGAAGGACGAGTCCGACTACCGGGGGCTCGCCGACGCGGCGATGATCCGCGCGAAAGCCGACTGGCTGATCGGCATGAACGCGTCACGCGCCTACAGCCTCGTCTACAACGCTCGGTTCACCGTTGGACGT
>ENA-OWPP01001470-OWPP01001470.1-human-gut-metagenome-genome-assembly--contig:-NODE-1470-length-19802-cov-7.674381_pt1 | contig 19802 bp, 10 predicted proteins | sample MGYA00248265_ERZ651848 | MGnify/ENA primary metagenome ERZ651848 (study PRJEB26924, sample SAMEA4378233) | human gut metagenome | biome: human gut; feature: human-associated habitat; material: faeces...
AGGGAATGTAGATAAATTATTAGGTATACTACTGACAGCTTCCAAGGAGCTAAAGAGGTCCCTAGCGCCTACGGGGAATTTGTATCGATAAGGAATAGATTTAAAAATTTCGCTGTTATTTTGTACAATAAGGATAAATTTGAATGGTACCATAAACGACCGTTTATGGTACCTTTTCATTTTCCTGCTTTTTCTAAATGTTTTTTAAGTAAATCAAGTACCAAAATCCGTTCCTTTTTCATAGTTCCTATATAGTTATACTTAATGAGTTATGGTACATTTAAATTATAAAATTAAGGAGGTTTTTTTATGATTTTTGGCTATGCTCGAGTGAGTACGGATGATCAAAATCTTAGTTTACAAATTGATGCACTTACTCATTATGGAATTGATAAATTATTTCAAGAAAAAGTAACTGGTGCGAAAAAAGACCGACCGCAATTAGAAGAAATGATCAACCTACTACGTGAAGGAGATTCTGTTGTCATTTACAAGTTAGATCGAATTTCACGATCAACTAAACATTTGATTGAACTTTCTGAATTATTTGAAGAACTTAGTGTCAATTTTATATCTATTCAAGATAACGTAGATACTTCAACGTCTATGGGAAGATTCTTTTTCCGAGTTATGGCTAGTTTAGCAGAACTGGAACGGGATATTATTATTGAACGAACTAACTCTGGTCTTAAGGCAGCCAGAGTCCGAGGAAAAAAAGGGGGCCGTCCAAGTAAAGGTAAGCTATCAATTGATTTAGCTTTAAAAATGTATGACAGCAAAGAGTATTCTATTCGTCAAATTCTTGATGCCTCTAAATTAAGCAAAACAACCTTTTACCGTTACCTCAATAAAAGGAATGCTTAAGATATGGCTATGAAAAGAATTTTAACTACTTCACAGCGTGAACAACTTCTTTCTGTAGACCACTTATCAGAAGAGGATTTTAAAGCGTATTTTAGTTTTTCTGATTATGATCTGGAGGTTATTAATCAACACCGTGGAAAGGTCAATAAACTAGGATTTGCGATACAACTTTGTTTGGCCCGGTATCCTGGGTGTTCTTTAAGTAATTGGCCGATTAAATCAACCAGACTAACTTCTTATGTGAGTCGACAGCTCCATCTTGATGCAATTGATTTAAATTCATATGATCATAGAAATACACGTGCAAATCACTTCAACGAGATCTTAGAAGTATTCAACTATCATCGATTCGGTAGTGCTAATACACAAAAACAGTTAATAGAATATTTAATTGAACTAGCTTTAGAAAATGATGACTCTATCTATCTAATGAAAAAAACAATTGATTTCTTAACTCGAAAAAGAATTATTTTTCCATCTATAGCTACACTTGAAGACATTATAAGCCGCTGTCGAGATAAAGCAGAAAACAACTTATTTTCAATATTACTCTGTTCATTAACAGATATACAAATTGAAAAACTAGAGAGTTTGTTTCAAATTTATGAAGAGACGAAAATAACTAAACTCGCTTGGCTAAAAGACATTCCAGGTAAGGCAAATCCAGAAAGCTTTATGAGTATTTGTAAAAAAGTGGAAGTGATTGCTTCCATGGGACTCGGGACAATTAATGTCTCCCATATTAATCGGAACAGGTTTCTTCAGCTAGCTAGACTAGGGGAAAATTATGATGCATATGACTTCTCCCGTTTTGAGCTTGAAAAAAGATACTCTTTACTTATTGCTTTTTTAGTCAATCATCATCAATATCTGATCGATCAACTGATTGAGATTAATGACCGCATTTTAGCAAGTATTAAACGCAAAGGGACACGTGATTCACAAGAACAGTTAAAAGAAAAAGGAAAATTGGCTACTAAAAAATTGGAACATTATGCTTCTTTAATTGATGCTCTTCACTTTGCAAAAGATAATGATAGTAATCCTTTTGACGAAATTGAACGAATCATGCCTTGGGAAGATTTAGTACAAGATGGAGAAGAAGCTAAAAAAATTACAGGTAATAAAAATCATGGCTATTTAGAAATGGTTCGAAATAAAGCTAATTACCTCCGAAGATACACGCCAATGTTATTGAGGACCCTTTCGTTCAAAGCAACTCCGGCAGCAAATCCAGTCCTCATGGCCCTAACTCAACTAACTGATTTACACAATAGTGGTAAAAGAAAAATACCGGCAGATACTTCTACTGATTTTGTGAGTAAAAAATGGAAAAGCCTTGTTCGGCCAGAAGAGGGGAAAATAGATCGGTCTTACTATGAGTTAGTAGCTTTCACCGAGCTAAAGAACAATATTCGATCAGGAGATATTTCAGTTGAAGGAAGTATGATCCATCGAAATATTGATGATTACTTAGTTGATTTATCTGCTTGTATTGATTCAGAAACTATTCCAGACACGTTTGAGGACTATTTAAAGGATCGGGAAATAATTTTAGATTTACAGCTTCAATTTTATTCGACAGTTGATAAGAGAATTTCAAGAGCAAACCTTAAAAAGTTGGAAAAAGTTACACCTAGCGAAGCAGAAATATATAGAAAAAAACTTTATTCAATAATTCCTAAGATAAGGCTTAGTGATCTTTTAATTGAGGTGGACAGTTGGACCAACTTTTCACAAGAATTTAGTCATGATTCTACAGGGAAACCGCCGAGTGAACAAGAAAGAAAAATTATTTTTGCTGCTTTGCTGGGTTTAGGGATGAATATTGGTCTTGAAAAAATGGCCCAATCAACTCCTGGAATTTCTTATTCTCAGTTAGCCAATGCCAAACAATGGCGCTTTTATAAAGAAGCTCTGACTCGTGCTCAATCTGTTTTGGTTAATTATCAGTTAAAGCTTCCTGTTGCAGACTTTTGGGGTGAAGGAAAAACCACTGCTTCAGACGGAATGCGCGTCCCAGTGGGCGTCTCAGCTCTAAAATCCGATGTTAATCCACATTACAAAAGTATGGAAAAAGGAGCTACAATGATTCGATCAATAAATGATAGGCATACGACTCATCATATCGAGGTTGCTTCAACTAATACAAGGGAAGCTACTCATACCCTTGATGGCCTACTTTATCATGAAACAGATCTAGATATTGAGGAACATTTTACTGATACAAATGGGTATTCTGATCAGGTGTTTGGAATGACCGCATTACTAGGCTTTGATTTTGAACCTCGCATCAGAAATATAAAAAAATCACAATTATTTTCTATCAAATCACCTTCCTACTACCCTAACTTATCAGAAGATATAAGCGGAAAAATCAATGTAAAAATTATTGAAGAAAACTATGATGAAATTAAACGAATCGCCTATTCGATTCAAACAGGAAAAGTATCTAGTTCTTTACTATTAGGAAAGCTAGGCTCATACGCACGTAAGAATAGAGTAGCTCTTGCACTGAGAGAACTAGGTCGCATTGAAAAGAGCATTTTTATGATAGATTATATTACAGATAGTGAGCTACGGCGAAGGATCACTCATGGACTAAATAAGACAGAAGCGATTAATGCTTTAGCTAGAGAACTATTTTTTGGGCGACGCGGAAAATTTATGGAGCGCGATATTCGCCGACAACTTCAAAGTGCTAGTGCGCTTAATGTGTTAATAAATGCAATAAGTATATGGAACGCCGTCTACTTACAAGCAGCTTATAATTATCTCGTCAAAATAGATCCCGAAGTAACTAAGTATATGAAGCATGTATCTCCTATTAATTGGGAGCATATCACTTTTCTTGGAGAGTATAAATTTGACTTGTTATCTATTCCTAAACACTTAAGAGAATTGAATATAAAAAATAAATAGGCCTTGAAACATTGGTTTAGTGGGAATTTGTACCCCTTATCGATACAAATTCCCACTAAGCGCTCGGGACCCCAGGTAAGAAAAATTCATCAACGGAAACATGAAGTAACGATACAAGGTCATAAAGAACTTGTATGCTGGGGTGTTGCCCTTTATTTTCAATATTAGTTAAGTAACGTGGGTCAATTTCAATCAATGCTCCCACTTGTTCACGAGTTAAACCTCGTTTCAATCGAGCTTCTTTAATGGCTAAACCAAAGGCTCTAAAATCATATTTATCTTCTTTTTTACGCATAGTAGACCACCTCTATACATTTTACTGTTCCTATTGAATTAGAAACAGGTATAGAAAAACATGTTATATAGTTTATAGGTTCATATTTAATAAAAAGCACTACTAAACGCCAATAAAAAAAACCGTTATATGGTAGTGCTATTTATGCTGTTAAAATATTGTATCTTACTTCCAAATGGCGGTTTGTTGGAGGTCAAAGTCGCCATGAAGTATATCACATACAATCAAGTTCCCCACATTGAGTATTTATCAAAAAAAGTCGTCTATCTGCAATAGATAAGTACGTCCACCAATGTGGTTTTATAAATCATATAGATAGAAAAATAAAAGCATGTAAACAGAGAAATCAATCTGTTTGTGTGCTTTTTTGGTTATTCAGAACTTTTTTACAAAGTTTATTCATCAGTAATGCAACAAATCCCCCTTTCACATTGGGACTAAGAGTGAAAGGAGATAAAAGAGCAAGGCTCACTTCCTTTCCTAGACAGAAAGGGGGTGAGAAACATGAAACCATCTTTTTTTCAGACCACAATAGAAAATCAGTTTGACTATATCTGTAAACGTGCTATGGAAGACGAGCGAAAGAATTATCTGCTTTATCTTTCAAGGATCGCAAAGCGTGAAGTGTCCTTTTCTGATGTTGGCGATTATCTTGTTAGCCAGTTTGCGACAACAGATAACTATTCAACTGACTTTCAGATTTTTACACTCAATGGAATATCAGTTGGTGTTGAAAATGATTTATTGAGTGAAGCATTACGTGAGTTGCCAGACAAGAAACGTGAAATTCTACTGCTGTTTTACTTTATGGACATGAGCGATTCAGAAATTGCAGACCTGTTGAAATTGAACCGTTCTACTGTCTATCGGCATAGAACCAGTGGACTAGCCTTAATCAAAAAGTTTATGGAGGAATTTGAAGAATGAAAACACAATATCCTATGATTCCCTTTCCTCTCATTGTAAAGGCAACAGATGGCGATACAGAAGCGATTAACCAGATTCTACATCATTACAGAGGGTACATAACGAAACGTTCCCTACGACTTATGAAAGATGAATATGGCAATCAAAGTATGGTCGTTGATGAAGTCTTACGTGGAAGAATGGAAACCAGACTGATTACAAAGATTCTGTCATTTGAAATTAAGTAATAACCTCTCTCTTTTCGTGGAAGCGTGCCATACTATTCCACGCTTCCCGAACAGGGAGGTTTGTTATTCCATCAAAGCATATTGAGCTTTCAATGTGTTTTGATAGGCTAACGAGCCATTGTTCTTTGAAAACTGAATAAAAGTAATTGAATACGTTTCGATAAGAAAAGAGCCAACGGAGCTAACCGCCATGACCTATCTTCTAAAGATAGCGAGCGTTTCAGTTAGTGTTCCGAAAAACAATCTTTAGCAGGATTGCCAGCGACGACTTTCTTATCGTGATAATGATACTCCCATACAGTCAATAGTCCGAGCGTTAAAAGCGTCGCAGGCAATGAGTATGGCTACATGAGAACCATGCAGGGGTGGAACTCCCGTGAGCTTTGCTAGAGCTGTTCGATTGCTTGTAAAACAACTTTTATGAAATCCAATAAGTGATTTGGAAAGGAGGATTTTATGAAGCAGACTGACATTCCGATTTGGGAGCGTTATACCCTAACTATTGAAGAAGCGTCAAAATATTTTCGTATTGGCGAAAACAAGCTGCGTCGTTTGGCAGAAGAAAATAAAAATGCAAACTGGCTGATTATGAATGGCAATCGTATTCAGGTTAAACGAAAACAATTTGAAAAAATTATAGATACATTGAACGCAATCTAGCGTAGCCAAAGGGTCTTGTATATGATAAAATAGTATTAAGTCGTATCAGGGCTCTTTCCATAAAGGAAAGGAGCAAATGCCATGTCAGAAAAAAGACGTGACAATAAAGGTCGAATCTTAAAGACTGGAGAGAGCCAACGAAAAGACGGAAGATACTTATACAAATATATAGATTCATTTGGAGAACCGCAATTTGTTTACTCGTGGAAACTTGTGGCTACAGACCGAGTACCAGCAGGAAAGCGTGATTGTATCTCACTTAGAGAGAAAATCGCAGAGTTACAGAAAGACATTCATGATGGTATTGATGTTGTAGGAAAGAAAATGACACTCTGCCAGCTTTACGCAAAACAGAACGCTCAAAGACCAAAGGTTAGAAAAAACACTGAAACTGGACGCAAATATCTTATGGATATTTTGAAGAAAGACAAGTTAGGTGTAAGAAGTATTGACAGTATTAAGCCATCAGACGCTAAAGAATGGGCTATTAGAATGAGTGAAAATGGTTATGCTTATCAAACCATCAATAACTACAAACGTTCTTTAAAGGCTTCATTCTATATTGCTATACAAGATGATTGTGTTCGGAAGAATCCATTTGACTTTCAACTGAAAGCAGTTCTTGATGATGATACTGTCCCTAAGACCGTACTAACAGAAGAACAGGAAGAAAAACTGTTAGCCTTTGCAAAAGCTGATAAAACCTACAGCAAAAATTATGATGAAATTCTGATACTCTTAAAAACAGGTCTTCGTATTTCAGAGTTTGGTGGTTTGACACTTCCAGATTTAGATTTTGAGAATCGTCTTGTCAATATAGACCATCAGCTATTGAGAGATACTGAAATTGGGTACTACATTGAAACACCAAAGACCAAAAGTGGCGAACGTCAAGTTCCTATGGTTGAAGAAGCCTATCAAGCATTTAAGCGAGTGTTAGCGAATCGAAAGAATGATAAGCGTGTTGAGATTGATGGATATAGTGATTTCCTCTTTCTTAATAGAAAGAACTATCCAAAAGTGGCAAGTGATTACAACGGCATGATGAAAGGTCTTGTTAAGAAATACAATAAGTATAACGAGGATAAATTGCCACACATCACTCCACATAGTTTGCGACATACATTCTGTACCAACTATGCAAATGCAGGAATGAATCCAAAGGCATTACAGTACATTATGGGACATGCTAATATAGCCATGACGCTGAACTATTACGCACATGCAACATTCGATTCTGCAATGGCAGAAATGAAACGCTTGAATAAAGAGAAGCAACAGGAGCGTCTTGTTGCTTAGTAGTACAAATGAATTTACTACTTATTTACCACTTCTGACAGCTAAGACATGAGGAAATATGCAAAGAAACGTGAAGTATCTTCCTACAGTAAAAATACTCGAAAGCACATAGAATAAGGCTTTACGAGCATTTAAGAAAATATAAAAAGATAATTAGAAATTTATACTTTGTTTAATAAAAAAATATTCTGAGATAGTCTTTAAACATCTTATTTTAGATAAGAAACAATCCACAAAAAAATCCCAAGTGCCATAAGCAACTTGAGATTTTCTTTCTGTCTGGGCATGCCTGAGTGATTCAGGTCTTTTGATTATTTTTCTTTTTGATCTTTGTGATCTTTTTTATTTTTCTTCTTACGTCCGTTGCGGCCAAGTCCTAGACCTGTTACCGATACAGTAAAGCCTGCAATGTTGATGGTTTCTTCAATCTTACCTTTGCTTGCTTCATCTTCATTAGAAAGGTTAATTGGCATCTTGTGTTTAGAGCCAGTACCTTCTGCTTGATTGGCAACAGGTGCTTCAAAATCATCCCCAGGACCATAGGTTGTTGGACCGTCATGAGATTCAGAAGGTTCTTCGACTTGGTCGAGAACTTCTAGGTCTTGAACTTCTTCAACAACGATGTCATCTACTTTATCTTCCTTAGGTTTACCATTAATATCGCCTGTCAATGGGATATAAACAACGGTTTCTTCAAGGTTACGTTGACCAACGGTCTTACCTTCAACCTTATCCTTATCAGCGCTGTAGCCTTCTACTTCTGGTGTGATGACTGTTTCAAACTGACCTTTATTCGAAGTCCAGTAGCTTGAGCCGAGCTCTTCACCTGTAACCTTATCAATGGTCAAAGTACGTGTCCATTGAGCTGTTTGGATGTTGTTAGCAGGAAGTTCCGCTTGTCCATCGCTAGATGTGTAGATAACTGTGAAGGTCACGTCTTTGATGTAGCTTTCACGTTCTGGCCATTTAGCACCATCAGGATTTGCTGGGTTGATTGGTGTACCAGCTTCTTGAATGTTATCTGGTCCTACTTGAACTGTACCATGACGAAGGGTAACCATGAAGTTTTGGTCAACGTGTGAATCGCCATCAAAGATAACACCGTTTGTGAAGCCATCCGCAAGGAGGGTATAACCACGATCACTGTAGTACTTGATGCGCTCGATTGTTGAGTAATCGATAACTTCGCCTGATTTACCAAGCAAGTCAACGACTTCAAGTTTCTTACGAGTTGTACCATCAACATAAGTAACTGTAGCTTTCTGAGCATCCTTGAGGTAAGTTACTACTTCCATGATTTCAGAGGTTTCTACAGAAACATCTGTCATTTCAGCTACTTCCATACGGTCTGGTGTAAATCCGACAACCTCTGGAGAAGGAACAGCTGAGAAGCCAGCTTGAGTACTTGACCATGCTTCATAATTGATAGCGCCTGTAACAAGATTAACGTTAGCCAGACGTTTGAAATCAAGAACTTCAACGTAGTCGTCGCAAGCCAAGCCGCCTTCTTCGAAGACATACTGGATTGTACGTGTCACATCGGCACGGTTTTCGAGCATCTCTACGCTATTTGGCCAAACTGGACTATTGACATCATTTGGATCTACAACTTCACCTGCAACTGGTGCTGGCATATCTGGATCAATAAGAACCAAACGTTCACGAAGAACAACTTCGAAGACTTGATCAAAGTCAGAGTCACCATTGTAAGTGTGGTCAAAGGCTGCCGCATAACCATCGTTGACGAGCTCATAACCTTGTTTGAGCAAGTTTGCGATTTGTTCATCAGTAGAGTAGTCAATCTTCTCACCTGAGCTTCCAATGACGACATCACGAGTCAATTCTGACTTATCAAGCTCATTCATGTAAAGGATAATAGCTTTTTGCTCATCCTTAGCATAAACCACGTTGGTATCTTGACCTGGGTGTTCTGGAGTAATAAAGGCCTTTTCAGAAATGTAACCAAGAACATCTGGAACGACTGTTTCCATAGCCATGGTTGGATCTTCAGGATCGTTGTTGTAGCTTGGAGTAGGTGCATTTTCAATAGGTGTACCATACTCATCTACTGGAATAATCTTACCAAGCTCTGTGTAAGTTACTGTATCTTCCACTTCTGGAAGGTCTGGGCGAACTTCAAGACCACCAGCTTGACGTTTATCTGCATAGAAGCCATCTACAACTGGAACTTCTACAACATCATAAGTGAAGCTGTCTTGATCCCAAGTGCTTGTTTGTTCCACTTGGTTAAATTTACCGTGGAAGCTGAAGCTATCTTGAATGTTGATAACTGGATCTTTATAGCCTGCACCTTGGAAGGTAACCGTTTGTTTCGTATCTTGCGTGATATCATCCAAGATTGGCTCGTAAACCAAGGTTTGGTCCATGCTGAGGTCAATTGGCAATACCAATTCACTTTCAGCTTGGTAGCCAGCAACTTGTGGTGCTGGTGTCTCAATAACTTGCGTAGCATCTTGAGGATCATTAGCATAATGAACTGGCTCTGCATCCGCGATTGGATTACCAAAGCTATCAACAGGGATAATCTTACCAAGCTCTTTATAGGCAACACTATCTGTTGCTTCTGGTTTATCAGGTGTAACAACCTGCATACCTGCAACTGCCTTGTCCGCAAAGTAACCTTCGATAACTGGAACATTGACTTTAGCGAAAGTATAGCTGTCTTGATCCCAAGTGTAAGTATCTTCTGCTTGGTTGTACTTACCAGTGAAGGTGAAGTCAGACTGAATATTAACAGACGGTGTTGCTTCGCCAGCACCTTTGAAGAAGACAGTTTGCAAGGTTGGTTGCGTTACATCTTCAAGGATTGGAGCGTACTCAACAAGAATATCGTCTGTCAAGCTCTCAGGCATGACACTTTGTTGCATTGGGCGGTAACCCGGAATGTGAGGAACAAGTGTCTCACTAACCTTAGTTGGGTTATTGGCATCATTGTTAAAGGTTGGTGTTGGAACGTTTGGAATCAAGCGTCCATTCGCATCAATAGGAATAATCTTACCAAGTGGAACGTAGGTAACGGTTTCTTCTATATTATCCTCAGTAACATCTCTACCCTTAACTTCTACTTTATCCGCAAAATAGCCTAAAACAACTGGTGCATAGATATCATAATACTTGGTTTTGTTTGGAGACCACTCTGTCTCATCAACAAGCTCACCAGTAACCTTGTCGAAGGTAAGAGTACGCACCCAATAAGCCTTTTGCACATCAGCATCTGGCAAATCCGCATTGCCATCTGTACTTCTGTAAAAGACTGTGAAGCTTACTTCTTTTTCGTAAGCATACTTAGATGGCCACTTAGGTCCATCTGGATTATTTGGATTGATTGGAGTATCCGGGACTTGTTCATTTTCAGGTCCCACCTTGGCAACATCGTGTTGCAAGAGGACAAACCACTCTTGATCATCAATATCTTTATCATCAAAAATGGCATCTTTAGGGAATTCGTCCTGAATCAAGTCATATCCCATGTCCTTGAAAGTCTTGATACGTGTTGCTGTCCCGTATTCAATCGCTTCACCCAATTCACCGGTCAACTGGTCACTAACCAAGTAAGCACCGGTAGTTTCATCAATATAAGTGATGCTGGCTTTCTTGAAAATTTTACGATACACAACCGGAGTGTCCGCTCCTGGTTTGTTCGGTACTACACTTTTAATATCTGTCATATAATCTTGAACAGCTGGTGTTGCTGTCTCACCCGCCTTTCGTGGATCTTTTTTGTTATTGTTATACTGCTTAGTCAAAGCACCTGGAATATATTCCCCATCTTCTGTCACAGGGATTATGCGTCCCAATTTCCTATAGGTCACATGTTCCGTTACTGTTGGCACATATGGTGTGACAACGTTAAAACCCGCTTCCTTTTGGTCAGCGAAATAGCCCTGGACAACTGGTACCGATATCTTAGGATAGGTATAGCTGTCCTTGTCCCATTCGATTAAACCAGTCTTCCCATCTCTAGTCCCAGTGAAGACATGGTTTTCCATGACTTCAGGATCTGGAGTTTGCGAATCCGCTCCTTGAAAGATAATCTCCTGCTTGGATGGAATCCTCACGGTTTCCGATTGAGCATGGTTATCAAAGAGAGCTTCGTCAGCTCTGGCAAAATCTAATGGAGAGGGGGCACTGTGGTCAGAGCGACTTTTTGGGTTAGTCAATAAATTAGAAAGATCTATAGTATCAACTAAATCAGAGTCCGCTGATTTACGTGCATTATGCGCTTCGGCGGTTTTAGCCTTAGCCGCTGCCTCAGTCGCATTTTCCCTATAGGCTCTCAAAAATACTCCCCCTTTCTACTTTTTTATGAGAAATAAAATCCTTTACTTGCTAAGTTCTCATGGAAATCTTTTCCATTAAGATTTCATTTTCCCTCAGAGAAAGTAACAAGCTCTTATCAAAGATTAAAATTTTTGATATCTCTTATATATACTATAATACGAGAATGGATTTTTTACAAGTAAGGTGTAAGAACTTTAATCATTTTAACCCCTAAGTGAAAAAATAGCGCTTTGATGTGCAATATCTATCAAATAGTTTACGAAAGTGATATCAAAATGAGATTACACCGATGGTTTAAATGACGAGTCTTTAATCGTCTAATCCTATTCTATAGAGACTGTCTTAAGAAACTCACTGTAAACAAACAATGCTGTTTTAATCTTTGAAAAATAACCTTACCGCATTTTAGAAAGAATGGCCTATTAGAAATGCCACTAGATAATTAGCATTACCTTTAGTATAGAGGGACTTTTACACTTCGTCAATAGATTGAAAGCATTTAATGAAAATCCCTAATTTCAAAGCTTTCTCGTATTAAATGTTAAATTAATAATAGCAGTTTTAGCATTACTATTGTTTAGGTAAGAAGAGACATCAGTAAGTGCTATCAAGCTTTCATGAGTTACCCATGAAAAAGCGTAAATGACTAGCTACAGTCCTCATCTAAATCTGTTTTGACATCTGGATATGCCATAAAAACCGAGACTCTTGTCTCGGTTCATACAATTTAGAAACGACTACATTTGTCCTCGGCCTTCACCGTCAAAGTAAACCCACCATCCTGGACTTACTTCAACCCAACGGTTAACTGCCATTTCACCTGAATTTGGATCAAAGTAACGAACAACACCGTTCACGCGAACCAGATGACCTTTGATTTGTTTACCATTGTTATCAAAGAGGAGATTTTGACCATTGATATTAACCATGCCTTTGACAGCATTACCATTACCATCGAAGTAATACCAGCTACCATCAATTTCGTGGAATTGATTGCGGTAGAGCTCACCTGAGTTTACATCATAGTAACGAAGGTTACCATCTACGTTCGCCAAAGCACCTTTGACCTGACGGCCATTTTGATCAAAGTAGAGGTTTTGACCATTGATGTTTTGTGAACCTTTTACGGCTGCTCCATCATTATTGAAGTAAGCCCAAACACCCGGTTCAATTTCAGCAAAACGGTTGCGAGCCATTTCGCCTGAGTTAGCATCATAGTAACGGATAGTGCCGTTCTCATTAACGGTACGACCTTTAACTTGGACACCATTGTTGTCGAAGAAGAGTTCTTGACCATTAATGTTTTGGTGACCTGTTACACGTTTACCATTACCATCATAGTAAGCCCAAACGTTATTACCAATTTGAACGAATTGGTTACGTCCTGATGCATTATTATTGTTGTCTGGTTTTGGATCTTGTTTACCGTTTGCATTCAAGACACCGTTTTGGTCATAGTAGAAGACTTGACCTCTACGGTTTTGACGGTAACCATCACGCAACTGTACACCATTAGCGAGGAAGAAGTATTGTTTACCATCGATAGTCTTTTCACCGATTGCCATGCGACCTGAGTTATCAAAGTAGTAAACATTTCCGTCGTTATCTTTGATGAAGGCATTCTTAGCATATTGGCCATTGTTATAACGGTATCTTACAGAGAAGAGACGTTTTTCAAACTTACCACTGCCGTCACCATTTTGATTATCTCCATTTGTTGATTGGTTGCTTCCGATTACTTTTGGAAGGCTAACTTTACCACCATTTGTACCATAGTAACCACTTAGACCATTTTTAAGCACGTACTCTGAACCACGGTCAAGAATGTTAGTACCATTCATGTACTTCGCAGACCACTGTGTAATCTTCTCGTCAGTAGTCATACGTTTACCAGTAGAGATTTGAACACGGTCAAAGATTTGTGGGTAAAGACGTTTCAATTCATCAAGGAAGGCACCACCATATTTACCTTGATAGTCGTTACCAAAAGTACGTGTCTTAGCAGCATAGAGGCTATGATTGATGATTGCGCCGTCTTTAGTTTCACCATAGTTATTAACACGAGTTGCAGTGACCACTTCATCACCCGGAAGGTTGTAGATTTGGTCTGGAACCCAGTCAGCAATCGCTGAGATACCTACAGCGTGGAGCGATTTAAGAGCTGCTTTCAAGTCAGCCAATGAACCGTACTTGTTGTCCTTACTCATACCAATGTCATAACGGTCTGTAAAGGCATAACCATTTTGGATGACTGAGTCAAGGAAGCTACCGTCATCACTTGAAACATATTGTGGGGCAAATTCAAATGATGTAATACCCCATGATTTGAAGAGGTTGGCATTTTCAGCAATCTTCTTGTTAGTGTATTGTGATGGGTCTTGGACGAAGTCTTGGAAGTTTGAGAATCCTTCGTAGATAACTTGTGAATCAAGGGCGGTTGATGATTCATAAACCAAACCACTGCCATTCTTAGATTTACTTGGAGCAACACGAACATCTTGATTTTCTGATGCACCTACTGGCACCCAAACAGCCAAATAACCATCCACTTGAGCATTACGCACACCACTGATTTCACTTGGACTGAAAGTCAAATTACCGTTGCCATCAGTGTATTTAACAATACCATTAGCGTCTGAATCATTTAGATAGGTAGCAATGCCATCTTTTGTTGTTAGAAGCAATGGACGATAGGCCTGATTACGGTGGGCAGCTCCCATGTTCACTGTCAAATTGCTATGCAAACGAAGAGCTGGTTGGTTAGAAAGAATAACAGCCATACCTTGTTTGCGTGTTTCAGCTGTTCCACTATCTGAAGCGTTATTTGCTCCTGTACCATATCGTACTGATGTTAAGATTCCTGAAGCATCCCAACCATTCGTATTTCCTGAACCTACATAATTCATCTTCAAGTCTTGGCCACCAGCTGCATAACGGATACGGGCTTTTAAGAGAGTTGAAATAGCATCATGATATGGTGATTTTCGGGCCATGTATTGACCGTCATCAGTATACAAGTCCCCATAATAAACACGAGGAACAGTGTCCTTAGTCGTTAGCATGAAGGCATAGGCAGAAGGGACATTATATTGTGTATATCTCTTATTAGCACTTCGCATATCAGAATTGTAGATTTCGAAGGCTTTCTTCATTTCATCAAGAGTGAAGGTATTCCCAGTTGATTGTGGGTTGATTTCATTTTTGATGATTTGGCCAATAACTGATTGTACCTCTGAGTCGTGGGCACGAACAAATGAATAGTTGGCCATACGTTTCGTGTTTTTCTTACTTTCAGAACGGTCATTCAAACTATTGGTAATAAGTGGTTCAAGACCTGAGCGGTTTCCGATTGGTCGCAAGAAAGAGAATACCATAGCTAAACGCAATGGATTATCCATTGGTAATTGAGCACCCTTGGTATCTTCATTGTAGTATGGGTCATTGTTAGACCAGGCTTCAAGGATTGAAAGGTGCTTAATAGCTTCCTCTTCACTCTTTTCAACACCGTATTTAGCTTTAAAGTAATCTGAAGCAATTTGGAGAAGGTCAGCATTGACATTATCCACGGCATCGACACGAACACCATCGAAGTTTTCATCTTCAGAACCACCAGTGATAGTACCGATGTTCATGATGTAGTGAAGCCAATTTAATTGTTCAGCTTGAACGGCTGGGTTTGAATTGTCAATATCGTTTGCTAAGAGGAATTCAAAACCACCTGATGAATTATCTTTAAAGTAACGACGTGTTCCATCTTGTTGAGTCGGTGTGCGGTTCAAGAGGCGATAGTCTGAATTAGCATAACTTGTACGACTATCGTTGTTATAGAGAAGTGCACCACCTTGCAAGTGGTCATTGTTATCAAGGTTTTCAGTCGTTGAGTTCCAACCTGGTTGAGTCTTCACGAAATTTTTGATTGTTGTGCGCAACCAGTCCGTGTTTCCTTCACGCGCAATACGTTCCTCGATACGTTTTTGTACTTCTAGAGCCGCTTGGTCCATTTGGGTTTGTGAACTGTATGATGTGTAGGTTTGATTCGTACCAAGACCTTGCTCCTTCATGTAGTTAAGGTAGCTCGCTTGGACAGACTTGCTTGGCCACCAAACCGTAAGCAATGGACGTTTGTCATTTTCAGTTGAGGCAGTCCACTCTTTACCGTCTTTCAGGATTTCTTTTGGACGGTACCATGTGTTGGCAGTGAAGTAACCGTCAACAAGTTCGATATCTTTATCTGTTGTACCATAAAAGGCATTTTTATCACCATTTACAGTAACGTTTGTGTTTGTGCTCTCAGCTGATGAACCTGTTCCACCGTTCTTATCGAAACGGTATTCTTTTTGGTTAGACAATTCACCAGTTTCAGCGTTGAAGTATTGGCTTCCTCCGTTACGTTCAAGGACATAGTTCTTACGAATAGTACCGTCATCTTCAACGTAGTATTGTTTTCCATTAATAGTTTTGATGTGGCTTGGACCATCAGTTACTACATTGTTAGCTGCTGGAAGGTCGTTATTTACTACTGTGACCGTATTATTGCCGTTGTTAGCATTGTTATTATTACCAGCAACTGGTGTGGCACGACGCCCTCCTGTAGGACCACGGCGGGCACCAGTCGCACGACGTTCACGTGTCGCTGCACGGTCTGTAACTGTTGTTGTATCAGTTGTAGTATTGTTATTTGTTGTATCAACGGCTGTATCGTTGGTTGCTGTTGTATCTGTTGTAGTTGCCGCACGATCAGTGCCGACTGTCGCTGCCGTATCAACAGCATTCGCTACAACTGTATTTGTTGTATCAGTTGTCAAATCGAAAGTTGCTGTTGGAGCTGCTTGGTCAGTTGCGGCATTGTTTGTCGTTGCAACTGCTGTAGTTGGATCCTGAGCAGTCGTTGTATCGTTAGATACAGTACCCGTATCAACAGAAATATCGGGGATGGCTACAGTAGCATCCGTGTGTTCGTCGGCCTGAACGACACCGTCGTTAGTCCCTAATGAAACCGCTGAGACTGCACCGAGTGACATCCCTGTAACTGCAATGGTTACCCATTGTTTCTTGACTTTGTGCATTTTATAATGTACTTTTTTGTCCATAATAAAAAGACTCCTTTTTCCCATTTATAGCTTCATTCTAAATCATTGAAAGCTTTTTTTCAATAAGATTCGATAAATTTTCATAATTTTTAGAAAAAACACTTTATTGCTTTAATTAAATGAGTTTAAAGTGAGTGTTTCGAAATAAAAAATAGCTTATTTTATTTTTTTTAAATCAATACAAATGATACTCTATCGCTATTTAGAATGATTATTGATAAGGTATTTCTTTTAATACTACCTCAAGAGAGTCTAATGAAAATTCACAAAATCCTTAAGACTCTCCTTTCAAAGCGACAAAAAATACCGTCATTATCAAACCATCAGATTTGTCAGGATAGGGTCTTTTTTAGACTATCTTCTCATACAGAATCTAAATTCTAACTATCTAAGCCATTCATTACTTACTGAGGTGTAAGGGCTTTAAATTGAGACCTATAGTGCCAGTAAGAAAGCAGAACACGAGCAACAAGCCATCACATAAAAATGTCTCAAAAGCCTATCAATCTTGCTGAAACTAAGGAAAAAAGGAGTATAATAAAGGTGAAAAGAGTTAACCTATTTAGATACAAATAGAGGGGTAGGTGAGAAAGATGTCAGTACAACATACAAACTTCAACACAAACCAAGATAAGGGTAAGACTGGTCAAGAGGTCACTAAGCCAGACAACACGGTTGCTTCTATTTTCCTGTCAGCCGCATTTTATTTAGCTTTGGCTTATCTTGCCTTACTTCTACTTTCTGGTTTGTCAAGTTCTTGGGGAATGATTGTACTCCTTTTTCTACGTTATAGCTTGATTAGTTTTATCATTGCAACCGTCTTAATAGGAAAAGGCCTTAAAAAAGAAAATAAAGTTTTGTTATACTCAAGCAATGTTTTTTATCTTGCTTCAACCCTTTTGGCTTATGACCCTGCCTGGAGACCTTTTCGAGTCACACCATTTCTCATAACCCTTCTTGTAACAGTCGGAACTGTGATGTTTAAACAAGATAATGAGCAAACCAACAAATAGGAGTCCATGTTTAAGTGGTCTCCTATTTTTATGTGTTCGTTAGTATTTCAAAAGGTTTGTTCCATTTTGAAACTATCACAACATCTCCAAATCAAAAAACACCTTCTAGCTAGAATGGTTAGCTAACATAAAGGTGTTTTTTGTGCTTATCTGAGCATTGCAAAGACTATTACAATTCTGAAATACGAATAATCTTCGACCTATTCTTCATCTTTCTTACGTTTAGCAAGAAAGGCGAGACCTGTTGCAGTTGCCAAAGCACCAAATGCCATTGACAATGATGAGTTTTCCTCACCAGTCTTCGGAAGTGCTTGGCTACCACGTTTGTGCTTAGGATCTTTCACTTCAGAAGTTGATTCTGAGGCACTCAATGAGGCAGACACTGAAGCACTTGTTGAGGCAGAGGTTGAAAGACTTGCTGAAGTACTCAATGATGTTGAAATACTTGTTGAAGCACTTGTGCTTTCAGAAGCACTCAAGAATGCTGATGTAGAAGCTGACTCTGATTCTGAAACGGATGCGCTCGCTGACGCAGATGCTGAAGCGGATGTACTTGCTGAGGCTGAGGCAGATGCTGACGCTGACTCTGATACAGAGACTGAAGCGGATGTGCTTGCTGACGCTGACGCAGATGCTGATGCAGATTCAGATACGCTTACTGATTCTGACGCAGAGACTGAGTTTGAAACAGACTGTGATTCTGAGACAGAGGTACTTGTTGATGCAGACTCAGAATTTGAAACACTTGCTGATTCAGATGCGCTCGCTGAGGCAGAGACTGAAGCCGATGTACTTGCTGACGCTGATGCAGATGTGCTTACTGAGACTGACGCTGATGCTGATGCAGATTCAGATTCACTTGATGACGCTGACTCTGATACAGAAACTGATGTGCTTGCTGAAGCTGACGCAGAGACTGATGCAGAGACGCTTGATGATTCTGACTCTGATACAGAAACTGATGTGCTTGTTGATTCTGACGCAGAGACTGATGCTGATTCAGATGCACTTGATGACGCTGACTCTGATACAGAAACTGATGTGCTTGCTGACGCTGACTCAGATACAGAAACTGATGTGCTTGCTGACGCTGACGCAGATTCAGAAACTGATGTGCTCGCTGATTCTGATGCAGAGACTGAAGCGGATGCGCTCGCTGACGCTGACGCAGATGCTGATGCAGATTCAGATGCGCTTACTGATTCTGACGCAGAGACTGAAGCGGATGTACTTGATGACGCTGACGCAGATGCTGATGCAGATGTGCTTGCTGACGCTGACGCAGAGACTGAGTTTGAAACAGACTGTGATTCTGAGATAGAGGCACTTGTTGATGCAGACTCAGAATTTGAAACTGATTGCGATTCACTGATTGAAACACTTACAGATGTACTTTCAGAATTAGATACTGATTGTGAGTCTGAAACAGATGCACTCAATGACGCCGACTCACTCAATGATGCTGAATTAGATGTCGAAATCGATTCACTTGTTGAAATGAAGCTTGAAGCCGAGTTCGAAATAGACTCAACAGTTGAAATAATTGCAGAAATTGAAGCACTGAAGGCTCGAGACTGACTTTCAAATACAGAAGTACTCAAAGAGCTTGACGTACTCAATGATACTGATTCAGACGCCGACACCGATGCACTTGTACTTCGAGATTCACTCAATGATGCAGACTCACTTGCTGAAATTGAAGCACTTTCTGATGCTGAAACTGAATTCGATTCTGATTGTGACTCAGAGATTGACACACTTTCTGAAGTTGAAACTGAATTTGATTCGGATTGTGACGCTGATGTTGACTCACTCTCTGAGGCTGAAACTGAATTTGATTCGGATTGTGACGCTGATGTCGACTCACTCTCTGAGGCTGAAACTGAGTTTGATTCGGATTGTGATGCTGACGTTGATTCACTCTCTGAGGCTGAAACTGAGTTTGATTCGGATTGTGATGTCGATGTTGATTCACTCTCTGAAGTTGAAACTGAGTTTGACTCGGATTGTGACGCTGATGTCGATTCACTCTCTGAGGTAGAAACTGAATTCGATTCTGACTGTGATGCTGATGTTGATTCACTTTCTGAAGTTGAAACTGAATTCGATTCTGACTGTGATGCTGATGTTGATTCACTTTCTGAAGTTGAAACTGAATTCGATTCTGACTGTGATGCTGATGTTGATTCACTTTCTGAAGTTG
>ENA-OWPP01001471-OWPP01001471.1-human-gut-metagenome-genome-assembly--contig:-NODE-1471-length-19799-cov-2.874240_pt1 | contig 19799 bp, 16 predicted proteins | sample MGYA00248265_ERZ651848 | MGnify/ENA primary metagenome ERZ651848 (study PRJEB26924, sample SAMEA4378233) | human gut metagenome | biome: human gut; feature: human-associated habitat; material: faeces...
TTGATAACTCAAGACTTGATGCAGGTGATTTAGGTCCTGTATTAAAAGATGCTGTAGGTAAAATCCCTAACCAATATGTTCCACAGGGTGATTTTTCTCCTAATCTTTTTCCAGTCATTTATGACCGAAACGGTACAGTTCCTTTATGGCTTGACGGTGGTAAGCCAGATGCTGCGGGACTAGGCCCTGTATTGCAGCAGTTTATTAAAGATTTAGTAAGTGGTGGGGTAACTAACTCTAGTGGCTCTTTCATTGAAGGAGACCAGTACAAGTTCACATTTAAAAAGGGACGTATTTTTACTGGTCAATCAGCCAGTTTGAATGTGGCATTTACAGGTGATTCATGGACTGAAAAGAACGTTATTCCTAAGTCTTTAATCAGCGTACTTGGTGGTACCTACAAAGACCCAGGTTGGATTAGCTGTTCAAACCGTGGCGATGGTGTTATGGCTGGGATTTCTCCAGTAACAGCTACCAACTTTACGAAATATGATGGTGGTAGCAATAACACAAATATCCCACCATATGGCTGTGGTCCAGATGGTAATGGGTACTACAACAATAATGTCGTAGGCTCTTTAGTATGGACTGGAGTAACAGTTACTGACTTGTCTGTTTTTTACTATGATGGGTCTGGTAGCTTTACTATCCAGATTGATACTAATACACCAGTTACTATCACTGGTGGAAACACAGGTGTTGCTAAAAAATATGACCTCACTGGCCTCTCTGCTGTAGCTCATAAAGTTACTATCCAGAGTAATGGGGATGGGGTTGTATCAATTCTTGGCATGTATGGTAAGAACAACTCTATTGCATCAGGTATTACTGTTTCACGTATGGGTAACGGCGGTGCAATTGCCAGTGATTACTTGAATTTCTCTTCTTGGGTTAATCAAGTCGCTACGCATTTAGATTTAGATATGTTGTTCATTGTCATTGGTACTAATGATTTCAGATTGAGTAAAGGTATCGACCAGTATAAAGCTGGCATAAGGAATATGGTTACTCAATACAGGGCTGCTACCCCTGGAATCTGCATCTGTTTAGTATCTCCGGGACAATGTAATGCTAGTGGTAATCCATCATTATCAGAATACGATAAAGCTATGCGTGAGTTAGCTGTAGAGTTAAATCTGAATTTTATTTCTGGTTATCAACTCTATCCTAAAACCTATGATAACTCTGGTGGTGCTTGGGAAGATGCACTGCATATGAGTACTCTTGGTTCATACGTGTTAACTCGTAAAATTAAAGACGAATTATTTAAGGAGTAAGTTATGCCAATTACATCTCTATATATCGATAGCGTTCTTCCTGTCATCCCAGGTATGAAGACCTTAGATGATTTTAATGTAACTAACTGGTTTTTGGGGTTACCTACTACAGATGCTACCCCACTAGCAGGGTTCTATTTTGGAGCAGCCGTTACTGACATTACTTACAACTCTTTTAATCAGGCATCTCCTGCTACGCTTGTAGGTACTCTTAGTAATACTTCTGGTTTTATTACCACTAACAATACTAACTATGTAAATACTAATCAGAAAGCTTCTCTGGCTACTACTATTTGTGGGGTAATGAGACGTGAATCAGCAGGCAGTCTAAACGTCCATGCTATTGCTGACTTTTCAGGCACAGGAACTACCGCTATTGGGTTTACTCTTGGATATGCTTCTAATGGTGAACAATTGTTCATCGCTGGGCAAAATGATGGGCAATCAGTTCCGAACTATGCATACGCATCTTTCCCGTCTTCTGTGCCTGTAGATACAAATTTCGCATTCGTAGCTTCTGTTACAAACGGAGCTTTGGCGATTGATATTTATGATGCGTCTACAGATACTGTTCTGTCAGGGACCAACACTCTTAATGGTACTCGTGTAGCTGGGACTAAAAATATACTCATCGGGTGTAAACCAGATAACAACTCGAACAACGTCAGTAAGCGTGTTAAGTCTACGCTTATCATGGAAGGACTGATGACTGCTGCACAGAAGAAATCTGTGATGCAATATCTGATTGCAATGGCTTAACTTTAAATAACCCCTCTTAGGAGGGGTTTTTATTTGATAGCTCTCTAATTTCACTAAGGTCTTGTTCTAATGCTGAGTAGAAAAAGTTCAACTTACCAATAGGTATTGGTGCTCTTTTAATGATAGTCAGTATGTGACGGACCCTTGGTGATTGAATTCTTTTAAGCATTTCATCAATACCCCGACGTAATGCTACATTTGAATTGTTAAACAGGACATTAAGATACAAAGTTAGTAGAGCATCAGGATACTCATATATGCCTACATCATCTTTGAATTCCTGTTTAGGTAACTCACCTCTATGCTCTCTTCGAAGATATGTTTTAACCCTCATGGCTAATCTCCATAGCTCGTTGAGCTAGTGCTTCCATCTGAGAAGCCACATAGAAGAATGCCTCTTCGTCATAGGCTTCTGAATAGTTATCTGACAGCCGTCTTAGGTTAGCTATCTTCATGGCTTCCAATTCAGCCTGTAAGGCACCTAGACGGCATTGAATCTCTACTAGTTGAGCATTCATATTAACTCCAATAAAGAAGGCCCCAGAGGGCCTTAGAGAACGTTATACGGGTATAGCATTAATTAGGGAAATACCAATGCTCACTCCCGGAGGGAGTTTCTGGCATTCTTAGATTCCTCTACTTTACGTATGTAGTCTTGTAGATAATCTAATTTAGCTTGGTCTTCGATTATTCCTCTTCGGATACCGAGAATGTTTCGTCCAGCAGTTGCAGAGAGTTCGAGTGAGGCTCCATCGCCCATGCTGCTGGTCTTTGCTCCTGTACTTCTGGAGAGCTTACAGGTTGCAAGGTTGGCTTCTGCAAAGAGCACCCTGCGTTTACCAGAAGCAACATCAGCAGTGAGCTTATCGTTAGCATCTTTTTCATGTTGGAGTTCCTGATATTTTTTAGCATCTAAATCAGCTAAGTCTTTCTGAAGTTTGTTGTTACGGTCTACTTCATTACCTAGTTTAAATGCTGCTTCATCTGATATAGATTTCAGTTTTTCATCATAGCCAGACTTCTGTGTAGCAAGTGCGGACTCATAATGATTACTGGTGATATACCAAGATAAAAAAGCTCCCATCAAGATGAGAGCTAGAGCAATTAAACCAAGCTTAATTAACTTGGCTTTATCAATCATATATTACCTCACAATGATTTAACTGCTCGACCAATGGACTCAGCTTCAGACCAAGTCTTTCCATCAAACAGAGCAAGACGGCCTACAGCTCTACGGTATACACCGAGAGTAGGTACTCCACCTTGATTTCTGAATTGAGGAAGTTTGGTTCTGAGAGTTGCTATATCACCTTCTCTAATTGCCTTACCTGTACCTGTACCTGCTGCTACAGCTTTAGGTCCAACATTAAAGATGAGGTCACATATAGCATCAAACTGAGATTGGTTAAATTTCTTACTGGCAATGGAGTCAGCTAATTGAACAGCTTCATCCATATCTTTATTAAGTAAGACTAAGGCACCATCAGCAGTGATTGTGTCTCCTGGTTTAACATCTGAACCGTAGTGACCATAACCAATAGTTAGGTACTTTTCCTTAGAGGTAGCTCTATAGGCTTTGGTTCTTAGTTGTTCCCAAGCCGCTGTGAACCTCAGTCCATTCTGTGACATGGTTCTACTCATTTGAATTCCACCTTTACGAATCTAGCGATATTGCCTCTAGAGCCTACAACACCAATTAGTACAGTTCCATTGACAATCACTTCCCAGATATCGACATGGGTATAGTGTTTCATTAGGATTCTGATACCAATAGCTGCTGTAGCTACTATGAGGACGTAAGCTAAAAATGAGTAGATAACTTTGTGTTGTGCAGAGCCTTGTCTGAAACACATCAGACGGAATGAAATACCAAAGCAGATAACTGCATTGAGAATCTCAAGTGGCCCTAACGACCTTAAGTAATCAACAATGACCATTACTGAGTTCCTCCCGTTGGTGAATCGGGAATCTTTGCTTTTGCAATCAGACTTAGGATTAGTTTAATAGCTACCGCAGAAGCTACAAATGCTCCAACTGAGAGGTCCACAGTAATATCTGTTCTAGTGAGTGCTGAGGTAAGAGCGCTCATTATCTTAGATGCATACTCTGAACCAATGATTCCCACTACAAAAGAGATTAAGAAAAAACTTAATCTTTTAAATAGGGGAATGTCTGAATTGGTCAATACATAGACCACTGCACCAGCAAATGAACCAATGATGACCCCAGGTGGGATACCTGCCCAATAAGACAGTAGAGTAGTAGCACCCAAACCTGTCGTGATAGCAGTTCCTGAAACTGGCTCATGCATTTGAAAGCCTCCAATACTCTTCTTAAGAAGTGAGTAAAGAATACAATAGATACACTTAAAAAGATTAGATAAATATGGAGACAGACAGCAAACTAAGTTCAGAAATGCATCAAAACATATATACTGCTTGCAAAGTAACTGAGGGATAACCGAAATGGCTAAAGATGAATTACCAACAGTTGACCCAGCACAGTCTGCCAACTTAACTGATTGGAAAAATGAACCTAATGTAACTGACCTTAAGTCAGATTATGATTCTGCATCTAGCGCTCATAGTGCTCAGATGAGCAAGATTTCTACTTGGTTAGATAACCTAAATGTGACTGGTTCTGCTAAACCTAAGAAGTTACCAGGCAGGTCTTCAGTACAGCCGATGCTTATTCGTAAGCAAGCTGAATGGAGATACTCAGCTCTTACAGAACCATTCTTGAGTACAGATGAATTATTCACTGTATCTCCTGTTACATGGGAAGACAGAGAAGCTGCTATCCAGAACCAATTAGTACTCAATTATCAGTTTAATATTAAGATTGATAAGGTACGTTTCATTGATGATTACGTTCGTACTGCTGTCAATGAAGGTACTGTAATTGTTCGTGTTGGTTGGCGTGAACAGACTCAAAAGATTAAAGAGACTGTTCCTGTATATGCATACTACCCAGCACAGACTCCTGACCAAGTGGCTGCTATTCAAGAGGCTCTTCAGTTAAAACTGGAGAATCCTAATGCATACCACAATCTACCAGATGACATTATTGCCTCTGTGGATTATTCCTATGAGAATCGCGGTGCATACGTAGCCAGACAGGAAGGTACTCAGGAAGTTGAGTATGAAAAGATTATTGTTAACCAACCAACTGCTGAAGTAGTTAACTCTCAGAACGTAGTTATCGACCCAACTTGTAATGGTGATATCAAACAAGCTCAGTTTGTTATTTATAGTTTTGAGACTTCTAAGTCAGACTTGGAGAAAGATGGAAGATATAAGAATCTGGATAAGATTTCTGCAAGTATGTCTAATCCTCTCAATACCCCTGACCATATAACTAAAGACCAGTCTGGTTTTAATTTTAAAGATGAACCTCGTAAGAAGTTCATTGCATATGAGTATTGGGGATATTGGGATATCAATGGTGATGGTAAGACTGTACCAATCGTAGCTACCTTTGTTGGTAATACGATGATTCGTCTTGAAGAGAACCCATTCCCAGATAAGCAGATTCCATTTGTTATCGTATCGTATCTGCCAGTTACCCGTTCTATTTACGGTGAACCAGATGGTGCTTTACTGGAAGATAACCAGAAGATTATTGGAGCTACTACCCGTGCCATGATTGATATTCTGGCTCGTAGTGCTAATGGTCAAACTGGTATTCGTAAAGACATGCTGGATGTGACTAACAGACGTAAGTTTGATAAGGGCGAAGACTATGAGTTCAATGCAAACGTGGACCCAAGACAAGGTGTCTATATGCATACGTCTCCTGAGATTCCTCAGTCAGCGCCTCTGATGATTCAGTATCAGAACAATGAAGCTGAGTCTCTTACAGGTGTTAAATCATTTTCACAAGGCATTGCATCACAGGCTTTAGGTGATGTAGCTGCTGGTATTCGTGGAGCATTGGATGCTGCTTCTAAACGTGAGTTAGGTATTCTTCGTAGATTGGCTCAGGGCATTGTAGATATTGGTTATAAGTTTGTATCTATGAATGCTGAGTTCTTATCTGAAGAAGAAGTGGTACGAATCACTAATGATGATTTCGTATCAGTTCGTAGAGATGAGTTAGCTGGAAACTTTGACCTTAAGTTAAGTATCTCTACTGCTGAAGCAGATAACCAGAAAGCTCAAGAGTTGGCATTTATGCTTCAGACTATGGGTAATAGTCTGCCATTTGAAATGTCTCAGATGGTACTAAGTGATATTGCTCAACTGAGGAATATGCCTGACTTAGCTAAACGAATTGAGAAGTATCAGCCTCAACCAGACCCTCTTGCACAACGCAAAGCTGAGCTGGAAATTGCATTATTAGAGGCTCAGATTGCAGAAACTCAATCTAAAGCGATTGAAAACAGAGCTTCAGCAGGGTATAAAGCTACACAAGCTGGAAACGTTCAAAGTGATACAGACCTTAAAAACCTGGATTATGTTGAACAAGAGTCTGGTGTTAAACAGGCTCGTGATGTTGAACGAATTCAAGCTCAAGCTCAAAGCCAAACTCAAACCAAGATTGTGGACTATATCCTCAAGACTGGTAAGCCACTTAGTGAAATCTAATATCTCATAATGAGGACACACGACATGAGTCAAGTAGAACAAATTCGAATCACTATTGAACAGAAGAAAGAAATGATTGCTTTAGGTGATGCTCTTTCTCGCATCGTTAAGAATCGTGATTGGAAGAAACTGGTTGATACCGAATTCTTCGAAAACGAACCTAAGCGACTTGTATCTCTTCTGGCTCACCCTGCAATGCAGGACGAGGCTTCCCAGACTGAAATTCGTAATCAGATGTTAGCCATTGCGTATTTCCGTCAGTTCTTGGCTCGCACGGAAATGTTTGCTGAACAGGCTCGTGGTTCTCTGCCTGCTGACCAAGCAACCGAAGTTGAGCTGTTAGAAGAAGACGTACAGGAGTAATAGCATATGGCTGGAAACAGTGTTGAACAATCTATTCTTAGTATGTCTGATGCTGATTTCCTAAATGCTCCGATGCCGACCTTTGAGTCGGCATCTTCACATGAGCAAACGGAAACTCAGACTGAAAAGAAAGAAGAAGTAGAAGTTGATACAACTGCTACTCAACCTGAAGATGTAGAAGATATTGAGAATAAAGGTCCTGAAGAAGAAGAGAATGTTTCTACAGAACAAGAAACTCAATCTGATGACACTCAGAAAGAAACAGAATTAGCTGAACAAGAGAACGATACTACTAAGGATGAACCTGAAATAGTTGATGCTCAAGCTCAGTTGAATAAGTTGTTTGCTCCATTCAAAGCGAATGGTCGAGATATTAAAATCGACTCGGTTGATGAAGCTATTAAGCTGATGCAGCAGGGAGCAAACTATAATAAAAAGATGGCGGCCTTGAAACCATCTTTAAAAGTTCTTAAGATGTTGGAAAATAATGGTCTGCTAGATGAGCAAAAGATTACTTATCTAATCGATTTAGATAAAAAGAATCCTGATGCTATCAGCAAACTCATTAAAGAGAGTGGTATTGACCCTCTCGATGTAAATACACAGGAAGAACCGAAGTACACACCTGGTAATTACTCAGTCTCGGATGCACAGGTTAATCTAGATGCGGTGTTGGATAGCATTGAGCATACTCCAACATACAATCGGACAATGACCGTCATTCTCGATGAATGGGATGATAACAGTAAACGTGCACTTGCAAATGAACCAAATCTTATTCCGCTCATCAACGAGCATGTGGCAAATGGAATTTTTGACACAATCGCCTCTGAGATGATGAAGCAAAGAGCATTGGGGAATTTGAGTGGTCTTTCAGATTTACAGGCGTATGAAGCTATTGGTAAACAGCTTGCTGCTCAGGGCGCATTCAATAAGAAGCCAACCCAACAGCCAGTAGAAGTTAAACCAAAAGTACCTGCGCAAGATGATACTGAAAGGGCTGCAAAGCGTAAGGCTGCAAGTCCATCCAAACAGACTCAGGCAACTAAAGAGCCAGACTTAAATCCTCTGTCTATGTCTGATGAAGAGTTTGAGAAAGCGTTTAACTCTAAGTTTCGATAATCGAGGGTGATTAATTATGAAGTATAATGCTCCTAATACTACGCCTTCTAGTGTTGGTCCGCAGATTCGTCTGGACTACTACTATAAGAAAGCGCTCGTTGATGCAGCTAAAGAAATGTATTTTGGTCAGTTGGCTGATGTAACCAACATGCCCAAGAACATGGGTAAAACCATTAAGCTGTATCACTACATCCCACTGCTGGATGACCGTAACGTCAACGACCAAGGTATTGATGCTGCTGGTGCTACCATTGCTAACGGTAACCTGTATGGTTCTAGCAAAGACATTGGTACCATCCCATCTAAACTGCCAGCTCTGACTGAGAATGGTGGTCGTGTTAACCGCGTTGGTTTCACCCGTATTCAGCTGCAAGGCACTATCAAGAAATTCGGTTTCTTCTATGAGTGGACTCAGGAAGCAATGGATTTCGATACTGACGAAGAGCTGGATATGCACCTGATTCAGGAAGCTGTTAAAGGTGCTAACGAAATCACTGAAGACCAGTTGCAGATTGACCTGCTGAATGGTGCTGGTGTTGTTCGTTATCCGGGTGCTGCTACTTCTAACGCAGATATGACTGGTGAAGGTACTGCTACTGTAGTTACCTATGACGGTCTGGTTAAGATGGGCATCACTCTGAATGACAACCTGTGTCCTATGCAGACCAAGCTGATTGCTGGTTCGCGTATGATTGATACTCGTGTTATTCCGGGTGCTCGTGCTCTGTACATTGGTTCTGAACTGGAACTGATGCTGCGTAAGATGAAAGACCCGTTTGACAATGCAGCTTTCATTCCGGTTCAGCAGTACGCTGATGCTGGTACTATCCTGCAAGGTGAGATTGGTTCTATTGCTTCTTTCCGTATCATCGTTGTTCCTAAGATGATGAAATGGGCAGGTGCTGGTGCAACGGTTACTACCAACCCAGGTTACTACGCTACTTCTGGTAAGTATGACGTATTCCCAATGCTGTGTGTTGGTTCTGGTTCCTTCACCACTATCGGTTTCCAGACAGATGGTAAGACTGTTAAGTTTGTTACCTACACCAAGAAACCGGGCATCGAGACTGCATCTTACTCTGACCCGTATGGTGAAATGGGCTTCACCTCAATCAAGTGGTACTACGGTTCACTGATTCTGCGTCCTGAATGGATTGCACTGTTCAAGACTGTAGCTCAGATGTAATTGAGGTTTTGACTAAGAGAGTGGGGAAACCCACTCTTTTTTTATCTAAAAAATACGATACACTTAGCTAGACCAAAACTGGTTCCACCCAGAGTCCTAAAAGGAAAACTTCTATGTCTGAACTGAATGAATTAGATGTACTGAAAGAACGTGCTGACCAATTAGGTATTTCTTACCACCCTAATATCGGTGTAGATAAACTGCGTGAAAAAGTGAATGCAGCTTTAGAGGGTAAGAACGAAAATACATCTGAGGAAGAAACTGTGACTGAAACCAAATCAACTACCAAGTCTGCTGCTCAACTCAGAGCTGAAGCACATGATGATGCAATGAAGCTGGTTCGTATTCGTCTGACTTGCATGGACCCATCTAAGGCTGATTACCACGGTGAGATTATTACTGTGAGTAATGATGTAGTTGGTAACGTCAAAATGTTTGTTCCTTACCGTGAAGAATTCTATGAGAATGGTTATCACGTTCCTAACATCATTTATAAATTCCTGCGTGACCGTAAGTATGCATCTATCAAGACCATCAAAGGTCCTAAAGGTGATTCCCAACATTCAGTGCAAGCCAATGCTTACAGTATCGAAGTGCTGCCTAATCTGACTCCAGCAGAACTGGAAGAACTAAAAGCTCAACAGGCTGCCTCTAAATCTATTGATTAAGGAGTAGAGCAATGGCTGATTATGTTATTCAACCCATTACCAACGAAGACTTAACTACTAAGGTCGTTGATGGTACAGGTATCTTTGATGAGTTAATGACAGCAGCCAATGCTCATCTTACCTATCAATGGGAACAAGACCGTATTACTGGTTCATCATATGCTGAAGTATATCTGGGCCAGTTAACGGCAGTATTGGGACAGGCTGTACTCTTCCTTACTGAAAGAGATAAGACGTACCTGAATAACCTTCTGGTACAGTCGCAAATTAAATTAGCAGATGCACAGGTAGCTTTAGCTGCTCAGGATTTACTGAACAAGCAGCAAGAATTACTGAATGCTCAGAAGCAGATGGAACTGATGGAACAGCAGATTCAATTAGCTGAGAAGCAGGTTGAACTGGCTGATAAAGAACTTCTGGTTAAAGACAAGGAAATGCAATTACTGGATAAGCAGATTGCTGTTCAAGAAGCTACTGCTGATTTAACCAGACAGAAGATTAAAACTGAGATGGCTCAGATTTCTGATTCTGTTGATGGTGTTTCTGTTACCGGTATTCTGGGTGCTCAAATTGCTCTGTACAAGCAGCAGAGAGATGGGTTCCTTCGAGATGCTGAACAGAAAGCACTTAAGATTGTGGCTGATACTTGGATTACTCGTAAGACAGTGGACGATGGAACCCCACTTCCAACAGGCTTTGATACAGCTGCTGTGGATGCCTTTACGAGAAAAGTCGCAGATGGAGTTCAGGTTAATTACTAAGGAGAGGGGCTTCGGCCCCTTTTTACTCTATGGGATTATTTAGTCGTAAAAAGGTTATCTCTGTAGCTTCACAGACATTCAACTTGTCTGGGGACAAAGAGCAAACCAACTTTCTTAGAAAGACTATTAACTCCGCTATCATGGCTGGTACAGATATTTCTGCCACTATGCAAAGTTCATATTTGAATGGCATGGGTATTAAGATTGACCAGACATATCGATACGCTAGAGATTACTCTCCTACGGGCTTACCTGAAGGACGTATTGGCTATGGCACATTAAACCAAGAGGATTTGATGGATGTACTCTCATCACTCAACTCTGGTAAGCAGGTAGCTTTAGTCATGTCAGATTTCGGTACAGTAGACCTTGGTTATTGGACTGAGGATTATTTAACTAAAACCTATGATTGGGATGAAGACCACGGTGGATTTGGCAATCCTCCTTCAGGTGTTCCTACCAATGCTAATTATCAATACTCAATTGATAATAACGGAATAGTCACTATTGAATATCTGAATGGAGAGACTGTAGTACATACAGAAACAGTTTCATTCCCTGATGTAAATTTATCAGGAGATTACTATCAAGTTATTTATCGTGTACGAGAAGCAGGTACTCCTTCAGTTACTGTTGAAGAACGAGATTACCAACTTGGTGATGTGGATGATGAAGTAACTACCCACGATGTTAATAACAACTTTGGTAAGTACACTTACACAACTACTACAGTGAAAACTGAAGTAGATATGATTGCTCTTAAAACTACTATCACAACTACTGTTACAGTGGATACTTTATCTCGTAAGCAATACTTTATGTATGAGGCTGGTACAGGTATCTACCCTACTCTGGATGATATCCTCGATAATAACGTAGCCAATAGTGATTACTATCCTATCGTTCCTCTGAGGGTATTTAACAAGGATTGGACCAATCCTGATAATGTTCCGGCAGATGAATTCAAAGCCAATAAGAACATCTTAAGACGTATTGGGGTTAGCCTCACTGAGCTTGGTGATAAGCTTAATGAGAACCCTGACGTAGGTGATATTGACCATGCATTCTTTGTATTGGGTATTTCACTCAACTCAAAGTACCCATCGTCAATTGCATATCTGCATGAGTATTTTAAGTATCTGGCTCAACATTCTCCTTCACAGAAGGAAGCCTATTTAACTTGGTATAACGATAATGTTACTGCTGTTGATGGTACTACAGGAAAGAGTAGTCCTAAGCCTCCTGTAAATAATTTAAAACTGAGGCAGGAACCATACGATGTAACCATCAGCTATCAGTATGCTTCATACATTGTGAAGACAGGTGTTATTGGTACTGAAGGCACTATTACCAGAGAGCTTGGTACAGCAGCTTCTATCACCATCATTAATGAATTTGACCAGTCTACTGAGTTAACTGCGGATGTATCTGTTATCTATTTCAGAAAACAGATTTCAGCTAATCAGTATGAGGAGATAGAGCTGTGTGGTTTAGAGCACATAAACCATATCTATAAAGGTCACAATGTCTCTACCAGTGCTAAGAAGAGTTTAGAAAGTACAGATGGTAATGAAGCATTCCTCATTCCATTATGCCGTTCTGTTGTACTTGATATGGATTTAGTTGACCGTACTCAGATGACTTTTGATTGTCTTCATTTAGTAGCCAATTCGTATGAAGAGAAGAAGCTTAAATGGTACCAATCAGGATGGTTTAAAGTAGTCGTTATTGTTATTGCCATCGTCGTATCTGTTATCTCGTTAGGCTCATTAGCAACAGGTGCAGCGGCTGCTGCGTCAGCAGCGACAGCAGCAGGTACATCTGTAGCAGCAGCAGTAGCTATTTACTTAGGCACACAGATTGCTATTGGTGTAGTTGTGGCTGTAGCTGTGCAGCAAGTCATTAGAAGAGTAGCGCCAGAGATTGGTGTTATTATTGCTGTAATTGCTCTGGCTTATGGTGTTTCATCGCAGGCAGGTGCTGGCGGTACTAAAGGATTACCTTACGCTTCAGAAGTATTACAATTAGTACCTGCGGTAACTAAAGGTGTTAACCAAAGGCTTCAAAGTGATTTGCAGGCGGTAATGAAAGAAATGAGAGTTCAACAGGAACTCTATGAAGATAGAATGGAACAGATCAAAGATGCAATGAATGCTCTTAATGGAAACCAGGATATCTCCATTGAGGATTTAACTCGTGGTGGGTATCTGAATCTGTTTGAGACAGCTCAATCATTCTTTAATAGAACATTACTTCAGAATCCTGGCACTCTTACTTTGAATACCATTCAGGATTTCGTTACCACACTGTTAGCATTACCTGATGACCTTACTAATGTTCCAGCTATGCCATTTAAATAATGAGGTGACATATGGCTTTTGATTTGAATTTTGGTGGTTATCAAACCAGCCAACTTCCATTATTTGACTCTGGGTATAATCCTACTCAGAGTTCAGTATTAGGTACTAATCTATCCACCCCCATTACAGGTGGAACACCAGCAGCTAGTGGTTTAGGAAGTACATTTGCTTCTTGGCTTCCGTCTGAAGATACGATGCGTACTTTGTTTGGTGGTACTAACCCTGAGACAGGATTCCAATCAAGTGGAATTGTATCTCCATTAGCTCAAGGTTTAGGTGCATTATTCCAAGGCTGGACAGGTATGCAGCAGTTAGATTTAGCTCGTGACCAGTTAAACTTTCAGAAGAATGCTTTTAACACTAACTTGCGAAATCAGACTCAAGCCTACAATACAGCACTTGAAGACCGTATTAGAGGACGTACTTCTAACTATGATGGTAAAGAACAGGATGTTCAAAACTACCTGAACCAGAATCGTTTGAACTTCTAAGAGGTAGATATGGCTCAGATTACTTGGAGAAATATTGATGCTCCTGACTTAACTGGAGTTGCAAGACTTCAGCAAGTTGGTGCTCAAGGTATCCGTGATGCCATCTCTGGCTTACTTGGAACCTTTGACCAGCAGCGTCAATTAAGTAACTTAAACTTTGATACAGCACGTACTCAAAATACTGCTGCATTACAGAATGAGTTACTTAACTATCGTGACCCTAACCAGTTACAAGAGGCAATGCCTCAGTATGCTACTGATGCCTTACGTCAAAGATTTGGTGCAGCATTAGACCAGAATGCTATTAACCAAACGTTGGCTACTCGTCCGGGTCAGTTAAGACAGGATATGACTGGTCAAATCCAGTTAGACCAATTACAGAAAGAACAGGCTTCTCAACCATATGAGAACCAATTCTATTCTTTATTGGCTGCTAATCCTGCTCAGGCTGAAGCATTCCTTAAACAGAATGAAGCTAACTTTGCAGACTCTCGTCAGCTCTATGGTGATTTGACTGCCCGTAGACAGCAGATTGAACAGCTTAGCTTACAGAGAGCACAGCTTGCTGATGCTCGTGCTGCAAGGGCTGCTGCTAACTCTGAAAGAGCTGCTGCTGCAAAAGAGCGAGGTAACTTCCGTAGTTATGCTCAGGAATTAAACCAATGGGTTCTGGATAATCCAGATAAACCAATGGGTGCTAAAGCTGCTGAACTTCAGAAGAAATATGATATCAACCCGGTTACAGGTAATCAGGTTGCTACTGCTGTTGGTCAGAATATTCAGGCATTAGGTGCTCCTACCCCTGAGCAAGCTGGTGCATTAACTTCTCTGACTACACAGAATGCTCAGGCGGGTCAGCAGTTTAAACAGGATGCTACCCAAGATGTACGAGCAGCATTCATTAGACAAGGCGTAGACCCTACTGTATTCAGTTTACAGGATGATACTAAGACTTCTGCTGATGATGTTATTAAAAGTCTCCAGTCACGTCTGAGTGACCCTAATGAAGCTATTGAAGCATATAGCCGAGTTAAGAAACTCTACCCTGGAGCTACTCCTAGTACCGTTGGATACATCATTGAGAAGTCATTATCTCCGGGTAGATGGGGTGGCTTTGCTGATGGGGTAACAGTATCGTTTGGAGATGTTGAAGACATTGCTAAACAGACTAGACAGACAGCTAATAATGCTTCTGCACGCCAAACCTACACTGATGCTTTACGTTTGGTTGACTCGACAGGAGATTCCTTGGTTAAGGAAGCAAATGCTCCTTTGATTCAATATCAACGTTCACTGCCTAAAGCTAACATTACTGGTGAGGCCCTACCTAAATTAACTCCAGTAGTGCCGGACTATACCGGTAAACGAAAAGAGTTAGTTAAGTTCCTGGATGAACGATTAGGTGACCCGAAATTCAATAGTAATACTCGTTAAGTACAAAAATCCCTCCTAGTGAGGGATTTCTTTTAGTACACTTCTATCAGTTAATTCCCTTCTGAGGATTCCTAATGGCTACCGGATTTGAAAAAGAACAACAGTTATCTGGTGTTGGGGCGCAAAAAGCACAAGAATTAAATCAAGCTACTCAGCAGAAACGTGTAGAGATGGGTGCTCCTGTTCCGGGAGTAGAGATTGATTTTCCTGTTGGTTCTCCAGGTTACCAGAGAGCACAGGAAGCTATTCGTTTAGCAGAAGCAGGTCCTAAATATACTCGTGAGCAGATGACTCAGATGCTTACTGCTGCTCCTACTGCTCCTGCTAATACTGGTAATATTAATGATTTCAGTATTCCAGAAGCACAGCCAATTACTCCTGAGATGCAGGCTAACTACGATGCCATTGCACGTACTAAACCTTTCTATCGCAGGATGATTAACCCTCAAGTATCTCCTGAGTTTGGTGGTACTGGTCCATTTGACCCGAACCATCCAAATTATCAGGCACCTGCACAACAGGCTCAAATTCCTGCTAATCAGCAGTATCTGGAAGATTTGCAGTATATGCCTATGGCTGCTTTACAGCAGAAGTATGGGCCTCAAGCTGCAAGAGATAAGTTATCTCTGAATATTGCTAAAGCGAATACTGATGAATTCTCTGGTCAGGGTATTGAAGCCAGTGACATTGGTAATGCAGCTCAAGTCTGGTTAGGTAACACAGCTCGCTTTGCTACTGGTTTAGGTAATCTGGCTTTACAGAATACTCAGGATTTAATTGCTGATGTAACTGGACGTGATGACCTAGCAGGTCAACCTACTCTGTTAGACCAAGCTGGTATTGATAAACCCCTGAAAGAATTCACTGATGAACAAAGAGGTCAATACTCTCCAGGTATCCTGTATGAACAATCTGTGATTGAAGCACAGAAAGAACAGTTCAAGAATCAGGGTGCTCAGCGTGAAGCTGCTGACATTGCTAAAGGTGATAATCCATTAGTCGCTGGTGCTAAGGAACAGTTACGTCAGTTTGTTAACACTGCCGAACAATATGGAGATAAACCAGGTGCATTAACTACTCTGATTGCAGAGTCTGCTCCTGACTTATTAACTGGTGGCTTAGTAGGTAAGCTGGCTACTCGTGGTGCATTTAAAGAACTGGTTAAAGAGTATGGTGAAGATTTTGCTACTAAGTTAGCTGGTACCAAATATGGTAGAGAAAAACTTCAGGATGCTGCCCAGAATGCATTTGTTGGTTATGTTGGTTTCCAAGAAGCTGGTTCTAACATGCAGCAGACTCTCGACCAGATTGATAGCATGACTAATGCTCAGCTTGCTGAGAAGTCTCCTATGTACAGGGACCTCATTGCTGATGGCATGTCTGAAGACCAAGCCAGAAGACAAGTACGTACTCAAGCCGGTAACGTAACAGCTGCTGTAGCAGGTACTCTGGGTGCGTTAACAGGTAAAGTTGCTGCTCCATTTGAATCTCGAATTTTCTCCCCTTCATTATTAGAAGGTAAAGGATTCTCAAGTGCTGCATCACGCATCCTTGGTAACACACTTAGAGAAACTGTTGAAGAAGCATCGCAGGGCGCTACTGGTCAATTTGGTTCTAATCTCGGGGTACGGACTTCTGCTGATGAATCTCAGTCCCTCTCTGAAGATATTGGTTCAAACGTTGCTGAGTCTGCTCTTGCTGGTGCGGGTATGGGTGCTTTCGGTTCGGCTGTTAGTGAAACACCTAGAGCAATTCAGGAAGGAATCCAGCAGGGTCGTAGTGCATTTAATGAGAGACAAGCTCAAACAGAGCAGACCAGAGCACAGGACTTCAGAAACACTGTAAATACTGCTAACGAATCTGTTCAGCAGACTTCTCCACAGTCTGATACTACTGCTACTACAGAAGCAGCTCCTGCTACTAAAGCTGTAGATGCTGTTACTGAACCAGCTGCAAAAGAAGTCTTTAAAGCTATTCCAGAAGAAGAAATTAGTTCTCCTGATTCTATTCTGCGTATTGCTCGTGCAATTCGTAATCGTCAACTGGATGAAGCTTCAAGACGTGACCTTGCTACTGTTGGTAACAACGTTATCTCTGCATATGAAGAAGCCCTGCCTAACATTCAGGCACAGATGCAATCTGCTCCAGAAGAACAGAAAGCTCAGTATCAGACTGCTATCGATAATATCAATGCAGTACTGAGTAATCCTGATGTACAAGCCATCAAGACTACTGCTGAAAGCTTTAAACTGACTCCTGATGAAATGACTAAAGTCATGGAATCACTGCCTTCTGAAATTACTCCAGAGACTTATCAGTCTCCTGAAGTACAGCAGGGAGTTAAATCTGTTCTGGCTCAGATGAATTTAGATGCTGCATCTATCACTCCTGAAACAGCGGATAAACTGATTAACTCAGCAGATGCTATTGGTTTAAGCCAACAAGACTTAAACAAGTTGAGAGTCATCTCTGCTACTGGCAAAGCCATGAGCCAGGTAGGTCAGGATGTACGTCAGGGTTCTGATGGGTTTATTGGTATTCAGCAGTATCAGCAAGGTATCTTCCGTGCATTAGCTCTGAATGATACTAAACGTGCTCAGGGTCTGTTAGACCATCTGAACCGTTTTGCTACGCATATGGAAACCAAAGCAGATGCCTTTGAGCAAGCTGCTCAGAATTTCACTGGTAATCAGCCTGTAGAGGTAATTAACCCTACTACTGGTCAGCCATATATGTCACTGGATGGAAATCCTATGACCTACCATCCTGTACGTTCTAAGAACTTAGTACAGGAAATCCGTAATGATGCTGCTGCTGTAAGACAAGCACACACCATTACTGGTCAACTGGTAGATGGTAAGCCTGTTGATGTGCCTGTTGAGTCTCAGCCTATGGCTTCTGAAGATGTGAATTCTCAGGAACAGACTACTGCTCCAGATACTACTTCTGAAGAAGCACCTGTAGAGACTACTTCTGAGCAGACTTCTACAGAAGCTCCTACAGAGGCTTCTGAGAGCACAACTCAGGAAGAGGTACAAACACCTGCCGAGACTACAGAAACACAGCCAGAGGCTGTTACAGAAGCTCCAGAACAGGTTAATGAAGAACCTGTTCAGGGTGAGCTGTTTGATAAACCAGAAACTGTAGAATCTGATATTCAGATTCAGGAAGAGCCTACATCTGTTGAAACAGATTTAATGGATGAGTCTCAGTTAGACCTTGGTTTAGATAAAGGTGTTAACTATGACATTCTGAATGGATTACAGGCAGAAACTGTACGTTCTGATGCTAAATCTACTTCAGATGTTGATAAAGAATATCAGGCCACTAACCAAGTTAAGAAATGGTTTAAGCCTACCGGTAAACGTTCAGCATTCCTGAGAACTAGTAATTTCTCTGGGAGACTTAATAGCATCTTTACCAATGGTTCTAACCCAATTACTCAGATTCAGAATCTGTTTAAAGGATTCATTCAACCAGAACAAGTAACTGAGAAAGAAGTAAATGTACTTCGTCAGTTTGCTGGTTTAGTGCCTGCTATTGAACAGTCCCTTCTTCAGTCTTGGGGTAAATTAACTCCTGAAGGTCAACGTATCTTCTGGGAAACTTATCCTGTCGAATACTTTGATGAAGTACGTAACATTAATGGTGAAAATGTTTACTTCTTACCTCAGCCAGTTATTGAGGCAATGACTGTTGGAATGATGCAATGGTTTGTTCGCAGTGCATCTGAAACTACATTCAGTGATGACCGTACAGTAATGGATATTCTTGGTTTAGATAATAAGACCAAGCCAACTGTAGAACAGGTTGACTTACTACGTAACGTTGGTACTGACCGCCAGAATGTTATTAATGATTTAAATAGAGAAATCTTTGGAGTATTAGGTATCAATGCAGACCCTAATGCACCTATTTCTGTACGTGATGCTGTGTCTAAAGCACTGGCAACTGAAGTACTGAACGTCATGATTAATGCTGGTTTGGTTCAGGAAACTGCTGTTAAGAACAGTGAGTTAGCTGCTGTTGGTTCAACTAAAATTAATGAACAAAACATTAAGAACTCTCGTTCATTCATTCGTATGAATGAAGAGTCAGAGGCTGCTACTCGTTTAGTAAAATTGATGCAAACTTCTAATGACCTGTTAGGTCAACTGACTAATCCTCAGAGAGAAAAAGCAGGTGCATACTTTGGTACTCCACCAAAAAATCAGAGCACTAAAGTTAAGAATGGTGGTGGTCAGGATATTCCTAAGAAGGCTCTTGCTGCTCGTAACAAAGCCAGTAAACAACCTCACTTCATTAACATGGGTCTACATGACCTGATGCTTGATAAGTTAGGTACTCAATGGATTGGTAGAATGTTAGGCATTCAGTCAGAAGAGAATGCTAACGGTGCTCATCTGAAATCTATTCAGGGTTCTAATCGTACCATTGAAAGAGATATCAATAATCTGGTTAATGGTTTAACTAAAATGGTTGAGGCCGGTTTACCTCTGGCTACTACCCCTGTTTATTTTGCTTATAACGTAATCAGTAACTACCGCATGATGTTGAACTCAGGTGACCTGAACCCACAGGCTGCTAAGCTACATCGTGAATTGGTTACTGTTGCACCTTCTACCATTGAATTGAACAATCCTCTGCATGGTGCATTTCTTGATTATGCCATTGCTCAGGGCTTGGACATTGCTATTGATAAGCTGTCTTCTAATACAGCCAGAGAACGCTTAAATAAAGCTATTGATACTGGCTTATTCAGAGATGCTATTAACATTTTGAAAGCTGCTGA
>ENA-OWPP01001476-OWPP01001476.1-human-gut-metagenome-genome-assembly--contig:-NODE-1476-length-19752-cov-2.965223_pt1 | contig 19752 bp, 15 predicted proteins | sample MGYA00248265_ERZ651848 | MGnify/ENA primary metagenome ERZ651848 (study PRJEB26924, sample SAMEA4378233) | human gut metagenome | biome: human gut; feature: human-associated habitat; material: faeces...
CGGACGCCGTGCAGGTGTTTCGCCACGGCATCATCGATATCCACGACCCGCCCCTGGGAAAGCACCAGCAGCGCGCCTTCGTGCAATTCACCAATACGCTCACGATCGCCGCTGCCGATAATTCGCCCACGGGCATCCATTACGTTGATATTGGTATCGATGATGCGCATGGTACGTGCCACGATATCCTGCGCCATTTTGGTATCAAGATGCCAGCCAGCCATGTAATCCTCCCCTATGCAGGGCACCAGCATAAAAGAGTCTCCGTCCTGCTGCATTGTGCATATGCCCGAAGGCGGGGCGAGATATGTGGAGTTGTGGAAGTGGTCACAGAACGAAAAAAAAGCCCCTGCCCTCGGCGAGGGAAGGGGCTGTGGCGCTTGCGCTGACGATTACTGCAACAGCAGGTAGATAGAGGCGTCGCCGCGCTGAATGTTCAGCGCCAGCACGGACGGTTTGGCGTCGAAGATTTTCCGCAGATCGGCGATGTTTTTCACCGGCTGCTGATTCGCCCCGACAATGATGTCGCCTTTCTTGAGGCCAATCTGCGCCGCCGGGGTGCCGGCTTTCACATTGTTGACCACCACGCCCTTATCCTGACCCTTGTTACTCATTTCCGCCCCTTCAATCCCGTTGAAGATGGTGCTGGAATCCACCTGGGTCTGGTTGCTCTGCTGCAGTTCGACGGTAACGGTGACCGGTTTGCCGTCGCGGAGCAGGCCAAGCTCAACTTTGCTGCCGATAGGCATGGTGCCGACCTGAGCACGTAGCGCGGCGAAGCTGCTGATCGCCTTGCCATTGAGGGTGGTGATCACGTCGCCGGCTTTAATGCCCGCTTTGGCGGCTGCCGAACCTGGCATCACCTGGCTGACGAAGGCGCCGCGCTGGGCGTCGACTTTCATCGCTTTCGCCAGTTCAGAGTTCAGTTCGGTGCCCATGATGCCGAGCTCACCGCGTTTCACCTGGCCATATTTCACCATCTGCTCGGTCAGGTTTTTCACCATGTTGCTCGGGATAGCAAAACCGATACCGATGTTGCCGCCGTCCGGCGCCAGGATGGCGGTGTTAATGCCGATCAGCTCGCCGTTGAGGTTCACCAGCGCGCCGCCGGAGTTCCCGCGGTTAATCGCCGCATCGGTCTGGATAAAGTTTTCGTAGTTTTCCACGTTCAGGCCGCTACGGCCCAGCGCGGAGACAATCCCGGAGGTCACGGTTTCGCCCAGACCAAACGGGTTACCGATAGCCACGGTGTAGTCGCCGACGCGTAGCGCGTCAGAATCAGCAAGCTTAATCGCCGTCAGGTTTTTCGGATCCTGAATCTGAATCAGCGCGATATCGGAGCGCGGATCTTTGCCCACGACTTTGGCATCAAACTTACGGCCATCGCTCAGTTGAACCTTAATCGTGGTGGCGTTGTCCACAACGTGGTTGTTGGTCACCACATACCCTTTGGCCGCATCAATGATGACGCCGGAGCCCAGCGCCATGAATTTCTGCTGCTGGCCGCCGTCAGGCTGACCGCCCTGTCCACCGCCCTGGCAAAACGGTGAACTCTGGAAAGGAGAACCATCCTGGCAGAACGGCGAATTATCGCCAAAGAACTGCTGGAAGTTACGCGGCATCCGTGGGGTATTAACAGTGGTGCTACCTTCAACGTTAATGCTCACCACCGATGGCATCACCTTCTCCAGCATCGGGGCCAGGCTTGGCATCTGCTGTGCATTAGTGGCCGAAGATGCCGTTTCTGCCGCGCTCGCAGAGAGCGGGGACAACGCCAGACCTAAACTCAGAGCCAGTGCACTCATTGCTAACGTGGTTTTTTTCATCAGTTTCAATCTCAATATCAGATAACGAAAGTTGCTGTGTACGTGACTATCAGAGTCATTTTATAGCGCTAAGTTCCGGAATTAAGTTTCTGGAAAAAGTAAAAATTTATTGTCCATCTTTACAAAACTCCAGCCTATTCCACCGCCATCAGTCGCCGATATTCATCCCACGCATACAAATCCGTCATTCCGCTGATATAATCCTGGATCAGACGGCAGCGATAATAGTATTCCATCAGCGCAAATTCGGGCGCCGTGCGCACCAGCTTATTTACTGCTTCAACATAGGCCAGCCGGTGACGGGTTGAAAGTTTCTGATACAACCGGGAGGCAATGGGTAACCGCCGTACCCGCTCCTGCGCCACTAATTCGCTGAAATCCTCCAGAGATAATTTCAGCAGCGGCTGATAGATATCCAGCAGGCCGCTAATCACCCGGTAGCCCTGCAATTCCAGCTGCTCGACATCCGGATGGCTAAAGACCTGTTTCATCGCTACATTTTTATAGAGTTCCAGCAGCTGGCTGCAATCGCTATCGTCCTCAAGCAGCGCATGATTAAAGTCGCCAGTGAAGATGGCCGGCAGGTTATCAATAAATCGGCGCGCCGCGTAGGGCACCAGCTTATTCAGCGTGTTTACCCGCAAATACATAAAAAACTGATCTTCCGCGCTCTGTCGCAGGTAATTAGCCCGCGATTTTTCCCAGGCATTTTCCACCACCTGAGAGAATAACGATCCTTTTTCATGGTTGCCCCAGGCGTCATAAAGATGCTGATAAAGCTGCTCAGCGCTGAAAATACGTTTTTCAACCGCGTCCTCGAGATCCGCGACGCAATATGAGATGTCATCCGCGGCCTCCATAATCCAGGTTAATGGGAATCGATTGTAAGGTGCCAGATCCAGTTCTTTACGCAGGCGCGCGACATACTCTTCTTCGGCTAAATAATAGCCAGGCTTCTTCATTAAATAACTGTGACTGGCTGGCGTCGCCTCGAACCACCACGCCGGTCGGGTATATTTCAGGATGCAGCCCACCTGCGCCCAGGTCAGATTCATCCGCATCAGCGTGTGGACCAGACGAATCCCCTGCGCGTTGCCCTCAAAGCTGCAGAGATCCTGGCGCACTTTACGCCGCAGCGCATTCAGCGCCGTTTCCCCTTCGTGCAGGCGTAACGCCTGCACCTCGCAGCGATCGTCGGTCAACGGCTGGCCGAGCGCATCGCCGGGGGCCAGGCGCTGGCGAAACCAGTCGTTAATCGCCGCCTCGCCAAAGTGGCCAAACGGCGGATTGCCAATGTCGTGCATCAGGCAGGCCATCTCAACCACGCTCTCGAATGGCCCGGTCAGCTCTTCCAGGCCATACTCTTCCAGCAGCTTCTGCTCTTTCAGCCGGCTCAGCACTTCTTTGGCGATATAGCGCCCCACCTGCTGCACCTCCAGCGAGTGGGTCAGGCGAGTACGGACCGCCGCGTTGCGCTCCAGCGGGAAGACCTGGGTTTTTTGCTGTAGGCGGCGGATGGCCGGCGAGTTGACGATCCGCCCCCGATCGCTTTCGAAGATCCGCAGGATGTCGCGCTCCGTCTCCACCCGCGGCGGCGAACGGAAGCGTCGACGCCAGTTTATCTTGTTGCGAAAATCAATCTTTGCCATAGCCTCTCCCGCGCGAGCAATACGCTTCCCCTTAAGCGCATGATAGACTATGCAACTAAACCTGACACATCGCGAGTAAATCTATGAAAATTGGCATTATTGGCGCTATGGAAGAGGAAGTTACCCTCCTGCGCGACAAAATCGAAAACCGCCAGACTATCACTATTGGCGGGAGCGAAATCTATACCGGCCAACTTCACGGCGTTGACGTCGCTCTGCTGAAGTCTGGTATCGGGAAAGTGGCGGCGGCGACGGGCGCGACCCTGCTGCTGGAGCGCTGCCAGCCTGACGTGATCATTAATACCGGTTCTGCCGGCGGCCTCGCGCCGACGCTGAAGGTCGGCGATATCGTCGTCTCCGATGAAGCGCGCTACCACGATGCCGACGTCACCGCCTTCGGTTATGAGTATGGCCAGCTGCCTGGCTGCCCGGCGGGCTTTAAAGCGGACGATAAGCTGGTGGCCGCCGCCGAAGACTGCATTAAAGCGTTAGATCTCAATGCCGTTCGCGGCCTGATCGTCAGCGGCGATGCCTTCATTAACGGCTCCGTCGCGCTGGCGAAGATCCGCCATAATTTCCCGCAGGCAATCGCCGTGGAAATGGAAGCGACCGCCATCGCTCACGTCTGCCATAACTTCAAGGTTCCCTTCGTGGTGGTTCGCGCCATCTCCGACGTGGCCGATCAGCAGTCCCACCTCAGTTTTGAGGAGTTCCTTGCGGTCGCCGCCAGACAGTCCACCCTGATGGTGGAGAATCTGGTACAGAACCTGGCACGTGGCTAAGTCGCTATCCTTCGCGCTTGCCGCGCTGCTGTTACTCGCCCCGGCGTGGCTACTGGCCGCGCCGCGGGTGGTCACCCTCTCCCCTGCCAATACCGAACTGGCCTTTGCCGCCGGGATCACGCCGGTCGGCGTCAGCAGCTATTCCGATTATCCGCCGCAGGCCAAAACCATAGAACAGGTTGCCAGCTGGCAGGGGATGAACCTGGAACGCATCGTGGCGTTAAAGCCAGACGTGGTGCTGGCCTGGCGTGGGGGCAATGCCGAACGCCAGGTTAACCAGCTGCAGTCGCTGGGTATTCACGTTCTCTGGGTACAGACCTCGACGATAGAAGAGATCATCGCCACCTTGCGTCAGCTGGCGCAGTGGAGCCCGCAGCCGGAAAAAGCGCAGCAGGCGGCGCAGGCGATGCAGCAGGAATACGATACGCTGAAAGCGCGCTATGCCAATGCGCCGAAGAAACGCGTCTTCCTGCAGTTCGGATCCGCGCCGCTATTCACCAGTGGTCCCGGTTCGATTCAGGATCAGGTGCTGGGGCTGTGCGGCGGCGAGAATATCTTTGCCACCAGCCGTGTTCCCTGGCCGCAGGTGAGCCGCGAACAGGTGCTGGCCCGCCAGCCGCAGGCGATCGTGGTGACCGGCGACGCCAGCCGCATTGCCGAAGCGCAGCGCTTTTGGCAACATCAGCTCACCATTTCGTTGATTGCGTTACACAGCGACTGGTTTGAACGCGCAAGCCCACGTATTATCCTCGCCGCCAAACAACTTTGTGCGGCGCTTGACCAGGTAAAATAATCATCCGGCACACCGGATGTTCAGTGGGAATCAACGATGCTTGTCTATTGGCTGGATATTATTGGCACGGCTGTCTTCGCGATCTCCGGCGTTCTGCTGGCGGGAAAATTACGCATGGACCCATTCGGCGTGCTGGTGTTAGGCGTGGTGACGGCGGTGGGCGGCGGAACCATCCGCGACATGGCGCTGGCGAATGGCCCGGTATTCTGGGTCAAAGATCCCACCGATCTGGTGGTGGCGATGGTCACCAGCATGCTGACCATCCTGCTGGTCCGCCAGCCGCGTCGGCTGCCGAAATGGATACTGCCCGTTCTTGATGCCGTCGGTCTGGCGGTGTTTGTCGGCATCGGCGTCAATAAAGCCTTTCTCGCCGGCAGTGGTCCGCTGGTGGCGGTCTGCATGGGGGTGGTCACCGGCGTCGGCGGCGGGATTATTCGCGACGTGCTGGCGCGGGAAATTCCTATGATTCTGCGTACCGAAATCTACGCCACCGCCTGTATCGTCGGCGGTATTGTCCACGCCACGGCACACGACACCTTTCATCTCCCGCTGGAGAATTCGGCGATGATGGGCATGGTGGTGACACTGGTGATCCGTCTGGCGGCGATCCGCTGGCACCTGAAGCTGCCGACGTTTGCCCTGGACGATAACGGGCGGTAGTAAAAGCAAAACGGTAACCTTAAGGTTACCGTTTTTCGCGTTGGCTCCCTCTCGCTGGAGGAGAAGGCGCCCGGTCGCACTCGCTTTAAACGCTGAATGAGGAACCGCAGCCGCAGGTGCTTTTCGCGTTCGGGTTGGTCACGATGAAACGCGAACCTTCCAGACCCTCGGTATAGTCGACGGCGCCGCCGACCAGATACTGCAGGCTCATTGGGTCAACCACCAGGCCGACGCCCTGTTTCTCGATGGTCATATCGCCTTCGTTCACCTGATCGTCAAAGGTGAAGCCATACTGGAAACCGCTGCAACCGCCGCCGGTGATATACACGCGCAGTTTCAGGTTCGGATTATCTTCATCCGCAATCAGGTGTTTTACTTTGTTGGCTGCGGCTTCGGTAAACTCCAGCGGCAACGCTACGTCATCACTCATTTTTTGCTCCCATTGATACTTCCGGCCGGTTAAAGAATAACCGGACCTTTTGAGCCATTATCTAATACCCTGGTAAATCGTTCAAGTATTCTCCCGCGGTGCCTGCTGCGCTTTTGCCGCCTGCTCGGCCTCCTGCTTCGCCAGAGTACGTTGCAGAATGGTCGAATACAAAGGCTTACCGCCGAGGAATTGCGCCAGTAGTGTTGCGCCAAGGCAGGTAATAATCATTGGCAAAATGAGCTGATAGTTATCCGTCATCTCCAGCACCAGCACAATCCCGGTGAGCGGCGCGCGCACCGAGGCGGCCAGCAGCGCCCCCATCCCGGCGATGGCGAAGGTGCCGGCATCGAGATGGTAGGCCGGAAACAGCGGAATAGCCGCCATGCCGAACGCCGTGCCCAGCAAGGTGCCCAGCGCCAGCATCGGCGCGAAGATCCCCCCCGGCGCGCCGGAAGAGAAGCAGATCAGCGTGGTCACCACGCGGGCAATAAAGATAAACAGCAGCAAACCGACGGAGAAATTACCGGCGGCGGCGATGGGGATCAGGTTAAAGCCACCGCCCACCGCGGAGGGCTGCATCAGCCCCAGCAGCCCGCAGATCCCGCCGATGACCCCGCCCATCAATACCCATTTTTTGATATTGCCACCGTGGATGCGCTGGAAGATATCCTGGGTGCGCAGCACCAGGAAGTTAAACAGCGGACCAAAGCAACCAAAGAGCATGCCCAGCACCAGATACAGCCACAGGGTATTCACCGGGGCGTTGCTCAGCTTGCCTACCTCAATGATCGCCGCTTCGCCATTGAAAATACGAAACACAATGCTCGACATGATCACGCCGGTAAATACCGCTTTAATGGAGATCAGGTTGTAGCGAAACTGCGGGCGCATCTCTTCGATGATAAACAGAATACCGGCCAGCGGCGCATTAAAGGCCGCCGAGAGCCCCGACGCCGCACCGGTCGCCAGCAGCGTGTGCCGCGCCTCCGGACTGCGCATGCGGAAGATATCCAGCACCATGCGTCCAATGTTGCCGCCAAGCTGCACCATCGGCCCTTCGCGTCCCAGCACCATTCCGGCGCCCAGGGTCCCCATGCCGCCGATAAATTTCACCGGCAGCACGCGCCACCAGCGCACCGGCCGCAGCTCCTCCAGCGCCCCTTCTATTTCCGGGATCCCGGAGCCGCCCGCCTCCGGCGCAAAGCGGCGCACGAGGAAATAACCGACCATTGCCAGCAGCGCCGACAAGATAAACGCCAGCGGCCAGACCAGATACCAATGATCGGCCACCTGCGCCAGCGCGCCGATCCGCTGGTTCTGCACCCAGTTCACGCTCTTTTCAAACGCCACGCCCACCAGACCGGCCAGCGTGCCAACCACCGCCGCCATCAACAGGACCGCCAGCGGCGTTTTATCGCGCTGAATCAAACGGCGCACCGCATCGCCGCGACGCACCCGCACGAACTGATGTGCTTCAAAAGAGGGAGTTTCTGCTTTCATGCCATTATCAATTATTGGTAATACAAATGAAGAGAGAGGCATTTTAGCCGTCCCGGCGCGCTGCGTCGTCAAAAAAATGCCCTTGCGGCACATTGTTTCAATTGGGCAAAACTTTCATAACCATCCTGGAATAACTTAGAATAGCCGATAAAACATTTTTCACGAACCAGGACCCTGGCCATGAGCAAATCTGAAAATCTATACCATGCTGCGCGCGAACTGATCCCCGGCGGCGTTAACTCGCCGGTGCGCGCCTTCACCGGCGTCGGCGGCACGCCGCTGTTTATCGAACGCGCGGATGGCGCCTATCTTTATGACGTGGACGGGAAGGCCTATATCGATTATGTCGGCTCCTGGGGTCCGATGGTGCTGGGCCACAACCACCCGGCTATCCGCAATGCGGTGATCGAAGCGGCGTCCCGCGGCCTGAGCTTTGGCGCGCCGACCGAAATGGAAGTGAAAATGGCGGCGCTGGTGACCGAGCTGGTCCCGACCATGGATATGGTGCGGATGGTGAACTCCGGCACCGAAGCGACCATGAGCGCCATTCGCCTGGCCCGCGGCTTCACCGGCCGCGATAAGATCATTAAGTTCGAAGGCTGCTATCACGGCCATGCCGACTGTCTGCTGGTGAAAGCCGGTTCCGGCGCGCTGACCCTCGGCCAGCCAAACTCGCCGGGCGTGCCAGCCGATTTCGCGAAACATACCCTGACCTGCACCTATAACGACCTCGCCTCGGTACGCGCGGCGTTCGAGCAATATCCACAGGATATCGCCTGCATCATCGTCGAGCCGGTCGCCGGGAATATGAACTGCATTCCGCCGCAGCCGGAGTTCCTGCCGGGCCTGCGCGCGTTGTGCGACGAATTTGGCGCCCTGCTGATCATCGACGAAGTGATGACCGGCTTCCGCGTGGCGCTGGCGGGCGCCCAGGCTTATTACGGCGTGGAGCCGGATCTGACCTGTCTCGGGAAAATCATCGGCGGCGGGATGCCGGTGGGCGCCTTCGGCGGCCGCCGCGAAGTGATGGACGCGCTGGCGCCGACCGGCCCGGTGTACCAGGCTGGTACGCTCTCCGGTAACCCGATCGCCATGGCCGCTGGCTTCGCCTGCTTAAGCGAAGTGGCGCAGCCGGGTGTGCATGAAACCCTGACCGATCTGACCAACCAGCTGGCGGATGGCCTGCTGAACGCGGCGCGCGAAACCGGGATCCCGCTGGTGGTCAATAACGTCGGCGGCATGTTCGGCATCTTCTTTACCGATGCCGAAACCGTCACCTGCTATCAGGACGTGGTGAAGTGCGATGTCGAACGCTTCAAGCGCTTCTTCCACCTGATGCTGGAGGAAGGCGTGTACCTGGCGCCGTCGGCATTTGAAGCCGGCTTTATGTCCATCGCTCACAGCGAAGAGGACATTAACAACACCATCGACGCCGCCCGTCGGGTGTTTGCCAAACTGTAAGGTACTTGAAGGCCTGGTGGCGCAGGGATTTTCCCGGAGGCGGCGCGCTGCGCCTTGTCCGGGCTACCAAATCGCACAGCGCTGTAGCCCCGGTAAGCGCTAGCGCCACCGGGGAGTTTCCCGGAGGCGGCGCATTGCACCTTGTCCGGGCTACCAAATCGCACAGCGCTGTAGCCCCGGTAAGCACTAGCGCCACCGGGGATTTTCCCGGAGGCGGCGCGCTGCGCCTTGTCCGGGCTACCAAATTGCACAGCGCTGTAGCCCCGGTAAGCGCTAGCGCCACCGGGGATATTGAGGCCATCCAGGATCGTTAGCGGCTCTGCTTTCTCAGCAAATAGATAAAGTACGGCGCGCCGATAAAGGTCGACAACAGCCCCGCCGGGATCTGGTAGGGGAACATGATCATCCGCCCGCACCAGTCGGCGAACACCAGCAGCATCCCGCCCGTCAGCCCGGAAATCACCATATGCGGCATCGTCCGGCGGAATCCCAGCATCCTCGCAATATGCGGCGCCATCAGGCCAACGAAACTTAACGGCCCAATGGTGAGCGTCGCCGTCGCCGTCAGGCTCGCCGCCAGCAGCAGCAACCCGATACGCGATGGCGTCAGCGCCATCCCCACCGCCCGCGCCGCCTCGCCGCCCAGCGGCAAAATGGTCAGCCAGCGGCGGCAGAGCGGCGCCAGCGCCAGCAGCGCCAGCATCACCACGCCACTACGCAGCGCCATCTCCGGCGTCGCGCTATAGGTCGAACCGGACATCCACGTCAGGATCTGCGCCATTCGCGGATCGCCGCTGGCCTGCAGCATCATCAACAGCATGGTGAAGGCGGTACTCAGCGCCATCCCCGCCAGCAGCATCCGGTGCGGCGAGAAACCGCCGCGCCCGGCGGCGATCAGAATAACCAGCAGCGTTGCCGCCGCGCCAAGGCTGCCGGCAGGCAGCAGCCAGACAAAGGCGTTGCCCGGCACGAAGAACAGCATCAATACCACACCGAACGCCGCGCCAGAGCTGATGCCCAGTACTTCCGGGCTGGCCATCGGGTTGCCGGTCAGGCGTTGAATGATGCAGCCCGCGACCGCCAGCATCACCCCGGCGAACAGCGCCGAGAGCACACGTGGCCAGCGCCAGGGCATCAGTTGCGCCAGCAGATCGCCGCTGGCCCACTGCCAGCCATGGGCATCGCGACCAAAGGTCAGCGCGGCGGTTATCGCCAACAGCAGCAGCGCTAAGCCGCCCAGCGCGAACCACGGCACGTGGCGGCGCTCGATCAACGCTTTATCGCCGCCATTCATCACCGGGGCGCTGATGCTGCGCAGCCGCGGCAGCAGCCACAGCAATAAAGGCGCGCCAATCAGCGCGGTGACTGACCCGGTCGAGACTTCCCGCCAGACCCGGCTGAGCCAGAGAATAATTTGATCGGAAAGCCACAGGATCAACGCGCCAATTAGCGCCGCCAGCAGCAATCGCGGCAGCAGGCGGCGGGCGCCGAGCATTTTCGCCAGCAGCGGCGCGAACAGACCGATAAAGCCGATAATGCCGACCGCGTTAACCAGCAGCGCGCTGATGGCAATCGCCAGCGTCAGCACGCCAAGCCGCGCCAGAGACAGCGCCAGCCCAAGGTTGCGCGCCACGCCATCATCGAGTCCCATCAGGGTTAACGGGCGTAGCAATAACAGCGTCAACATCGCGCCGCCGAGCAGCTGCGGCCACAGGCGTTGCACCACGCTCCAGTCGGTCTGCGTCAGGGTGCCGGTACTCCACAGGAACATGCTTTGCAGCTGATCGTGATGGAAAATCACCATCAGCTGATTGACCGCGCCGCAATAGAGACTCACTACCAGGCCGGCCAGGATCAGCGTCACCGGCGACAGACGTTTGCCCCACGAGACGCCAAACACCAGCGCCCCCACCAGACAAGCCCCAGCCAGCGCCGCAAACTGCGAGGCCAGCACGCCAGGGATGGCCCATAGCGTCGTCACCGTCATTCCCAGCTGTGCGCCGGTGGCGACGCCGAGCGTGGTTGGCTCCGCCAGCGGGTTACGCAGCACCTGCTGGAACAGCACGCCGACCAGCCCCAGCCCGGCGCCGACCAGCAGCGATATCGCCAGCCTCGGCAGCAGGCTGTAATGGAACAGCATCTGGGCGATATTATCGATATCCGGCTGCCACAGCGCCTGACGCCATTGCGCGTAAGGTAAAGCGACATTGAGGTTGACGATGCTCAGCGCGAAAGCGGCAACCAGCAGCCCGGTCAGCAGGAAAATGGCTAACGGCGAGAGACGCGCGTTCATACCGCCGCCCTCCCCTGCGCATCGGCCAGCACGCGGGCGAAATGCATCGCCGACAGCGTCGCGCCATAGAACCACACCGCCGGAACCCGCTGGAAACGCCCCGCGCGCACGAACGGCATCGCCTGCCACAGCGGGGTCGCCAACAGCTGGGCCATCTCCCGATCGTTGCCATGATCGAAACAGATCACATCGGCCTCGTTAAATGCCGCCAGCCGGTCAATACCGACGGTGACGCTGCCCCAGAATGCCGCTTCGCCGCGCCAGGCGTTTTGAATGCCAAAGCGGTCAAGCACCTCCTGGAACAGGCAGTTCTCACCAAATACCAGCACGTGGCGGGCATCGAGCAGCGAAATCATCAGCAGTGGGCGATCGCCACGCCGGGCAAATCGCGGACGCAGGTTCTCCATCAGCGCGTCGAATTCCGCCAGATGGCGCTTCGCCTGCTGTTGTTTACCCAGCAGGTCGGCCATTTCCAGTAGCGAACGCTGGGCCATCGCCAGCGGCCGTTTGCCGTCGCTGAAGGTGAAACCACGGCCAGGCGCGATACGCGCCAGCTTTTCTGGCGACGGGCCATAGCCTGCCGACCAGACGATAAACGACGGTTTCATCTGCGTCAGCAGCTCAAGATTGGGTTCGGTGCGCAGGCCGACATCGATTACCGACGCGGGCAGCGCGGGTTCGTTCACCCACAGGCGATAGTTGGGAATGTCGGCCACGCCGTAGGGCGTAACGCCGAGCGCCAGCAGCAGTTCGGCCGGCAGCCACTCCAGCGCGACGACGCGCTGCGGATCAATGTTCGCCGCCTGCGCGCCGCGCATCTGCCACAGCAGCGGCGAGAGCGCCATCGCGGTCAGCAGGCGGCGTCGGGTTATCAGAGTTGGGTTCATCATCAATAGACAAAACTTACCGGCGCCGCGCCCGCCGGATGCGGCAGGATCCCCATCGGGATGCCGTAGATTTGTTCCAGCGTGTCGCTGCGCATCAGTTCTGCTGGCGTCCCCTGGGCGATCATTTCCCCACCGCGCAGCGCGACCAGATAATCGCAGTAGCGGGCAGCCATATTGATATCATGCAGGACTGCGATCACCGTCAGGCCACGCTGCTGGCTGAGACGATGCACCAGCGCGAGCACATCGACCTGATGGGCGATATCCAGCGCCGAGGTCGGTTCATCAAGCAGCAGACAGCGGCTATCCTGCGCCACCAGCATGGCGATCCACGCCCGCTGACGCTCGCCGCCGGAGAGACTGTCCACCAGCCGCTGCGCCAAAGGCTTCAGCCCCACCAGCGCGATCGCCTCTTCCACCTTTTCCCGATCCGCCGCGCCGAAGCGCCCCAGCGCGCCATGCCACGGGTAGCGACCTATCGCCACCAGCTCGCGAACTGTCATCCCTTCCGCCGCCGGCAGCTGCTGCGGCAGATAGGCCACTTTGCGGGCAAACGCCTTGCTGCTCCAGCTCTCCAGCGGCTGGCCGTCCAGCAGCACCTCGCCCGCGGAAGGCGGCTGATGGCGGCCGAGCATTTTCAGTAATGTGGATTTGCCGGAACCGTTATGGCCTATCAGACCAGTCACTTTTCCTGCCGGGAAGGTTAACGAAAGGGGGTGAAGCAGCGTGCGACCTGGTACGCGAAAGGTCACGCCATTTAACGCAAAGGTGGTCTCAGAGTGAGGAGTCTGTTCCTGCATAGCAACAACCTGATGTTGGGCGCGGCGAACCGCGCCCGTGAGTAGTTAGAAGCGGAAGGTTGCGGTCGCGACAACCTGACGTCCCGCACCCCAGTAGCAGGCGTATTCGCTATAGCAGCTGGAGACATATTCGCGGTCAAACAGGTTGTTGACGTTGACGCCGACCGAAGAGCCCGGCAGGCCAAAGCGCGCCAGATCGTATTTGACCGTCGCATCCATCAGCGCATAACCGGCCACATTGAAGGCATCATTTTTGTTACCGGTGCTGGTGTCAGTTTTGTAGTAGCTGACCGTAGAACCGATATAGCGCGCCCCTGCCCCAATCGTCAGACCGCTGAGCGCGGTTTCGTGGAAGGTATAATCCGCCCACAGGGAGGCCATGTTACGCGGCACTTCCGCCGGACGTTTGCCGTTGAACACCGTATCGTGAGTGTATTCCGCATCGGTATAGCTGTAGGCCGCGGTGACGTTGATATTGGCGTTCACCGCCGCTTTCGCCTCCAGTTCAAGGCCGCGGGAGCGGATCTCGCCGGTCTGGATGCTGAACGCCTGGTTAGCCGGATCCGCCGTCAGGTTCTTATCTTTGGTCAGCTGATAGACCGCCGCGGTGACCACCACCGGCATGTCTTTCGGCACATATTTCACGCCAGCTTCATACTGCTTGCCACGCGACGGATCGAACGGCTGGCCGTTAAGCCCGGAACCCGATACCGGCTCGAAGGATTCGCTGTAGCTGAAGTACGGAGAGATGCCGTTATCAAACAGGTAATTGATACCGCCGCGCCAGGTGAACTGCTGGTCGTGATTCTCCGCCAGGCTGTTGCTGGAGCGAGTTAACGTTGAGGTGGTGGCGTAATCGTAACGGCCGCCCAGGGTCATGACCCACTTATCCCACTCCATCTGATCCTGCGCGTACAGGCCCGTCTGCTCCATTCGGTTGAGGACCGCGTACGGGAAAGTGACCTGAATATTCGGGTTGCCGTATTGCGGGTTGCTCATGCTGATAGGATCCGCCGTCCCGTAGTCGGCATCCACATCGTTGCGCATCCGCGAGTAATCCACGCCGGTCAGCAGCGTATGGCTGACCGCGCCGGTGGCGAAAGCAGACTGCAGCTGGGTATCGACGGTAAAGGTGTTCAGGTGCTCATCAGAACGCACATAGGCGCGATTCATGTAGCCCGGGGCGACATAGCCATTCCCGTACACCGAGCGATACAAGGTATCAACCTCGGCATAGCGCAGGTTCTGCCGCACGGTAAAGGTGTCATCAAACTGATGGGAGAAGCTATAACCCACCATCTTCTGGCGGCGCGAGATCTTATTATCCGCCTCGCCTTCGTTGAAATCAGTCGGCAGCTTGTGCGCCTTCCCGTTGGCATCGTAATACGGCACCACGGTGCCTTCGCGCGGCAGCCAGCCGTAGTAGCCCGCATCCGGGTCATTCTGGAAGTTGCTCAGGAAGGTGAAGTCGGTTTTATCGTCCGGGCGCCAGCTAAAGGACGGCGCCACCGCATAGCGTGTAGACTTCGCCATCTGCTGCTGGGTATCCTGGCTGCGGCCCAGGCCGGTCAGGCGATAGGACCAGACGCCGGCATCATCAATGGCGTCGCTGAAGTCAAACCCGGTCTGCCACAGATTGTCGGTGCCCATCTTAAACTGCACTTCTTTCAGCGGCTCAGTGGTCGGGCGTTTGCTGACCATGCTGACGATACCGCCCGGGTTGCTGTTGCCGTACAGCACCGAGGTTGGCCCGCGCATCACTTCCACGCGCTCGAGGAAATACGGGTCCATGGAGACTTCAGAGTAGTTATTTCCCTGCAGCTTCATGCCGTCCAGATACTGGTTGGTATTGACGGTCGTCGAGGTAGTGAAACCGCGGATGGTGACCACATCATAGGTGGTCGAGCTACCGCGGGTGGAGAAGACGCTCGGCGTATAGGAGAGCGCCTCTTTTACCGTGGTCGGCTGGCGCATCTCCATCTCCTGGCGCGTGACCACCGAGACAGACTGCGGCGTTTTTTCGATCGGGGTATCGGTTTTCGTCGCCGTGGCAGAGCGTTTTGCCGCGATGGTCGGCGCCGGTCCCCAGGCGCTTTCCTGGGCGGCCGGTGCCGCAACGACGGTGATAGTCTCTTCTTGTTTCGGTTGTTCCGCAGCCTGTGCATAGACAGACATGCCGCTAACCGCCGTGGCTACTACGACTGCGATTTTACGCAGCGAGTGATTTGGCTGAGCAGTTTTTGGACGCGCCATGGGTATATCTCTGATGAAAGTGAATGATAACGTAAACGATAATTATTATTATGACGGGCGATATAATAGGCGAAACGCCGAAGGCAAGGCAAGCGATATGCCAGCCTGGCGAGACCGAAGGCCGAATTAATAACCAGATAGTTATTATGGAGTTAAAGAGGCGTTAACTTTTTTACAGGTATAAAAAAACCCCTTAATACTTTCGTATTAAGGGGTCGGGTTGTGCGACCAAAATCAGTTACTGCCGAACATATCCTTGATCCAGCCCGCGACGCCGTCGCTCTTTTCCTGCTGCTTCGGCTGTTGCTGCTGCTGTTGCTGCTGCGGCTGCTGTTGCCCGGACTGATTAAACGGGTTGTTCGCTTCCTGCTGCTGCAACTGCTGCTGCTGCATCATCTCGCCCTGGCGGCACAGCGCATCCGGCTGCGTCGTCCAGACCGGCAGCGAACGGACGCCACCGCTGCAGACGAGGTTGCCGTTGCTGTCCACGCCCATGTCGACCACGTCTTCCGGCGCCGTCAACGCCAGTGGCGTCGGCGTCTGGTTCGCCAGATAGCGCTGGTAAATCGACATCGCGCCGCTGGCGCCGTACAGTTTGGTCGGCTGGTTGTTGTCGCGGCCCACCCAGGTGATGGTCACCTGGCTACCGTCGATGCCGGCGAACCAGGTATCGACGTTATTGTTGGTGGTCCCGGTTTTCCCCGCCAGATGCAGGCCCGGATACTTCGCGCCCAGCTGACGCCCCGTGCCGCGCTGCACCACCTGCTGCATGGTCCACAGCGTCATGTAGGCCGCCTGGGCAGGCACGGCGCGTTCCGCCTGCGGGTAGCTCTGGTAAAGCACCGTGCCATCTTCCGCAATCACTGACCGCAGGGCGGACAGCGGCGCACGGTTGCCGCCGCTGGCAATCGTCTGGAAGGCCTGCGCCACTTCAATCGGCGTCAGGTTCAGCGCACCCAGCAGCATCGCCGGCACCGCATTGAGCTGATTCTTCGGCGCCCCCAGTTTAGTCCAGGTATCGACGACCGCCGGCAAGCCCAGCGCCATCCCGAGGTTAACCGTCGGGACGTTCATCGAGCGGGTCAAGGCATCCACCAGCATCACCTGGCCGCTGAAGCGACGATCGTCGTTCTGCGGGGACCACGTCTGGCCGTTGGACAGGCGAATGGTCACCGGCGCATCGGCGATCCAGGTGTTCAGGCGATACTGGTTCGGCTGGCTCAGCGCGGTCAGATAGGTCGCCGGCTTGGCCAGAGAACCAATCGACCGGCGGGCCTGCATCGCGCGGTTGTAGCCGGCGAACTGCGGCTCCGCGCCGCCGACCATCGCCCGCACTTCACCGGTAAAGCGGTCCACCACCACCATGGCGGTTTCCAGATCTGCCAGCTTGCGCTGTTTCTTCAGTACCGGGATCCCTTCAGTAGCCGCTTTTTCCGCCGCATCCTGCGCCACCGAGTCGAAGGTGGTGAAGATCTTCACGCCGGAGAGATCTTTCACTTTATCGCCCAGCTTCGCCTGCAGCTCCTGACGAACCATCTGCATAAAGGCCGGCTGCGGTGAAATCACCCCGCCGCGCGGCTGCACGCCCAGCGGACGCGCGCTCAGCATATCGTACAGCTCCTGGTCGATAACCTGCTGCTGCTGCAGCAGACGCAGCACCAGATTGCGTCGCTCAAGGGCCAGTTTCGGGTTGCGCCACGGGTTATACACCGACGCCCCTTTCACCATCCCCACCAGCAGCGCCTGCTGATCGAGGCTCAGCTCTTCCACCGGACGGCCAAAGTAGTACAGGCTGGCCAGCGGGAAGCCGCGAATTTCATTATCGCCGCTCTGGCCGAGGTACACCTCGTTCATATACAGCTCAAGGATGCGATCCTTGCTGTAGCGGGCATCGACGATCAGCGCCATATACGCTTCGTTGGCTTTACGCCAGTAGGAGCGCTCGCTGGAGAGGAACAGGTTTTTCACCAGCTGCTGGGTCAGGGTACTCGCCCCCTGCACCGTACGACCTGCCGTCAGGTTCGCCAGCACCGCGCGGCCGATGGAATACAGGCTGATACCATCGTGCTCGTAGAAGTGGCGGTCTTCGGTCGCCAGCAGCGTATCCACCAGCAGATCCGGGAAGCCACTGCGCTTCACGAACAGGCGCTGCTCACCGTTCGGCGACTGCAGCATGGTAATAAGACGCGGATCGAGACGGAAGAAACCGAACTGGCGGTTATTATCCATATTCTCGATGGTCTCCAGATGGTCGCCATCGAAGGTCAGACGCGCGCGCACCTGCCCTTCTTTACTGTCCGGGAAATCGAACGGACGACGGATCATCTCGATGCTGTTGGCCTGCACGGTGTATTCGCCCGGGCGCGTCATCGCGCTGACCTGACGATACTGGGTGGCGTTCAGCAGACGCACCATCTCGTTTTTGCTGATCTGCATGTCCGGCTCAAGGTTCACCATCCGGCCATAAACCGCGGCCGGCAGCTCCCAGACTTTACCGTCAATGCGGCTGCGGATTTTCTGATCGAGGTAGACGCCATAGGCGGCAATCAGCACCGCGAAGACAATCCCCAGCTTGACCAGCAGCCACAGCCAGCGGCGCTTACGACGAGGTTTGCCACCGTTGCCTTTTCCTTTTCTCGGCACCGGTTTCTCATCCTCATAATCATCGTCATCATACTCGTCGTCGTAGTCCTCTTCCCGGACCCGGCGACGGGTAACTTTTTGTTTTGTCGGACGTGAGGGTCTCCCCTTACGTCCGATAGGCTCGCGGTCATCTCCCGCCATGCTTTTTCTCCGCAACGTTCAGGCGCAAGGGCCTGATTCTCAATACTTCCCCTGCACAGAGGAAGAAGAAATCTCTCAAATTAACGTCCAGGCTGCTTATCCTTCGGACGACAACCTGCTGGCAGGCAGGACATGCCGCCAGCCTTTCATGAGGTTGGTTTGCTTCGTTTTACATGATATTAACAATAAAAATTCACCATAAAATCATTATGTTAAACGCATCATCAGCAGAAATGGTCAGAACATAGCACGTAATGTTCAGGGCATACAGGATAGCACTAAAATGCGACATTCTTAACCAGCATTTTACCGCCTGCGCACGTAACAAGATGGGAAAGAGTATGTTTTTTAATAACATAAAAAATGACGCTCGCCCTGATGCCAAATGCGGCGGCATCGCCTCACACCGAAAATATATTTCCCGGACGACAACATTTATTATTGAGAGAAGTAAAGGGAATTAATCGAGTTTCTGCCAATAAAAATGAGAGCCTGTTAACATTTATGCAGAATAATATTTTATGATGACACCAGGAAAATCTTTGTTAAACTAGCGGCCAGTGATTCATTATTTTGATTACTTTACTATGCGCATTCCGCTTATATTTTCGCTTTGCGTGGTCGCCGTGCTCTCTGGCTGCCAACAGAAACCCGCCTCAACGCTCAGTCCGGCCATCAGCAGCCAGGCGCAGCTGGAGCAGCTCTCGTCGGTAGCAGCCGGGACGCGCTATCTCAAGAATAAATGTAATCGTAGCGATCTGCCCGCCGATGAAACGATATATCGGGCAGCGGTGAATGTCGGCAAAGCGCGCGGGTGGGGAAATATTGACGTGGCGACGTTAAGCCAAAATAGCGACCGGCTTTATCAACAACTTTTGCAGGACAGCACTCCGGAAGCCACACAGTGTAGTCAATTTAATCGCCAGCTCGCTCCCTTTATTGCCAGCTTGCGCAGCGACTAAACAAAATATTCTCAACGCGCATTTTATTGCGCGTAGCCCTTATTCCCCTTTCGGCTCCTCGTCAATTTTCCCGCCGGGCCAGTCATCCAGCGCCGCCAGGGTAAATGTTGTGCCGTTGAAGCTAAAGATCGTCACATCCTGCTGGATCTGCTCCACCACCAGATTGGGCAGCGGGGAATCACCCTCCGACCACGCTTTGCCGTTTAACACAATGCTGCGCTTTTCCGGTAGCGAGGCGTAGACATGGGCGCTGTAGCGCAGGGGCGGCAGCGTATCGCTGTCCACTACCGGCGCCGCTGGCGCGCTGGGTTTTACCGCCGACGGCGGGTTTTTTGGCGCGGTCTCCCCGGCGGCGGTTAACGGCAAAAGCGCCGCATGAGCCACCGGCAGAGGCAGCGTTTGCGGCGGTGACGGATGGCGCCACTGCTCGCCGCCAAACCAGCCGAGCGCGATAAATAATCCGGCGTACAGCGGGATAATCCAGCCGGGGATCTGCACCATCCGGCCGCTGCTTACCGGCGCGTCTGCCTGCGCGGACGGCGGCTGATGCGCCACCAGAGGCGGGATGCCTCTTTCACTATCATCACGAACAATCACAACCGTCTCCTGTTCCCTCACGGTGCAGAGAAGGCGCCCTTACGGGCGCCCCAGACTGCTGACAAAGTGCATTCT
>ENA-OWPP01001478-OWPP01001478.1-human-gut-metagenome-genome-assembly--contig:-NODE-1478-length-19745-cov-3.467801_pt1 | contig 19745 bp, 17 predicted proteins | sample MGYA00248265_ERZ651848 | MGnify/ENA primary metagenome ERZ651848 (study PRJEB26924, sample SAMEA4378233) | human gut metagenome | biome: human gut; feature: human-associated habitat; material: faeces...
AAATCAGCGCGCTTATTCCTCCCCGAAAAGGAGCAGGTTACTGGCCCGGTGAGTATGCAGACCGTAACCGTGCAGTGGCTAATCAGCGAATGACCGGGAGTAATGCGCGGTGGAAATGGACAACAGATTACAACCGTCGCTCGATAGCGGAAACGGCGATGTACCGGGTAAAACAGCTGTTCGGGGGTTCACTGACGCTGCGTGACTACGATGGTCAGGTTGCGGAGGCTATGGCCCTGGTACGAGCGCTGAACAAAATGACGAAAGCAGGTATGCCTGAAAGCGTGCGTATTGCCTGAAAACACAACCCGCTACGGGGGAGACTTACCCGAAATCTGATTTATTCAACAAAGCCCCTGGGACGGAAGTGCGGACAAATTCCTGGACCTTCAGGAGTTAATTTATGCATTCATACGAGGACCGGATTCGGGCCGTCGAACTCTATTACCGGTACGGAAAGAAAGCCTCCGTTGTCGTCATGGAGCTGGGATATCCTTCCACAAAACAGCTGGGCCGTTGGGTTCGGATTTATGAAGAGAAGGGCGATTTACCCAGGGAATTAAAACCAAGAGAACGCTATTCACGTACACAGAAAATTGCACAAAGCATAGGCGTCAGCGTCCCGGTCCTGTACAAATGGAAGAAAGACCTTATCAGTGACGAGGCTTATCAATCCATGCGCAAACGAAAGGCAGCCCCTCAGGATAAAAATCAGGATGCTTTACTCGGTGAAATCCAGCGTCTCAGGAAGCAGGTTCATCAGCTGCAGCTCGAACGTGACATACTGACAAAGGCGAATGAACTGATAAAAAAAGATCTGGGCATCAGCTTTCTGACACTGAAAAACAGGGAGAAAACCCTGATAGTTGATGCCCTTAAGAAAAAGTACCCCGTTGCTGAGTTGCTAAGCGTTCTGCAACTTGCCCGCAGCTGTTATTTTTACCACAAAGCCAGCAAACGTCTGTGCGATAAGTATGCGGAAATACGCGTGATCATGGCCGATATCTTTGAGGAGAATTACCGCTGTTACGGCTACCGGCGCCTTCACGCGATGCTTCGCGGTAACAACAGGGTTATTTCTGAAAAGGTTGTCCGCAGACTGATGGCAGAAGAGCAGCTCATTGTTAAGCGCACCAGGCGACGACGATACAACTCTTACTGTGGCGAAATCGGCCCGGCACCGGAAAATTTACTCGCCCGGGATTTTAGTTCCTGCAGGCCAAATGAGAAGTGGCTGACCGATATTACGGAGTTCCAGCTTCCGGCTGGAAAAGTCTATCTGTCGCCGGTTATCGACTGCTTTGATGGCCAGGTTGTAAGCTGGTCGATAGGAACACGCCCGGACGCGACGCTGGTGAATACGATGCTCGATGAAGCACTCGATACGCTCAACGAACATGATAAACCGGTAATACACAGCGATCGTGGTGGCCATTACCGGTGGCCGGGCTGGCTCGATCGTATCAACACATCCGGACTTATAAGGTCCATGTCGCGCAAAGGATGCTCGTCGGATAATGCTGCGTGTGAAGGCTTCTTCGGGCGTATCAAAAACGAAATGTTCTATGGCAGAAACTGGACTGGTATCACGCTGGAAAAATTTATCTGCTTCCTGGACAGGTACATACGCTGGTATAACGAGAAACGTATCAAGCTATCATTAGGTGCAATGAGTCCGGTGAAGTACCGGCAGCATCTTGGGATCACAACATAACAGTCCAGGAAAACATCCGCAGCCCCAAAAGTGACATTAGAATATGGGAGCTACAAAATCTGTCTAGCCAATGTTGAAATGTCGTGCTGAAAACAAAGCTGACCTGACGTCAGTGGAGAGTCTGGACAATGCCTTTTTAAGGTTGAGTCAGGCTTTGGAGGAAGAACGTGGTTGCCAGGTTTTCTCGGCTATCATCAGTTTACGTACGGTCTCTTTTGAAATCCGGACACCGTATTCTGTGGTCAGAATTCGCCAGATGGCTGACGGATTCATATCCCGGCCGCGTGAGCGAATAAGCTGCAGTGCCTGATCTCTGATGGTGGTGTTTAACTGATGATTGCCTGGCTTTCCACGACGCCGGCTGACCAGACCGGCTGACCCCAGCTCGCGGTAGCGTTTAATCAGGCGGGAGCACTGACGACGGGTGAGCTCCATGGACTCAGCCACTTCTGCCAGCGTAATTTCCCCCGCCATATAGGCTTCAATCAAATCCAGGCGTAGCGCTTCGTGAAGTGTCAGGAGCACTGGTTTGTTGTCGTCCATTTTTCTCTCATCTGTCGGCCATATCAGATCCGCAGGTGAGGGAAGGGCTTATCGCTTCAGGCTGGGGATAAAATCCTGCGGACTGGCCAGCACCGGGTTGATCGCCCTGAGCTCTTCCAGTGCACGTTCCTGAGCGCGCCTGCGGGGCATTTTTGTACTGCGCATTCGCTTTCCTTCAGCCTCCAGCTCTTCCTGTTTCTGCTGTGCCAGCCTCAGAACGGCACCCAGTCGTTTGTTATCAACAACCGCCCCCTGATCAACGCAGGTCAGTTTATCGAAAATCTTATAACCCAGTGGCCGGTGCTGATGCCGGAAAGTAATGCTTCCGTCAGGGTAATCATAAACGGTAATTTTTTCACCTGCTATGCGCGTATTTTGTTCGGTGGGTTCAATGATATACATCACTTTATCATACTGAAAAGTCAGTGCTTTCGATAAGGTCCGCAGCTCCTGCCAGGCGAAGATATCATTCAGCTCCAGTGGACTCTGTGTGACCGCACGGTGCAGATCTTTAGGGTATTTTGCCGGCCGGGAGAAACGACGGTTAAAATCAGACATGAAATGTTCAATCCACTGATTGGCTTCAGCAACCGAGCTGATGTTCTGCAGTCGCATCTCTTTAATCAGGCGATCCTGGAGCGTTTTATTTACCCGTTCCACGCGACCTTTTGCCTGGCTGCTGTTGGCACAAATCAATTCGATCGCCAGTTCCCGGAGAGCCCGTCCGAACTGGGTTGTGCCGGTACGTCGGCTTTCGGGTCCGCTGACCCTGAACACCGCATGCTTGTCGCTGTAAAATGCGACAGGTTTACCATGTTTATCAATGTATTGCCGGGTAGCCATCATGTAGTCAAACGCGTTTTCTGAATCACAGAATCGCAGGTGCATCAGGCGACCGGTGGCGTCATCCATGAAGACCAGAAGACAGCATTTTGGGGCTCTGCCTTCGAACCAGTCATGGTGAGAGCCATCGATCTGAACCAGTTCGCCGAGACAGTCGCGACGATAGCGCGGCTGGTAAACCCGGGTTCGCCGGCGGGAATGAGGACGCCAGAGACCGTCGGCTGTCATCCAGTTACGGATGGTTTCAACGGAGAGATAAATATGATGGCGTTCAGCCAGTTTTTCGGTTGCGAGCGTTGGACCAAAATCTGAATAGTGGCACCGGATCAAATCCAGGGCTTTACAGCGTGTTTCTTCATCGATCCGGTTGTTTGCAGGACGTCCACGGCGGGAAGATGCAAATGCGGTTGCTCCATCTGTCCGGTACAGACGCACAAGACGCTGCACCTGACGAACACTGAGCTTAAGTATGTCTGCTGCGTCGCGCTGAAGCAAAGCCCGGTCAAATACTCGCTGAATGATGCCAAGCCGGTAAAGTTCTTTGTCTGTCATAGTCACCAACATAAGATCGCGGTCCTGTGCTGAGCAAAATGAAGGCTTAGCGTACACGACGCGTGTGAATTGTGCTGAGACGACAATAACGCTTTGTGCTGACAGCACTAGTGCGCATAACAAAGATTATGTTAAATATTGAAATAAATAATATGATAATCAATATATTATGTCGGTATCAGTCACCTCCCCACTCCAGTAACTAGTCATGGAAGTTTAAGGAACAGAGTCCGCTCATGAGTTTGCGATGCCTTAAATCCATGGTGAGCATAGAAACCTTCGGCTTCTTCAGTAAGCGCGTGAACCATTATCGCACGAACGCCAATATTCTCAGCTACGCGATAACAGCGTAGAACCGCATCGTGAAGTAAATCGGCGCCAACCCCTTTTCCGTGCAATGAAACATCTACCGCCAGGCGAGCGAGTATAATCACCGGTATAGGATCTGGCATGTTACGCCGAAGACTGCCTGTCGCTTCCGTATGGTTAACGCTACCGGTGGCCAAAGAGTAAAAACCAGCTACTTGCTTCGTACCCGTCTTGCAAACAACGAAAGTTCGTGCAGCGCCAAGAGCTTGATTTTTTAAACCTCTCTGTTTTAACCATTCATCGAGTACCGTTTCCCCACTGACGAACTCTGCCAGTTGATGGGCGCTGGATAACGGCTCGGGCGCAGTTATACATCCCACTGAGGTTTCCTTGCCAGTAGTTTATTAATGGCAGGCTCATCCTCGACTGGTGCATCGAGCATATCGATGAACTCTGCATACTGTTCGTCGTTAAAATTGAAAACACGACGATCAAGGATCACGTTCTCCGCAGCCTTGCAGGCCATCTCAAGAATGAAGTCGGTTCGCGATTTATGAAGGATTTCTGCAGCGGCATCGATGAGTGCCCTCTGAGACTCTTTAGCTCTTAGGTTGAGTTGAACATCTGATTTCATACACACCTCTCTTGTATAGCAATTGATATACAAGAATAACACAACACGAATGTATAGCAAATGATATACACATCAAAGTGCCAACAACGCATTTAATGTTAAATATCAGTTACTTGCATCAATAAACTTCTGATGAAAACCATCCGCAGGACGCTGATCCCGCGGCCAAAGTGAAGTCCTCCGTCGGTCTCCACTATTATCGCTACCGGGTAAGCCGTCAGGCATGGCCCGGTTTAAAAAGATACGCTGACAGTTCGGCAGCGGTGATATCAAACTCGAATTGCTCTATTAATTCTGCCAGTTTTTTTCCGGCCGTTTCACAGTCAATCTGATTCAGCAAAATCTGGATAGCGACCAGTTTAAGCTGCGGAGTAAGATGTTCCAGCCGCGCCCAGCGTGGCTTTGACCTCAGTGTTTTTCCAGAACGTCAGCTTTGCTGTTTATTCGCCGTGCAAGCCATCAGTACTTTATCAAGCGCTCCTACCAGCCAGTCGATATCCTCTGTCTGGAACGCCATCGGCGGGCGTAGCCCAGCCGTTTTGTTTTCTCCGCGATAGCCACATCCGGAGCGGGCGTGATACTGGCTTTACTGGGATGGAAGCTTCTGGGTCTGATGATGATACCGGTTTTACTGGTCTGTCTGGTTTCCACCTGGCAGTACAGCCTGGCGATGAGAAAAGCAAACGGGACCGCCTCACGTCCTGCAGAAGACGGTTCATGAACCCCGCTAAGTCCTGGTATTGTGAAAAGCCTCTTTCCGCAAGGAAGGGGGCGGGTCAGGTAGTTCAGGTAACATCGTGGCCGATGATAATATGTCTCTTAGCCCGCGCCCGTTGTAACTGACTGACATTCAATTCCAGACCTTATCCGTGAAGCACTTATAAATTGCAATGGCCCGCAGGTGAAAACAAAGCTACGCCATACCACCTGCTTGACTTCTTCTGAAAAGAGGGAGAATGCGGGCAGTTAGCGTAACCCCCTTATATCCTCGTCTTTCAGGGCGGGGATAACGTGATGTAGCCCCCTGAAACACCAGACAGTAGCTGTATCTCCAGATAAGAGATAGGCTTGAATATATGTCTAACACTAACACCAATTTTGAGATGACCGGGATCCTGTTAGGGCAAGAAGTCCGTAAACGTAAAACTCCTCAGGAGAAGATCGCCATTATCCAGCAGACGATGGAGCCGGGTATGAATGTCTCCCATGTCGCCCGCCTGCATGGTATCCAGCCCAGCCTGCTGTTTAAGTGGAAGAAGCAATATCAGGAAGGCAGCCTCACCTTGCAGCGGCGTTCACGCATTACAATGAAAATCACCCGCATAGTGCGCTGGGATATCACTCTCCGAGAGAATACCGGCGGCAGCGGGCATCGTTAACTTAAGATACAAAAGCTGTCCGGAAATGGCGGGTCAAGATCAAGGGCGGGGATAACGCTATGCGATCGTTGTGTCAGCACTTTCCCTTTCTTATCGCCTTCGGCTGTTTTACAGGCTTTTCGGGTACCTGTGTCTTCGGCTTTTCAATATACGAGTTCACATTCCGGGCTCGCCGTACTGATCTCGTCCCCACTGCAACGCAGTATTAATCAACCTCTCCAGCAGTTGTTGCGCCTGCTGCCCTTTCTCCGGAAGATAAGCAAAGCTCTTCTCATCCATATAGCAGCACTGGGCCATTTCTAGCTGAACAGCATGAATATGGTTGACGGGATCGCCATAGTGACGGGTGATATATCCGCCTTTAAAGCGGCCATTGAGTATCCGGCTATACTGCGGGAACGCATTGCAGCTTGCCAGCAGCGCCTGGCTGAGCTGCGTCGAACAACTGGCGCCGTCCGCCGTACCAAAGTTCAGATCCGGCAGGCGCCCTTCAAACAAGCGCGGCACCACGGATTTGATCGAGTGCGCATCCCACAACAGCGCATAGCCAAATTTCTCACGCAGGCGTGCCAGTTCAGCGGCAAGCGCCTGGTGATAAGGCAGCCAGACCTGTTTTAGTATCGCGTCCTTCGCCGCCGCGTCAGGCGCACCGCCCGACACGAACAGGGCTTCGCCGTCAAAAAAGATATCGGTAAACAGCCCGGTTGTCGCCGTGCTGTAAAGCGGTTTATCATCCGCCGGGCGATTGATATCCACCACATAGCGGGAATAGCGGGCGCATAACGTGCTGGCCCCCATGTCCGCGATGGTCTGATAGAGCAAGGGAATATGCCAGTCGGTATCTTCCAGACGCTTCGCCCTCGGCGTGAGCCCCTGGGCGACTTCGGGTGTTAATAACGTTCCCGGGTGGGGCATACTGACCAGAAGCGGCAGGTTCCCCTGCTGCAAATCAAACGCCTTAATCACAATAAACCTCCTTACCTTGATAAATCACCTGTTTCGAAAGGGAGCCTCCCAGCCAGTAGCTTAGCTCCGCCGGATGAGCGATATCCCACGCCACGAAGCTGGCCTCTTTTCCGGCTTCCAGAGAACCGCAAACTGTATCCAGCCCCAGCGCCTTCGCGCCGTTAAGCGTCACGCCAGCCAACGCCTCTTCCGGCGTCATGCGGAATAGCGTACAGGCCATATTCATCATCAGACGCAGGGACAACACCGGCGAGGTGCCGGGATTTAAATCGCTGGCGAGGGCAATCGGCACCCGGTACTGACGCAGCAGATCCAGCGGCGGTAGCTGTTTCTCACGCAGGAAGTAATAGGCGCCCGGCAGCAGCACCGCTGCCGTCCCATGGCGTGCCATTGCGGCGATATCTTCTTCGCACAAATATTCCAGATGATCCGCCGACAGCGCATGGTAGCGAGCGGCCAACGCCGCCCCATGCTGTAGCGTTAGCTGTTCAGCATGGAGCTTCACTGGCAGCCCTAGTTCCCGGGCCTTCTGAAAGACCCGCTCCACCTGCGAGGGCGAAAATGCCAGGTGTTCGCAGAACGCATCCACCGCATCCACCAGCCCTTCCTGATGCAGTTCCGGCAGTAGTCGTTCGCAAATATAGTCAATCCAGGCATCTGCCCGCTCCTGATACTCGACGGGCACCGCATGGGCCGCCAGGCAGGTACTGCGCACGGTCAGCGGCAATATGTCGCCTAAACGGCGGATCACCCGCAGCATTTTACGTTCGTTAGCCAGATCCAGGCCGTAGCCGGATTTGATCTCCAGCGCCGTTACGCCGTCCCGGCACAGCTCCCGGATACGCTGCCGCGCGCTCTCCAGCAACTGGCTTTCGCTGGCCTGTCGCGTGGCGTTGACTGTACTGGCGATCCCGCCGCCGCCAGCCGCGATCTCCGCATAGCTCGCCCCGTTGAGACGTATTTCAAATTCCCGGGCCCGGTCGCCGCCAAACACCGCGTGGCTATGACAATCCACCAGTCCCGGCGTGACCACCCTGCCCTGCAAATCCATCCGCTGCGCAACGGGTAAGTCCGGCAATTCTGCCCGGTTCCCGACCCATAACAGCACTGCGCCGTCGGTCAGCATCGCGCCATCGTCAAGCAACTGATAATGCCCTGCGGCCATGGTGGCGATCCGGCAGTGGTGCCAAAGGGTATACATGACGCTCTCCTTTAACGACTGATGGCGGCGCCAGCCGCCGCTGCGGACTGCGCTTTGCGCAGGACATAGTAGAGCCCCGCCGGTAGCGCCAGCCCAATGAGCCAGGAGATGTCGATACCGCCCAGCATCTTCACGAATGGGCCGGAATAGAATCCACTATCAATAAACGGCGTCTGTACCGCCACTCCAACGAGATAAACCCCGAGCCCCGTCACATTCCACGCCCGATATTTCCCGTTCGGATCGTTCATCGCCTCAATGTCTATCGCCTGATGGTTGAAGAAATAGTAATCCACCAGGTTAATCGCGCTCCACGGTGTAAAGAAAGTCAACAGGAACAACAGGAAGGATTTAAAAGCCGACAGGAAAGAGTGTTGCCCGATAATCGCGATAGCGGTCGCCAGGGTAATAATCATCGCCAGCACCAGCAGACGTACCGACTGGCTTACGCGCACTCGCTGCTTCCCGCAGCTGTACACCGTCGCCAGGCACATCAGGCTGCCGTAGGCATTCAGGGTATTGATCGTCAGTTTACCAAACGCGATGCTCAGATATAACAGCGTGGCAATCGCGCCGGTGCCGCCCAGGCCGACGATATAGTCCACCTCATGACCGACCAGTTTTCCCTGCGAGAGAGCGGCAGCCAGCACCCCGACGGTCATGGCGATTTGCGCGCCAATCACCGAACCGCTCCCGACGGCGAAAAAGACCTTCCCGGGAGAGGTGCTGCGCGGCAGATAGCGGGAATAATCGGCAACATAGGGGCCAAAGGTGATCTGCCAGGAAGCCGCAAGGCCGGTGGCGGTTAAAAACGTACTCCAGCTAAAGGGTCGGATACTCAGCAGGTTGCCAATAGCCGGAAAGGAACTGATTTTCCACAGCAGGTAGATAAACGCGATAATCCCCACCAGGCTCGCCAGCTTACCCAACAGGTGGATCAACCGATAGCCGACATAGGCGATAACCAGCGTGGCGGCAGCAAAAAGCAGAATGCCGCTGGTTTCCGTAGTATGGAAAACCGCTGAGATCGCCTGGCCGGACAGCACCGCCCCGGTGGCGATAAAGCCAAGGTACATCAGGCAGACCAGCAGAATCGGCAGGCAGGCGCCGTAGACGCCGAACTGTACCCGGCTGCTGATCATCTGTGGTATCCCCAGCTGCGGCCCTTGCGCGGCATGCAATGCCATCACAATCCCACCGGCAATCTGCCCCAGCATAAGACCGGCCAGCGACCAGAAAACATTCCCGCCGAATACAATAGTTAATGCGCCAGTGACCATGGCGGTGATTTGCAGGTTAGCCCCCAGCCACAGGGTGAACTGGCTAAAAATGCTACCGTGGCGTTCACCGTCAGGGATGGGTTCAATAGAACGTGTTTCGATGTATGTTGTGTTGTTATTTTTCATGGCAGCACTCCGGTGAGGCGAAGGGGATACATTGCCCCCTTCGCCGGAGAAATTAGTCCGCAATCATTGGCAAGTTGAGTCCTTGCTCTCTGGCGCATTCAATCGCGATGTCATAACCCGCATCCGCATGGCGCATCACACCGGTGGCCGGGTCGTTGCTCAGCACCCGGGCGATGCGCTCCGCCGCTTCATCGCTGCCGTCGCATACAATGACGACGCCGGAGTGCTGGGAGAAACCCATCCCTACGCCGCCGCCATGGTGCAGGGAAACCCAGGTCGCGCCACTGGCGGTATTCAGCAGCGCGTTCAGCAACGGCCAGTCGGAGACCGCATCGGAGCCGTCCTGCATCGCTTCCGTTTCGCGGTTAGGGCTGGCAACGGAGCCGGAGTCAAGATGATCGCGGCCGATCACGATCGGTGCCGACAGCTCGCCGCTGCGGACCATTTCGTTAAACGCCAGGCCCAGCCGGGCGCGCTGTCCCAGGCCGACCCAGCAGATCCGGGCCGGCAGCCCCTGGAAGCTGATGCGCTCTCTGGCCATATCCAGCCAGTGGTGGAGGTGTTCATCATCGGGTATTAGCGCTTTAACTTTCGCGTCGGTGCGGTAGATATCCTGCGGATCGCCGGAAAGCGCCGCCCAGCGGAATGGGCCAATCCCCCGGCAGAACAGCGGACGAATATAGGCGGGAACAAAGCCTGGGAAGTCAAAAGCGTTTTCCACCCCCATCTCTTTCGCCATCTGGCGGATGTTGTTGCCGTAATCGAAGGTGGGAATGCCCTGCTGCCTGAAGGCGAGCATGGCTTTAACGTGTTCGGCCATTGAGGCTTTCGCCGCGTGGATCGTCTCCACCGGGTGGGACTGCGCGCGAGCGCGGTAGTCTTCCCAGCTCATGCCCAGCGGCAGATAACCGTTGAGGGGATCGTGTGCGCTGGTCTGGTCGGTCACCATATCCGGGCGCACGCCGCGTCTTACCAGCTCCGGTAAAATTTCCGCCGCGTTGCCATGCAGCGCGATGGATACCGCTTCTCCTTTTGCGGTATAGCGGGCGATGCGGGCCAGGGCGTCATCCAGATCGCTGGCCTGCTCATCGACATAGCGGGTACGCAGACGAAAGTCGATACGCGACTGCTGGCATTCAATATTCAGCGAACAGGCTCCCGCCAGGGTTGCGGCCAGCGGCTGGGCGCCGCCCATTCCCCCCAGACCCGCAGTCAGCACCCAGCGTCCGCGCAGGCTACCGTTATAGTGCTGGCGCCCGGCTTCCACAAACGTTTCGTAAGTGCCCTGAACAATGCCCTGGCTGCCGATGTAGATCCATGAGCCGGCCGTCATTTGCCCGTACATCGCCAGACCTTGTGCATCAAGCTCGTTGAAGTGCTCCCAGTTTGCCCAGTGCGGTACGAGGTTGGAGTTGGCGATCAGCACCCGCGGGGCATTGTCGTGGGTTTTGAAAACCCCCACCGGTTTACCGGACTGGATCAACAGCGTTTCATCATCATTGAGCTGCTTCAGGGTCTCAACGATCTTGTCGTAGCATTCCCAGTTGCGGGCCGCCCGGCCAATACCGCCGTACACCACCAGCTCTTTTGGATTTTCGGCGACATCAGGATCCAGGTTGTTCATCAGCATGCGCAGCGGCGCCTCTGTGAACCAACTTTTTGCGTTCAGCTTAGTGCCTCGCGGGGCTCTGATTTCAACATCGCGAAAACGGGTTGCTTGTTTACTCATGCGCTTTACCTTCTTATCCGTTACCTGTCATATGTTAATTAATTGTTAGTTTTGTTATTTGCATTTTAATTGTATATACATGATAAGCATATTGGATGCCAGGTTAGAAATTAATTTATAAAACCAATTAAATTCAACAAATTAACATAAAAACAGAAGGACATGCTGCGCTATACACTCGTGAACACACCGTGATGATGGGCCATTTTGGTGCAAAAATACAGCTCTACGCCTTATTTTTGTGCACTAAAACATCACAAAAAGATAACACTAGTGCATTTTCTATCTCGTCATAACTTCTTATCTCGCCATAGACGGCAGTACCAGATAACGCAAACACACTATAAGCAATTGTTTTAAAATAACTAAATAACCATATTATTGCGTATCCCTCTGGCAGTGGCACAAGTTTTGCTAGTTGTACATACAAGATTATACATAGCAGCATTTTGTCGCGTGACTCCCCTGCATTCGGGAACACCACACACAACAATCAGAGGCGTGAAGATGATTACCTTCCAGAATGTGACTAAGCACTACGACAACGGTTCGGTCGTAGTAGATGGCCTTAGCCTGGTAGCGCCGGGTGGCAAAATTACGGTATTTGTCGGCCCTTCGGGCTGTGGAAAAACCACCTCATTGCGGATGATTAACCGGTTAGTGGAACCGTCATCGGGCCGAATCCTGCTTAACGGCGAAGCCACCGAGCAAATGGATATCGTGCAACTGCGCCGCCGTATTGGCTATGTCATTCAAAATGCAGGTTTATTCCCTCACAAAAACATTATCGACAACATTGCCACCACCGCGATTCTCAACGGCGCCGCCAAAAGTAAAGCCAGAGCCAGAGCCGGGGAATTACTGGAAGTCGTCGGTCTGGATCCGCAAATCGCCAAACGCTTCCCCTGGCAGCTTTCCGGAGGCCAGCAGCAGCGCGTGGGCGTTGCCCGCGCCCTGGCGGCAGACCCGGAGTTTATGTTGATGGACGAACCGTTCAGCGCGGTCGACCCGGTGGTCCGCGAACAGCTGCAGGAAGAGTTTTTGCGTATTCAGAAAGAGGTGAGCAAAACCATCATTATGGTCACTCACGATATTGATGAAGCCATGAAGCTCGGCGACCTGGTCGCGGTACTTAAACCTGGCGGCAAGCTGGCGCAGATGGCCTCCCCAGGCGAACTGCTCAATACGCCGCAAAACGCCTTTGTGGCGGACTTTATCGGCAAAGACAGAGGCTATCGCAAACTGAGTTTCCACGCCGCCGACACAGAAACCGGGTTACGCAACGAGCCCTATGCCGAGCTGGACTGTTCCTTCGAGCAGGCCAAAGAGATGGCCATCGACCGCTGGCTGCTGGTTACCCAAAACGGCAAAGCGTTTGGCTGGTTCGACACCCATCAGCCGGCAACAGCAATTACCCACGACAACATCAATCTGGGGGCGACGTTCCACCAGCAGGGGAGCCCGTTGCGCCATTTGCTGGACGCTGCGCTGAGCTCGCCCAACCACCGGGCCGTGATCGTCGATGAACGGCAAATCCCGCAGGGGACCATCCACCTCGATCAAGTACTCGACATGTGTAAATCCACGCGCCAGGAGGGAGCATGAGATTCGATTGGCTATGGGCGCAGAGCGATAAAATCTTCAACCTGTTTCTCTGGCACAGCTATCTCGCAATTGTGCCGGTAGTGATAGGGTTAATTCTGGCGATCCCTGTCGGCTGGGGTATTCACCACCTGCCATCGGTCAAGTCGGCGATCGTTAACCTGTTTGGCTTACTCTATACCATTCCGTCACTGGCGCTGTTTGTGCTGCTGCCCCCGCTGCTCCACACGCAGATTCTGGACCCCATTAATGTTGTGGTCGCACTGACCATCTACAGCTTTGCGCTACTGGTTCGCACCGTCTGCGACGGGCTGGACTCCGTATCGGCCGATACCCGTCAGTCCGCGGCAGCGCTCGGGTATAAACCCGCTCAGCAGTTTTTCCAGATCGACCTGCCGCTGGCCGTGCCGGTGATTGGTTCCGGCCTGCGCGTTGCCGTGGTGTCTAACGTCAGTATCGTTTCCGTCGCGGCATTAATCGGCGCACCGCAGCTCGGCTCGCTGTTTACCCTGGGCTTCCAGCTGCAATTTCTGACGCCCATCATCGCCGGGATCGCGCTCAGCATCATTCTGGCGCTGCTGCTGGATATGCTGGTGGTTTACGCCACTCGTCAACTCAGCCGCTGGCAACCTCAGAGAGGATAATTATGCTTACCTGGTTTATGGATCCCATCCACTGGTTTGGTGAGGGCGGCATTTTCCCCCTTCTGGCGCAGCACATCAGCTATAGCGCTGTCGCTCTGGCGATCGCCTTTATCATCGCGTTTCCCGTCGGCTGCTACACCGGCCATACCGGTAAAGGGGAAGGCCTGCTCATCGGTACCACCAACGCCCTGCGCTCCCTGCCCTCATTTGGGCTGATTATTCTGCTGGTGATTTTACTTTCCGGCGAGTTTGAGTCCGATATGGCCTTTATTCTGCCCTGTATTCTGGTGCTGGTGGCGCTGGCGCTCCCGCCGATTGCGCTGGGTGTGCATGCGGGTATTCGCGCGCTCGATCCCTATGTCCTTGATGCCGCTCGCGGCATGGGGATGACGCGGCTGCAGATCCTGCTACAGGTGGAGTTGCCCTGCGCGCTTCCGCTGATCCTCTCCGGCGTGCGCAGCGCCACGTTGCAGATTATTTCCACCGCCACTATCGCAGCCTATGTCTCGCTGGGAGGATTCGGACGTCTGATTATTGACGGACGCGCGGCGAACGATTTCAGCCAGATGATCGCCGGCGCCATGCTGGTGGCGCTACTGGCTTTACTGATCGACTGCTTGTTCTCTTTCTCGCAAAAAATAGTCGTTTCACCCGGTATTACCCGGCGTATTAAAAACCCATAACCTCATTCCACTGCTCAAAAGGATACCTCAATGAATATGAAAAAACGTATTTTGACGCTGTGTTCAGCGCTGCTGCTGTCGGCGACCTCATCGGCCTGGGCCGCGCCGAAAGTCATTGTCGGTTCTGCAGACTTCCCGGAAAGCCAACTGCTGGGCACCATTTATGCGGGTGCGTTAGAAGCGCAAAACATCCCGGTGGAGAAAAAGCTGAACATCGGCAGCCGCGAAGTGTATATCCCGGCGCTGCTGGACGGCTCCATCACGCTGATCCCGGAATACAGCGGCGCGCTGTTGAGCTATCTGGATGCGAAAAATGCGGCACACGGTAGTGAGGACGTCGCCAGAGAGCTGGCCGCTAAGCTGCCGGAGAAAGTTAAAATGCTGCAGATCTCCCAGGCTCAGGATATCGACGTTCTGGCCGTGACGCAGAAAACCGCCGATAAATATAAACTGAAAACCATCGCCGATTTACAGCCTGTTGCCAGCCAGCTGGTGCTGGGCGGCCCGGCGGAATGGAAAACCCGCCATGAGGGGCTCTCCGGCCTGCGCGACGTGTACGGGCTGAACTTTAAGAGTTTTAAAGTGCTGGACGTCGGCGGGCCGCTGACGCTCAGCGCCATGAAAAATAACCAAGTCCAGGTCGCCGATCTGCTTTCAACCTCGCCAGCAATCAAAAAAGATCGCCTTGTCGTGCTGGAAGACACAAAACATCTGTTCGCGGCGCAAAATATTGTGCCAATCGTCGCCAGTGAAGCGCTGAATGACGCCGTGACCACCACGCTGAATAAAGTTTCTGCTCAGCTAACGACTGAAGATCTGATCGACATGAACGAGAAAATTGCCGAATTTGTCAGCATCGACGATATCGCGCATCAGTGGCTGGTAAAACACGGATTTAGCCAATAAGGTCGCAGACATGACAACTCCTCTGAACGGCAGCATTACCCTCGGGCGGGCACCGGGTACTGTGGATGAGATAGTGCGGATTGCCGACGGCGCGCCGATCGCGCTGGAGAAGGCCGCGCTGGATAATATGGCGCGGGTCAGCAGCCGTATTCAGCGCGCTATTGAACAAGGCCAGGTAATCTACGGGCTGACGACCGGCGTCGGCGATCTGGTCACCACCCGGCTTTCCCCGGACAGGATGACGGATACTCAGCTGAATATGCTGCGCAGCCACGCCTGCGGAGTCGGTCCGGACCTGACGGTGCGTGAAGTGCGGGCCATGATGGCGGTGACGTTAAAATCCCTGCTGCAGGGATACAGCGGCGTTACCCCGGCGCTGGCGCAGCGTATCGCCGATATGTTGAACCGTCAGGTCACGCCGTGGTCACCCGCCGGCGGCTCCGTCGGTTACCTGATTGCCACAGCCCATATCGGCCTTGCGGTCTTCGGCGAAGGCAAATGCTGGTATCAGGGAGAACTGCTGCCGGCGCAACAGGCGCTGACGCGGGCGGGTATCCCGCCCTATGTTCCCGGCCCCAGAGAGGGTCACGCGTTGGTCGGCGGCACCTATGAGATCACCGCGCTGGGCTGCCTGGCCGTGGCGGATTTCCAGCGTCTGCTCCCCGTCGCCGATATGGCGGGCGGGATGTGCCTCGAGGCCATGCGGGGCAATACGCGCGGCTACGATGCCCGCCTGCACGCCCTGCGCCCTCATCCCGGACAGCAGGAAACCGCGCAAAACCTGCGCCGCCTGCTGAAAGGCAGCGAGATCCTGGCGCGTTATCGCGACCACCGGGTTCAGGACGCGCTTAGTTTACGCTGTATCCCCCAGATCCACGGCGCGGTGCGCGACCAGCTGGCCCACTGTCGGCAGATTATGACCATCGAACTCAATTCGGTGACCGATAACCCGCTGTTTCTGGTAGAAGAAGACAGGCTTATCGTGATGCCAGGGGGCAACGGTCACGGTGCGCCAACGGCGCTGGCGCTGGATGCGCTGGCCGTTGCCATTGCCCAGTTGAGCACCGCTTCCCAAGCCCGTTGCGACCGAATAACCAATACGCATCTCAGCGGGCTGCCGGCCTTTCTTATCTCGCCGGATTCGGGGTACTCCGGGATGATGATCCCACCCTACGTCGCCGCTGCGCTGGCGGGCGATAACCGCAGTCTGGCCGGCCCGGCCAGTATCCACACGGTATCCACCTGCGCCGGTCAGGAAGATCATGTCAGCATGGGGGTTGCCTCCGCACGCAAAGCGCTTAAGGCGGTAGAAAACGCCGTAGACATCGTCGCCATCGAACTGCTGTGCGCCTGTCAGGCGCTGGAGTTCCATCGCCCGCTGCGTGCCGCCGTGGGCAGCGAGGCGACGCTGGAGAGAGTGCGTCAGGCGGTGCCGTTCCGGGATAAAGATACGCTGCTCTACCCCGATATACATGCGCTACGCGCCCTGATTCATCAGGGCGAACTCAGCGCGATGCTGCAGGCATTGTGCGAAGAGGAGTGACAACAGGCGCCGCAGAAGGAGCCTGCGGCGTGATTAAAGGGGAATCAGCGTGATGCGGGCCAGACGCGCGCCCGGAGAGTCCTGGATAACCAGCGCCACCGCTTCATCCACCAGCAGGCTGTCGTAATGTTCCAGTAAATAGCGTTGGTCGCCGACGCTCACCCGCAACGCGGGCCCGGCATTAAACAATATCCGCAGTCCGCCCTGATGCGACCACGTCCCCGCCCCGCACCAGCTCACCGTAGCCCGCATAGCGGCTTCCCGGTAAATCACATTAAAATCCAGCAGCGGGCCGCCGACAATCTCACAGGATACGCCGCTCGCGCCGTTAAACCCCAGCGCCTGGAAAGGCGTAATCAATGCGCTGCGCTGCCCATCGATTGTCAGGTACATCCCGCCGCCTTCCAGCACGCTGATATTGCGCAGGTAGCCGGGAAATGCGGAGAACGGACCAGGCTGGCGAATGGTCGCCAGGGAAATACGCCAGTCATATTCCCCCGCTTCCGGATAGCGGGCCACTTCGCGCGTCACGCCCTGGCCGTTTTTCCAGGGCATTTCCGTATACAACCCGGCAGGGAGCAGACGGATCATTTGCGCATGCTCCCTTCCAGGCGGTAACGCGGACCGGGATAGACCAGGCGCACGCTGGTGACGATTTTCTTCTCCTGACGGCCGGTCCACGTCCGACGATTGACCTGCAGACAAGGCGTATGTTCATCAATTTCCAGGTAAACACACTCGGCCCGCGTGACGTTGACCGCTTCAATAACGTGTTCGCCTTCAACAATCGGCGCAATTGAGGAGAGATAGGCGTTCGGCGTGATACGTGTAAAATCCTGCTGCAGGTAGTCAGGCACAACCTGCATATTCACCAGTCGGTCTTCCAGCATAACCGGTACGCCATTTTCATAATGGCAAATCAGCGAATGGTACAGACCGCAACCCTGCTGCATGCCAAAGCTGAACGCCTGCTGGGCATCGGCTTCGATTTCCGTCAGTCTGAAGACTCTGGCGTGGTGGCGATGGCCACGGCTGGCGATTTCGTCAGCGATATTGTTAATGTCCAGCAGCGCCGACTGGCCGCGGATTTCGGCGACAAAAGTACCGACCCCCTGCATCCGCACCAGCAAGCCCTCCGCGGTCAGTTCTCGCAACGCGCGGTTAATCGTCATTCTGCTATAGCCAAACAGCGTGACCAGCTCGCTTTCAGAAGGAACACGGTAATTCGCGGGCCATGCCCCGCTGTGGATCTTGGTTTTGATCATGGCCTTTACCCTTTCATAAAAGGGGGCGGGATGTTCAAGTAACTCATCCATGGAATCCGAATTTGACAGGTCGTTACGCGCCATTAACCATTCCTCATATGCTGACGTTGTCAGTTTACTCTATGACCTGTTAGATGTATATATATGTACATGTATATACATTAACACTGATAATAAGGTGGTAAAATGGCAGTCTGGTTGGCAGAAAAAGCGCTGTTGCCTGATGGCTGGGCAAATAATGTCGGCATAACCGTGTCCGAAGAAGGCATCATAACCGCGCTGGAAAAGAACTCAGCGCCGAATCCGCAGGCGACGCGCATCAAAGGGGTCGTCGTGCCGGGTATGCCGAACCTGCACTCCCATGCCTTCCAGCGGGCGATGGCCGGGTTAACGGAGGTGGCGGGAAACCCGTCGGATAGCTTCTGGACCTGGCGGGATCTGATGTACAGGCTGGTAGATAAAATTACGCCAGAACAGCTGGAAACCATCGCCAGCTATCTGTACATCGAAATGCTCAAAGCCGGGTACACCTCGGTCGCCGAATTCCACTATCTGCATCACAGCAGCAGCGGCGCGCCTTATGAAGAGCGGACGGAATTAGCGCTGCGTATCGCCAGCGCGGCGAAACATACCGGCATCGGCCTGACGCTGCTGCCCGTCCTCTACAGTTACGCCGGGTTTGGCGCGCAGCCGCCCTCCGTTGGACAGCGCCGCTTTATCAACGATAGCGACAGCTACCTGAATATGTACGAGTCGCTCACATCGCGGCTGGCCAGCGAGCCAATGCAGCGTACCGGTCTGTGCTTCCACTCATTACGGGCCGTTACGCCGGAGCAGATTGGCGCCATTCTGGCCTGCCATCCTGGCCAGCAGCCGATTCATATTCATATTGCTGAACAGCAAAAAGAGGTTGATGACTGCCAGGCCTGGTCCGGCGAGCGCCCGGTGGAGTGGCTGTACAACCATCTTCCCGTGGATTCGCGCTGGTGCCTGATCCACGCCACTCATCTGACGCCTCAGGAAACGATGAAGATCGCCACATCCGGTGCGGTGGCCGGCCTGTGCCTGACCACCGAAGCCAATCTCGGCGATGGCATATTCCCTGGCCCACAATATCTGGAGCATAACGGCGTCTGGGGAATAGGTTCCGACAGCCATATTAGCGTCAGCGTCAGCGAGGATTTACGCTGGTTCGAATACGGGCAGCGCCTGGTAGCCCAGCGACGCAACCGGCTCATCGTCCCAGGCGAGCCTCACGTCGGCAACGTGCTGTATCAAGGGGCACTACGAGGCGGCGCCAGAGCGCTGGGCCAAAACATTGGCCAGCTAAGTGTAGGATATCGGGCCGATCTTGTCGTATTGGATAGCCAGAATCCCTTTATCGCCAGCGCAGAAGACCAGATGTTGCTCAACCGCTGGATCTTCGCCTGCTCATCTAATCCCATTACCGCGGTGATGACTGGCGGACGCTGGGTGATTGAGGATGGGCATCACCATAAAGAAGAATCTGTCTCTCAGGCATTTATTCAGGTAATGAAAGATCTTGCAAAAGCAATTTCATCCGGTTCCCTGCGTGGAGCACGAGGAAACTCAGGTGTTATCCTGTCCCAGTTGTTCCGTGGATTTACAAAGACCATCAAGCATTATGATAAGATCGACAAAATCGTTCTTTGTGAGTCTTTCCAGAAAGCATGTGAGACTGCATACAAGGCAGTTATGAAACCAAAGGAAGGAACAATCCTTACGGTAGCGAAAGTAACAGCAGAGAAGGCAGTATATTGTGCAAGGAATACAGAAGATTTTGAAGAATTTGCTCAGGTAGTGAT
>ENA-OWPP01001479-OWPP01001479.1-human-gut-metagenome-genome-assembly--contig:-NODE-1479-length-19729-cov-4.588035_pt1 | contig 19729 bp, 7 predicted proteins | sample MGYA00248265_ERZ651848 | MGnify/ENA primary metagenome ERZ651848 (study PRJEB26924, sample SAMEA4378233) | human gut metagenome | biome: human gut; feature: human-associated habitat; material: faeces...
TTTGCCATTGATACTTATCCTGTAGTGTGAAACGGAAAAGTATTCTGACAAAGAGGGATAGGAGTACTTGGTATGATCAAAACGGTCGAATCGTTGCCACAGAGAATAGGGGGTTGCCGGGGGTTGGACTGCCGATGACGGCTAGAACCGCAGATGCAAAAGCCGATATTCGGTACACGGTGAATGGCAAACCTGTTGGCCCCAAGGGTCTCGGCTTCGAAGACGTGCGCGACATGAAGGAAGGTGAGTTCGTGACGAAGACTTTCCTCGACGCGTCGCTCACGGACGAACCGGTCGAGCGGACAATCCGCTACGAGGCGCCTTTCTTCAAGGTCGACCGCGAAGAGGACTACGGTGTCGCTTGGGCATTCTTCGAAGAGAAGTACGGCAAGGTCGATGCGGCAGCGCTTCAGGCGTACACGCCGCCCGAGCCGAAGTCCGAACCAAAGTCCGAGGGGAAGACCGACGAGAAGCCCGAAGCGAAGAGCAAAGGCGTCGCTCCCTCAAAAGCGAAGCAAGCCGCGAAGACTCCGAGAAAGCGTAAGCCGAAGAGCGACGCAACGGCGTCCGCAGACGCCGCGCAGCCCGTTCTCGACGGACTCGCCGAGCCTCCCGCGGACTGACGGAACGTGAAAACCTTTCGCCTCGGGCATTCGAAATCTTCGAAATCGAACCCGAGGCGAAACCCCGATACCGGGGATTCGCTATCCTTTCCAAAGCACACGACGAAAACCGCCTGAAAAGCTTCCGAAATACGCCCGACCGGTGACCGAGCCGGCCGAGGCCCGGATTATTTCATGCTTCAATCGCTTTCGTCCGACTTTCAACCCCTCGGTTTTTCCGACCAACCCGATCCCGGCCTCAGGCCCAAGGCGCCCGAACATGCTCCCGACCCTCACTTCCCGCGACATCGAAGAAGGCATGCGTTCCTACATCGAGCGCGAATTTCCCGTTGCGACGACGGCCTTTCGCCCCGAGGGGCGCTCGATCGTCGAGCACTTTCTTGAGAATCCCGAAAATCTCGTGAAGGGCCCCTGGCTGGAGATCCGCCGCCCCTTCCGCAAGAGCGACGGGGTGCTCGCCGACTTTCTCCCCGTATTGGCGGGTGAGCTCGGGGTCTTGTCGGGGTTCGAACCCCACCGGCATCAGGCGCGCGCGTTCGAGCGACTCGTCTATCCGAACCCGCGCTCGACGATCGTGGCGACGGGGACGGGGTCGGGGAAAACGGAGTGCTTCCTTTTGCCCGTGCTCGATGCGGTGCTCGCCATGAAAAAGGACGGGATCGAGGGAATCAAGGCGATCGTCGTTTATCCCATGAACGCGCTCGCCACCGACCAGGCCAAGCGCCTCGCGGAGCTCTGCCACGCCGTGCGTCAAGCGGGCGGTCCCGGAATTACGGCGGGTCTTTATACGGGTGCCCCGGGGAACGTTTGCCGGACGATGGAGGAAAATTCCTGCATCACGGACCGCGAAACCCTGCGCCGCACGCCGCCCGACATTTTGCTCACGAACTACAAGATGCTCGACTACCTGCTCCTGCGCGAGGAGGATCGGGCGCTCTGGAGGACGACCACGGCGCGGTCGTTGCGCTACCTTGTCGTCGACGAACTCCACACCTTCGACGGCGCCCAGGGGACGGATCTGGCGTGCCTCATTCGGCGCCTGCGGGACCGACTCGACTTGGGCGAAGGCTTGGCGTGCGTGGGCACCTCCGCAACGCTCGGGGGCGGGGACGGTTTGGAGCGGCTTCAGCAGTACGCGTCGGACGTTTTCGGCGCGGACTTTTCGTCTCCCGAGAGCGTCATCACCGAAGACCGGCTCGGAACGGTCGAATACCTGGAGAGTTTCGGCGACGCGAAGTGGGCGGGCGACTGGCCGACCCTCTACGAAGCGAAGCGCTTGGCAACGGCTCCGCGCTCGGGGAGCGTCGAAAATTTCATATCGCTTTCGATTCGCACCTGGCTCGGCAAGAACGTGATGCTGCGTGCCGGGGACGCGACGACGTGGACGCAAACCGCCCTCATGCTCTCGGATTTGCTCCCGCATCACCCCGCCTTCCGGCGACTCATGTCGGAAGCGGACGGGATCCTGCACCTCAAAACCGTGGCGCGGAACTGGCAGCGCGATGTTCCCGCCTTCCGGGGGCTCACGACTGAGGAAGTGCTCCTTCTTCTTCGGAGTTTCGTCGCTCTCGTTTCGATGGCGCGCTTCACGCGCGCGGACGGCAAGCTCGTTCCCTTTTTGAGCGTGCGGGTGCAGCTCTGGGTGCGGGAACTCGCGCAGATGCTCGCGACCGTCGAGCGCACGCCGAAATTGATTCCCATGGCGGACGTGAAGCCCGAGACGCCCCCGGCGCTTCCGGTTCTCACGTGCCGCGCCTGCAACGCGACCGCCTGGGGTGCGGTCGTGGCGGACGGGGAACTTCAGGGGGGCGCGCGGAATTTTTATCGCGCGTGGTTTTCGAAAAAGGACGTGAACGCCAAGCTCCTCTATCCCGTTGAGAAAAGCGAATTCGCGACGGTTCGGCGCCGCCATCCGGGCGAACTCATGCGGCTTTGCCCCGCGAAGGGGGTGCTTGCCTGGGTGCACGACACGGATCCCGAAAGCGTCTACGCGCCGAAATGTCCCGTTTGCGAGAAAGAGCACGACGCCGTCATCGTGCGCGTGCCGAAGATTCACACGAGCGGCACGAGTGCCGACGGCCGCTACGTGCGGCTTCAGACGAACTGCGCGCTTTGCGGCGCAACTAACTCCATGCGCATTCTCGGGGCGCGTTCCGTCACGATGTCCTCGGCCTTGACCGGGCACCTGCATTCGAGCAGCGCGAATGACGACCACAAACTCATCAATTTCACGGACGCCGTGCAGGACGCCGCGCACCGCGCGGGCTTCATGGAGGCGCGAAGCTTCATCTTCGTGCTGCGGCAGGCCGTGGCGGGGCTTTTGCGCGACTCCGAAGGGGAGGGGCTCGACTTCGAGAGTTTCCTCGCGAAAATCTCCGACTTCTGGCTGGAACATACGGGCGGTCGTCGGGCGCTTGAAAATTCCGATTCGCCCGCCCTGGTCGAAGCCGCCGAGCGCATCGCGGCGGCGCGCTTCGTCTCCGCCTTCATCCCCTCGTCGATGCTCTGGCGTCGCGCGTGGACGGACTTCCGGGCCGAAATCGCCGCGTACTACCGCGAACAAACGACGCGCCCCGTCAATACGCTCGAAGCGCAACTCGGTCGGATTCCGCCGCTTGACGACGAAACCGAAGAGGGCAGGCGCTGGAAGCGGCTCTTCGTCGACGTGAGTCGGCGCCTTCGCTGGGAAGCGTTCGTCGAGATGACGATGCGCGTTCACTCGGGACGCACGGTCGAGTCGCTCGGCATCGGTGCGGTCGAGCCCGATCCCTTTTTGGTCGACGAGGCGGCCGCGCGGCTCGAGCGCGTGTTGAGCGAACGGTGCCCGTCCCTCCGAGGGATCGACCTCAAGCGCTGCCGGCTTTTCGTCGAAGGCTTTCTCATGCACCAGAAGCTGCGCGGGGCGTTCGACGTTCGGCTTCCCGACGGCAACGAGGGCGCGGACGACTTCATGCGCTTCGTGCGTACGGGCTCGCAATACTGGTTCAGCCTGAGTCTTTACCTGCCGAGCTACGGCCCGAACTATCGGCCGCCCGCTCCCCTTGTTTTCAAGAAGCCCGCGAGTCCGGCGCTCCCCTTTTTCGACGCGGTCCTCCCGAAGGACGAGCGAAGCGACAACTGGTACACCCTGTGGCTTGCGCGCACTCTGGGCGAAGACTTGGAAGTCACGCACGCGCGCGGCGACATTTACCGCGCGCTTCTCGACATTCTCGTCGAGTCGAACGCCGTGACCGCCACGACGATGTCGGAAAAAACGGGGAGTCTGGACGTTTATCTCCTCAATCCGCGCACCTGGCTCGTCAAGCGCAGGCTCGCGCGCGCCGTTTGCCCGCAGTGCGGGCGCTCGCACGTGATCGACGCGGACCGCGCCACCTTCTGGAGCGCCATGCCCTGTCTCTCGCAGGGCTGTATGGAAAAGCGGCACGAGGTCACGATGCTCACCGACGACGACGTGACCTACCGCGGCGCCCCCGTGCGCGTGACCGCGCGCGAGCACACGGGCAATCTCGAACACCAAGAACGCGGCACGATCGAAAAGAGCTTCATCGAAGGGCGCGAACCCTGGGACGTCAATCTCCTTTGCGCGACCCCGACCCTGGAAATGGGGATCGACATCGGGGACTTGAGTACGGTGCTCCTTTCCTCCATGCCCCCAGGGCCCGCCAATTACGTGCAGCGCATCGGTCGTGCGGGACGCCGCGACGGGAACGCCCTTGCGATGACGGTCTGCGACACGGGTCCGCACGCGCAGTACTTCTGGGCGGCTCCCGAGAAGATGCTCGAGGCCGAGGTGAATCCGCCGGGCGTCTTTTTGCACGCGCCCGCGGTCCTCGAGCGTCAGCTCTTTGCCTTTGCAATCACGCGCTGGATGAGCGCCACGCCCGAGGCGAAGATTCCCGACGCGATCGGGGAGGTTCTGCGCGGCTTCGAGGCCGCGGATCCGGCGGGTGCGACCGACGGGACGGGTTATTCCGACTCGAACTTCCCCTTCGGGCTTCTCGACTTCGTGAAGACGAACGCCGAGGTGCTCCTTGCGGACTTTGCGGCGCTTTTCACGAAGCCCGGGCAAACGGGGACGATTTTCAGCGCCGAAGAGCGCGCGCGCCTTTTGGCGTTCCTCGTCGACACCTCGGTCGACACGCCCTCGGTGCGCACGCGTCTTCTCGGAAAAATCCGTCGGCTCCTTGCCGAAAAGAAGGGCTACGAGAAAAAGCGCGAAAGCTATCAGGCCGCCGTCAAGCGCCTCAAAAAGGGACCGATCGACGAACACACCGAACGCACGATCGAAGAGCTCAAGGCGAACATCGACGCGCTTCTGGAGCTTTGCCGCGAAGAATTCCGCGAAAAGAAAACGCTCAACGTTCTCACCGACGAAGGGGTACTACCCAACTACGCCTTCCCCGAAGAGGGAATCGGACTCGACGGCCTCGTCATGCGCGTTCGCGACCGGCGTCCGCCCGAAACGCGAGAAGAAACGGCGCGCGAAGCGATGCTCGCCGCGGAACGCGAAGCGTCGGTCGAAGGCGACGAAAGTCGGTCGGAGGAGCCCTCGGAATCGAGCGCACCGAGTGCATCGAGCTCGAGCGCAAAGAGCGCGGCTCGCACGAAGAAAAAGGGCGTCTACAAGCGCTTCAACTTCCGTCGCGCCGCTTCGACGGGCCTTTTCGAGTTGGCCCCGGGGAACACGTACTACGCGAATGAATTTGTCCTTCACATCGATCAGGTCGATCTTGCGGACGACAAAGTCGCGTGGTGGCGGTTTTGTCCCGTCTGCAACCATTCGGCGCTCGATCGACCCGAGGAGAAGACCTCCGCCTGTCCGCGCTGCGGGAGTCCCGCCTGGCAGGAAGTCGGGCAGAGCCGTCCCGTTTTGCAGTTGAGAAACGTCTACGCCTACGCCGACATCCGCAAGGACCGCATCGCGGACGACCGCGAGGACCGCAAGCACGTCGAACAGAGCCGCATCAAGTTGATCGACATCGACCCGCGAGTCGAGCGTCGGAGTTTCGTGCTGCCCGAAAGCGACGGGTTCGGGTTCGAGTACATCCCGTCCGTCACCTTCCGCGACTTCAATTTCGGTCGCTACGGGCAGGGTACGGGCGAAGCATTCGAAGTCGCCTCGCAGAAAATCGAAGCGCCGGGCTTTCGCGTCTGCAAGCACTGCGGGCGACTCGCCAAAGAAGTGCGTCGCAACGAAAAGGGGGAAGAATTCAAGGTCGGGCGCGAAGAGCACGACTTTTCCTGTCCCGCGGCCAAAGATCCCGCTAAAGCGGAATGGATCGAGGGGCTCGTCCTCTCTCGCTCCTTTGCGAGCGAAGCACTTCGCATTCGCGTGCCTCAGGGGATTCTCACCGAAACCCATTCGCCCGCGACCGTGACGGCGTCGCTCGTTGCGGCGCTTCGCCTCGGGCTTCGGCAGTACTTCCACGGCTCGGTCGACCACCTCAAGGTGACGCCCTTTGACGAACCCGCCGAAGGCGGACGAAAGCGCGTGCACTACATCGTCGTCTACGACACGGTTCCGGGCGGCACGGGGTACCTGAAGGAACTCATGGCGAACGAAAAGAATCTGATCGACGTCTTCCGCTCGGCGCTCTCTGCCATGAGCGAATGCCCCTGCGGCGAAGATCCGACGGCCGACGGCTGCTACCGTTGCGTCTACGCGCACGGGGACGCCTCCGGTCGGTCCGAAATTTCCCGCTCCTGCGCGATCGAAACCGTCTCGGAGGTAATCGCCAAAGCGGCCGACCTCAAGCCGGGATCGATCGACCTCTCGGGCGGAAACTCCCCCTTCGACAGCGAGTTGGAACGCCTTTTCATCGGGGCGCTGCGCCTTGCGAAGCCCGCGATCGAGTCCGTCAAACGCATCCCGACTGGGAACGGTTTGTGGCATTACATGCTTCGTACGAATACGGGGCGCCTCTGGCGCGTCGAGCCTCAGGAAGACGTGAGCGGCGAATGTCCTTCGCGTCCCGACTTCCTTTTCCGGCCCGTGCGAGAAAGCGACCGCCGGCCCGATCGGACGATGGCGGTCTTTTTGGACGGGTGGGCTTACCACGCGGACATTCTCGCCGAGGACTTTGCAAAGCGTCAGAGCCTCATGAATCGCGGCATGCGCGTCTGGACCCTCGGCTGGAACGACGTCGCGCCGCGCGCGATGCCCGATGCGGATTTCGCTCCCGGTCCTTCGCTGCCGGCACTTGCGACCCTTTCGCCCCGCCATCCCGTCTATCTCCGGTGGCGTGCCGCGCAAAAGCAGCTCACCGGTCGGGACTTCCCCGAATGGACGGAAGTGGCCGAAACCTGGGCGACGCAGGCCGACGCCTTCGATCGGCTGATCGCGTGGCTTGCCGACCCGCAGAAGGCCGAAGACTGCGCGAAGGCCGCAAACTTCGCGATGCTCGTTTCCGAGCAGACGAAAGCACTCGATCCCGCCGACCCGCAAGCGCTCCTGCGCCGCGCGAAGCGCGCGAGCGACGCGCTTTGTGCGTCCGATCTGATCGACGCATCCGAAGCCCAACCGCCCCAGTGGTTGGACGGCACGCTCGACTCGCCCGACGACGTTCCCTTCCGGCGCACCTACCGACGCCTGACGGGCGCGAACGGGGCGATCCTTTGCGCCAACCCCGGTGCGTTGTCGGGGGTGTGCGATACGCGCGCCTCGGGCGTCTTCGAAGCGAGCGTGCGCGCGCTCTGGTCGGAGGCGGGGTCGCTGCAGTTCTCGAACGAACTCGTCCTTCTTCCGGCCCTTCCCGAAGTGAGGGGAGGGGAGGGGGGTGCCCCGGATGCCTGCGCTTCCCGCGCCCCGTGGGCGAAGGCCTTGGATCGACTGCGCGGCAAAGTGGTTGCGGAAAGCGAATCGGAGGCGGCGCTCCGAGCGCTTCAGGCGTCCTTCACCGAAGCCCTGAAGGCGCAGGAGGAGGGTGCGTCCGACGTGTCCGATGTGACCGATGCTTCAGACGCTCTCGCGTCGCCCTCCTCAACGGACTCCGAGTCGAGTGCGAATTCCGCTTCCGCGCGAGCCAATCGTCTCTGGGCGTCGGTCCTCGATCTGCTTCCCGAGGAACTGTTGCCGCTTGCCGGTGCGCTCGCAAGCCGCGCCGTTGCGATCGACGAAAAGGACGTGGGCGTCGACCTTGTCGATCCCGCGCTCGGCGAAGTGGTCGCGACCGCCGAACTCTATTGGAAGGAAGCGGCCCTGGCGGTCGTGCTCGATGAGGCCGAAGCTCCGACGGAAACCCGCCGGGCGGGCGTGCGCTGCGTGAACGGCTCGGCTCCCTTGAAGCGCGTGCTCGAAATCATCCTCGCGCACCCGGGGTTGCCGAAGGTCGAATAAAAGAAGAAAAACGCCGGACTAAGGTCATCACGAAACGAAGAACGAATTGAAGAAAGCATCGAAGGACGAACAGACGATGAGCGAAACGAACCGAACGAACGAGCAGAATGCGGCGGCTGCGGCGGACCCGGCCAACGTAACGGAAGCGCCGGATGTGTCGAAAGCGACGAAAAAGCGCAAAACGACGAAGCGCTCTCGCAGCCCTCAGCCCGAGACCGCGCCGCAGACCGAACGCAAGCTCGTTCTGAGCCGCGACGTGCTGAGCGCGAGCGCCCGCCTTACGGGCAAGCCCAAGCAGGTCTTCTCGCAATTCGTGATGCGGCTTCGCCGCGGCGTCGACTACCCTCGACTGCCGCTCGCGGGTGCTTCGCTTTACGAGCGCATCGTGCTCGACGAGGATCTCAACGTCGTTTTGAAGGCCGTCAACGACCTCATGGTGCTCCTTTGGACCGGGACGGAAGCGTCGGCCGCCACCTGGGCGGACTATCACCGTTGCGAAGTCAATCCCCATACCGGGGAACTTCAGGTGTATCACGTGAACGAGCCGGCTCCCGCCGCCGAGTCGCGGCCCGCGCCCGACGAAAAGGTGCCGCGCGTACCCGTCGATACCGAAACCGAAGGCGAAGCCGCGAGTGCCGCGGATCGTCCGCAGGAGACGGCTTCGGTCGAAGCGGGCGAGGGTGCGCAGAGCTCCGCCCCGGCCGATCCTTCGGGCTCGTGCGCGCTCTTTGCGGCGCTCACCAATGCGGACCTTGCCGAATTGGGACTTCCCGACGAGCTCGTTGCCGAGTTGCGGTCGTTTTCTCGACTCTCCGATTTCGAAGCGTGCCAGACGCACTTTCCGCAGCCCGTCTACGAGGCGCTCACGTGGCTCCTTCAGGGGGAACCGAAAGAGAGCGTCCTCGAAGCCTACGGGGAGGCGGCGCGGCGCGCGCGGCGCGCGGCGGAAGGGGAAAGCGCCGCCGGGCTCGACCCCTCGCACTTCCACGTCGTCACGAGCGACGAGGAGCTGCGCGACATTCTCGATCGACCCCTCGACGAGTGGCGCGTCTTCTTGCATCCCACGCAGCGCGACATCGTGGAAAAGGCCTGGTACGGCGCCGTGCGCGTGACGGGCGGCGCGGGTACGGGTAAAACCGTCGTGGCGCTTCACCGCGCGCGTCACCTCGTGCGTTTGCCCGACTGGAAGCCGAAGGACAAGGTGCTCTTTACGACCTTCACGAAAAATCTCGCGCTCGATTTGGCTTTCCAGGTGAAGACCCTCTGCTCGAAAATCGAAGCAAACCGCATTCAGGTCGTCAATATCGACGCATGGCTCGCAACCTTCGTGCGTCAAAACGGAGCGGGCCTTCAGGTAGCCTACCCGGGCGAAGCGGGGTCCCCTTACGAACTCTGCTGGGAAGCGGCACTGGAGCGGCGTCCCGCCTCGATCGATTTGCCCGAAAGCTTTTACCGGAGCGAATGGGAGGAGGTGGTGCTCCCGAACCACTGCACGAGTTCGCGCGACTACTTCCGGGCGCCGCGCACCGGACGCGGACAGGCGTTGTCGCGGGCGGAGCGTCGCGACATCTGGCCGGTTTTCGAAGAAATGCGCACGCAGCTGCAGTTGCGCGATCTGATGACCGTCGAAGACGCCTGCGCCTTTGCCGAACGGATCGTGCGCGAGACGCACCCCATGGGGCTTTACCGCGCCGTCATCGCCGACGAAATTCAGGACTTTACGCCCGGGATGCTGAAGCTCCTGCGCGCGTTGGCGCTCGACGTCTCGAAGCTCGAAACGCCGATCGAAGGGGACCTTTTCTTGGTGGGCGACCCGCACCAGCGTATCTACGTGAAGCCCGTAGCGTTTTCGAGCTGCGGCATTCAGATTCGCGGGCGCTCGAAGAAACTGCGCGTCAACTACCGTACGACGGACGAAATCCGCAAGACGGCCGAATCGGTCTACGCGCGCGGAGCGGTCGACGACATGGAGGGCGGCAAGGCCGAGAAGACGGGCTACGCGTCGCTTCGACACGGGGCGGCGCCGGAAGTCTTTGCGGCCGACTCCTTTGCGGCCGAATGCGATTGGATTGTCGAACAAGCGAAGGCGCTCGCCCGCAACGCTTCGGCTGCCGTCGAATTCTCGGAAATGTGTGTTGTCCTTCGCACCCGCGCCGACATCGAACGCTACGAGCAAGCGCTCACGGAGCGCGGTCTCGACGTACGCAAAGTCAGTCGCAACGCGGCCGACGACCCCGAACTTCCTGGTCTTCGCATCGCGACGATGCACCGCGTCAAAGGCCTCGAATTCAAGGCGGTCTTCGTCGCGGGCATGAACGAAGGCGTCTTCCCGCAGCCCGCTCCAAAGGGTGCGGACGCGCCTGCCCGCCGTCACCACGAGCGACTCGAAAAGGCGCTCTTCTACGTGTCGGCGTCGCGCGCGAGCCAGCGGCTCTTCTTCAGCGCTTCGGGGAAACCGAGCCGGTTCCTGCCGAAGACGAAGTAAGGCGTAATACGACAATCGGGCGGATACGGCTCCGTCCGATTGCATTTTCACTCCCGAACGGGAGGGGATTTGATATTCCGGATGTCCGGAGAACGCACCGAGGCTCGCCGCAAAAGGGTAGGGCGGAGTGCCCGACTCACGACCCGCAGTGGGGCCCCGAGGCCCTACAGGCGACCGTGGTAGGCTGAATTTTGTCGGTGAGGGATCCCTGAATGAGACACCCCGAAGGGACTGAGCCGACGAAACCAGCGTGGAGATTCGTGATGACCGATCAGGAAGACTTCGACGAAGAAGATCCGTACGACGACGAGGAAGACGATCGAACGCTCAATGAGCGCATGTGTGATGTCTACGGTGACCGGGAAGACTGGGAGGCCGACGCGACGGACGCGGAGGAGGTTTTCGGGTACACCGACGCGTACCGTAAGTTTCTTGAAAACGGCTGCCGCGGCATCTTGACCTACGAGGAGGCCGTCGAAGCATACAAATGGAGTACTGGGATCGATCCCGACTTCGTGACGAGCTGGCCGGAAATCGACTGGGTTAAGCGCATGAGAGATGATTGTGCGGAAGGCGAGGAACGTATCCGGGCCGGATATGGTCTTAGTTTGGAAGAGTTCTACGCCCTCTACTGGCCCTACGAGCCGATGATTCGGTTTGCTTATTGAGGTCTGAACACCCGAGGTAGAGCAAGGTTTGGCGGCCGCCCGCCGCGTTCCGTCGGTTGACTGGTCTGCGGGCGGGATGCGCCGATGGACCTGAGCCGACGGAGCTGCGGAAACAAAACGGAGAATCGAGATGACCGACCATGAAGACTTCGACGAAGAAGATCCGTACGACGACGAGGAGGAAGACGATCGAACGTTCGACGAGCAAATTGACGATTAAGCGGCGGGTAGGGCGGTTGCTCGACGATGCCTTGACGCGGTCGTAACGGCGAAAAACTGCGAATTGACGGGTTCTCGGACGGTTTATGTAGGCGACCGGCAGGCCGGTGGCCCACTTTCCAAGAGGTGTAACCTCAAAGAAGGTTCTCCGTCGCCGGAAGCCGATAAAGGAGGTGCTCGATGTCGATTTCGTTGAGAGATCAGCTTCGCCTGGCCCGCAAAGAAGACCTTTTGCCCGCCTCACGGCCCAAGCCCCAGCCCCGGCCGAAGCGCCGCCATGAAGGTCCGCCGTCAACCGCAGGGTCGAGTCGCCGGTCGTTGTTGTCGGAGCCCTCAAGGACGAGAGCCGAGCGTGCCGCGGCACGGCACGAGCGACCCGGCAGGGAACACATGGCGGACCTCATCCCGAAGCGCCCGCAACGCGCCGCACCGGTTGCAACCGAAAAACCGCACCGCAAACCGCCCGAGGAACCCGCAAAACCCGTCATCCGAAGCGTTCAAGAGATAGCTGCCCGACGTGCGGAACAAGCGATGCGCTTGTCGTCGGGCCTGCTCAAACCTTTTCGCGGCGGCGAACGCGCGACCCTCAGGGACTACGCGGCACCGCCAGTCCATAACATCTACACGCCGTTGGGCGGCAAGCCCGATCGGTGAAGCAGAAGTCATACGACGAACCGAATCAAAAACCATCCGAAAATCGGCCCAAAACTCAAAATTCAACATAACGACTATTATGTTGAATAATTTTTGAGCATTTTTCCTCGAAAATTTCGCTCGAATCCGTTTGCGTCGTTTGTGCTCGTGCGAGTCCGAATTTTCCTTTGAGCCGCTGCAAACCAAACCTGAACGCTCAGAGCCGTCCACATCCGCTCATCCGTCACCGTCAAGCCGTTCCGTTACCACCGTCCTTGTTTCAGAGGTTGATCGGCGTGTCCGTCAGTTCACACAACCTTCGTCACGACCGGATGCATCACCGATGCGATGTGCGCGCTACGGGCGTTCACCGACCTTCCGAAGAATCGGGAGTGCATCCTGCCGAATGTCGGTATGGCCCCTCGTAAAGGAAAAGGGATTGGGCACGGGACCGCGGAATGTCGTGGATGAAATTCACGGACGAATCGGCCCCGATGCGTGTTGCCGGGCATTCCGGTGTTCCCGAGAACGGACAGGAACGCCCTCTTCTGAAAAAACTTTAAATCTGCGGAGTTCCGAAGGCTTCAACGTTTTCCGGCTCCCCGCTTCCCGGCAGTCTCGCAGGGATCGGGGCTTCGGAGGCTCAAAGCTTCCGGACCTCGTAGCTCTCTTCCGCCCAGACGGGCGCGACGACGCGAATTTTGCGCGCGTCGAGTTCCGCCTTGAGCCCTCGGTAGGCCACTCCGGAAGCGACGTTTCCTTCGAGAAGCTTCTTTTCGGACGAGGACGAGAGGACAAGCGTCGGACACTTCAATTTTCCCGTATTGGGAACGGGCACCGTGAAGTCCGCGTGTGCGATCTCGGCGTAGTCGATGCGGCGCGTGCGGCCCTTGTTGTCGGTGACGACGATCGCATCCTTTTCAAAGCGCGCTTCCCGATCCCACGTGCCCGCGAAGCGCTTGAGGACCTCGGAGACCCCCATGGCGGTCACACAACCGTAGGCGACGAGCGGAAACGCGATCGTTTCCATGGTTGCGGGGACGCCGTCCGCAAAAAGAGTAAGAAGAAGTCCCGCGCCGACGACGGCGCCCGCGGCACCGAGCGCGGTATGGGGTTCGTGAGCGACGATGCGCCAGCGAGGCGCTTCGGTGGCGGACCATTCGTCCGCAATCGGTTTCCAGAGCATGGGGGTTGCGCGTTTGCAAAAAGAATCGAAATCAACCAGCGGCCGGCTGCGGGTTTGTCGGCTTTCGACTTCCCTCGCTTTCAGCCTTCAGGGCTTCAAGCATTGTAGCGTTTGCCGCACGTGCCGCTTTTCGTCCGCATCGCGCCTCCCTACACGGTTTTTTGCATCCTTTTTCAGCATATTTTGCTTGTCTACGGGCTGAGGCAGGTTGTTTCTTCGCAATCGGGTACGGTTCCCGTCCGACGGCATAGTATGATGATACGTTTGCAAACTCATTCCTTCGAATTTCCCCATGACCAAGCAACTCGACGGCAATGCGTACTGGAGCGCTGCGTGGCTCACAGCTTGCGAACGGTTCACCGACGAAAAGTCGTTGAAGCGCGCGGCAAATCAGGTGAAAAAGGCCGGGTTCCGTGCGGGTCTCTCCGACGAAGGGATTCGCTTCATTTTTCGTAAGACCCGCGGCAACAGCCACTACGGGCGGATCCTCTCGTCTCGGGATCCGTCCGACACCGCCTGGCAGTGGTTCTTCGACGATCTCGCGGCCCGTCCCGACCTTGTCGCCTCGATTCAGTGCGGGGAGTTGCCCGTGGAGGTGGACGAGCTTCTCAAGCAGTACGACCTCTCGCTCTACCCGCGCTCCGTCGAGGAGTTTTACTTCGAATGCAACTGTCAGTCGGGTTGCGGGGAAATGTGCATGCATGCGCTTGCCGCCCTTCAGTGGATGGCGGAGCGCATCGCGCGCGATCCGCTCGCGCTTTTCGAGTGGAACCGCATCGACTTGATCGCGGAACTGCGCGCGCGGGGGGTCGAGTTGCGCGGGCTCGGAAACCTGCGAATACCGCGCTTTTCGGACCACATCGCCGCGGCCGAGGCCCTCGTGCCCGACGCGACTCCCGAAGTGCGCGCGGGTCGTACGCCCGAAGAGATTCTTCGTTCCGTTCCTTATGCGCTCCTCGGCGAATCCGAGGTGTACCCGGAAGCGTATCTCTCGCAGTCGCTCACGCGCTCGGGAACGTTCGGCGACTGGATGAAGCGTTGCCGCACGAAGAGTGCCAAATGGTGGAAGGAGCACCTCACCTTCATGGCCGGTCGCGTCACCTTCCCCGACGAACTTCCGGTAAAAGCCGACGGAACGACCTATACCGAACAAGAGACCGAGTGCGTCAAGGCTTACCTCAAGCGCTGTCGGGACGAGAGTCGCTCCTACGAATACGACTTCTTCAAGCGCTTTGCCGAGGGGTCCGAGGTGAAACCCGGAACAGGCGTCAATGCGATGACGGAGGCCGAAGCCCTTCGGGAGTCGATGCTCGGAGAGATTGGGGAAACCCAGGTTCCCGACGACATGGAAGAGGTCTCGGGCGGTGTCAAAGAAGACGACCCCGAAGAAGTACCTTCGGACCTCCATGCTCCCGCGGCTCAGATCCTCGCAATGCGCCTCGGTCGTTGGCGACCGGGCGTACGAGGCCTCAAACTCGGCGTCGTGCTTTCAGCCGAAGGTACGGGCCTTCGAGTCGCGGTGCGCGAAGTCGACACCGGGGACGATTCAACCGCGTCGCAGGCCTCGGGCGACGTCATGCTCACGTCCGACTACGAGTCGAAACAGTCGAAGATCCGCGAAGCCGAACACGAGAAGCAGGAGCACCTTCTTTCCGCCCGCGAGATCGATGCGCTTCGCAAGCCCGTCTCGTTCGAGCGGTACTTGGGCGCCCTCCTCTTTTTCACGGACCTTGAATCGCACGAGCTCGATCCCGTTCACGAAGCGTGGCGTCAGATTGCGGTCGCGGCCGCGCACCTCGTCACATCGGGGCTCACCATCCCGAAGCCTTTCCTGCCGGATGCGCTTGACTGGGCGATGACGCGCGTTTTGATGTTCCCGATCGTGAACGCCCCGGAGGTCGCACGCGTTGTCACCTTGCTTTCGGCCGCCGTCGAACCTGTTGCCGAAAAGATTCTGGAGCCTTTCGAAGGGTTCCGGCGGTTCCTGCCGCGCGCTTTGCAGCAGCTCCCCGCTTCGCGCCTTGAAGCGCGCTTCGCATTCGCGCGTCGTACGACGATTGCGGCCCTCGCTTTCGCGTCGACCGCGTTTCTGCGCTTTACGAATACGGAAAGTCTCTCTTCGCGCGCGGGTCTCATGGAGCGGCTTGCACTCGGGTACGACGTTTCGCGCCTCGACGCGATGCTCTCCCCCGAAACCGCCCGATTCGTCTTCCGCGGGTTCCTCCCGATGATTGCTGCGGACCTCTTCGACTTCCGCCCGGTCGTGATGCTGACCGCTATGAATACGAAAGAAGGCGAAACGATGGGCTTCGGGCTGACCTTCGGGATTGCGCCAAAAAATGCGAGCGCATCGAGCGGAGCACAATCGCCCTTCTCTTTCGCACCGGGGAAGAATGCCGTGGAGGCGATCACGCTTGCCGAGCTCGTCTCGGACGAGCGGTGGTCGAAGTACAAATTCCCGGCCCTTCAGGCCCTTGAAATCGTGCGACGCCTCTGCCCGCAGTTGGACGACTTGGCGCGCCACCCCGAGGAACCGACGCCGCTCACCACCGAACAAACTGCGGAATTCCTCTATAAGACGGCGGCGCTTCTGCGTCACTTCGGTGTTCGCACTGCCATGCCCGCGGAGCTTCGCAGCATGGTGAAACCGCGTCTGGTCGCGCGCATCGGTACCTCCAAGATGCCCGCCGGCACGAAGAGCTACCTTACGCAGGACGTGCTCTACGACTTTGACTGGCGCGTCGCGATCGGCAACCAAACGATCGATGCCGACGAATTCGTCGCTCTCGCAAAGCACAAGGGGAAGATCGTTCCGTTGAACGGGTCGTTTGTGTACCTCGACCCCGCGATGGTCGAGGAGCTCCTTTCGTCCCTGAAAAAGGCGAAGAAGCCCGACTACTTCGAAAAGTTCCGTGCTGTCCTGATGGGCTCTCTCGACGGTGCCGAAGTCGCCGTTTCGGATGTCGTCGAGCGCATCAAGAGCGGCATGCTCGACGCAAGCGACCGGTCCGTTCCGTCCACCGTCCGCGCGACGCTTCGCCCCTACCAGGTGCGCGGCTTCTCCTGGCTCATGAAGAACATCGATCTGGGGATGGGCTCGCTCATCGCCGACGACATGGGTCTCGGGAAAACCTTGCAGGTGATCACGGCCCTGGCCGCCTTGAAGCAGGAAGGGCGTTTGAACGGCCCCGAAGGCGCCCAGGCGCTCGTCGTTGCTCCGATGTCGCTTCTTACCAACTGGTCGCGCGAAGTGGAACGTTTTGCCCCCGAATTGACGACGAAGCTCTACCACGGCGCGGCGCGCGAACTCGTGCGCTCGGGCAAAAAGGCTCCCGACATCATTCTCACGACCTACGGGACGCTGAGAAGCGAAGTCGAACTCCTCTCGAAAGATCCCTTCCGCGTGCTTGTCATCGACGAAGCGCAGGCGGTCAAAAACTACACCTCGCAGCAGGCGCGCGCCGTGCGCGCGATCCGTGCGGAGCACGTGATCGCAATGACGGGTACGCCTGTGGAAAACCGACTGCTCGAATACTGGTCTATCTTCGAAATCGTGCAACCGAAGCTCTTGGGGTCGGCCGCCGACTTTCAGCGGCGTATCGCCAAGCCCGTCGAAATCGATCACGACCCGGAGGTGCTCGAACGCTTCAAGAAGTTGACGAGTCCTTTCATGATCCGACGCACGAAGGAAGACAAGAACGTCATTTCGGACCTGCCCGAGCGCACGACGATCGATACCTTCACGACGCTCACGAAACGTCAGGCCGAGCTCTACAAAAACGCGGTCGACGAGTCGTTCGCTCGCCTTCACGAACTTCAGGATACGGCGATCGGAAAGAAGATCGACAAGGGGCTCGCAATGAATTCCGGGGACCTTCGCATGAAGCGTCGCGGCGAGGTGTTGCGTCTCATCGGCGAACTCAAAGCGATCTGCAATTCGCCCTCCCAATACGATTGGAAGGAAGGTGACGACTTGCACGCCGACGCGCCCGAGCGTCCCGACTCGGGGAAGGCGGAAACGCTCATCGAACTTCTGGGTCGTTTGCACGATGCGGAACGCAAGGTGATCGTTTTCACGCAGTTCCGTCGCATGGGCGAACTCCTTCAGCACTGGATCGAACGGGAAACGGGCGCGCGCCCCGACTTCCTTCACGGGGGCGTGTCGCGCACGGGCCGTCAGGCGATGGTCGACCGGTTCCAAACGGACCGGTCGGCCCGTGTCATCATCGTCTCCTTGAAGGCGGGCGGCACGGGACTCAACCTCACCGCCGCCTCCGCCGTCATACACTACGACCTCTGGTGGAATCCGGCCGTGGAACAGCAGGCCACCGACCGCGCCTACCGCATCGGACAGCGACGCGACGTGCTCGTCTACCGCTTCGTTACGGCGGGGACCTTCGAAGAGAAAATCAACCGCATGCTTCTTGAAAAGCGGGAGCTCGCGAACCTTGCGGTCTCCGCGGGCGAAACCTGGATCGGGGACCTTCCCGAAGAGAGCCTGCGCGACTTCCTCAGCCTTTCGGAAACCTTCTGAGTACGACCATGTTCATCGATTCTCCCATTGCCCGAACCGACACCATCGGACGGCGCGAACTTCCCGAAGGCGCCCGTTTTCCCGATTCCCTGAAGGCGCCCCGCACGCGTGCCGCCGCGCGACGCCTTGCGGCCATGGTCTTCCGCGGTCGCAACCTCGGGATCCTCTCCGTCATGCAGGGTAAGTTCGACCGCCGCGTGGCGGTCGTGAACATGGCCGCCTGCGAGGAGGATCGCCGAGACCGTGCGGTTTTCGAGACGCCCGAAGGCGAACTCGTCGGCCCCTGGATGACCATGTGCGAGTTCGAACATCAGTTCGCCAAAGCGGGTGACCCGAGCACACTCGCCGCGGCGCGTCCCAATTTCGGCTACGCCTTCACCTCCGAATTCACGCTCTGCGAGTGGCGGGCTTTGACCGACAACCAAGAGCTCAACCTCCGCCTTTTCGCCCTGGGGGCGCTCTCTTTCGGAAGGTCGGAGACGTCCGCTCGATTCGTGACGGGATCGACGCGCTTTTCGTTCTTCTTCGAGCTCCGTCCGGACGGTCGCACGAAGAAGCCGTGCGAGACGCCGATTCCCTTCGGAACGCGCCTTTACGTCGACGGGATTCCCGTGGCCGAATGGCGACGGGTTCCCCAAAACGCCGTCATCGTCTCGGGCGTCACCGCATCGGGCGAAGGCGTCTATTGGACGGACGGCCTCTCGATCCTCGGATTCACGGACCGCGCCCTACCCGCACCTCCGGAGTTGCTCTTCGACTACTTCCGACGGGAGCTCGCGCCCTATTTCAACGAGGTGCTTTTCCGCAATGCCGCGGGCGAAGTGCTCCGGCTCGATCCGTCGCCGATCGGGGTCGAAGACCGGGAAGCCTTCTGGGCGGAATCGTTCGAGCGCGAAGAGCTTGCCGCGGACGGGGGCAACGCGACCCTTCGGGACATCGGCGAAACGGCGGCCGCCATTTTGCCGTCCCTCTCGAGCCGCGAGTTCTGGAAGTTCCTGCCCCCCTGTCGGCACGACGTCGAGCCCTTGCCCGAGTTCATCCCCGAGATGCACCGCCGCGAGCGCACGGAAGTCTACGGCCGCTTCAAGGCGGGGGTCGGGGCCGATCTCTTCGCGGACGAGGCGGCATTTGCGCCGAATAAAGAGGAGCCCAAGGAAGAGCCCGCAAAGACGACGTTCCGTGCGACCACGGCACCCTCGCAAACCGCAGGCGGCGCCTTCGGATCCTTCCGACTTCCGAGTGCTCCCACGGTGACGGGCGAAGTCCCGGCTACCCCGACCCCGCGCAAACGGGGGCGTCCGCGCAAGAACCCTCTGCCCGAAACGGTAACCGAAGCCGCCCCCGCCCCGGAGAAGCCTCAAAAGCGCCGACGCGGTCGTCCGTCTCGTGCGGAAATGTTGAGTCGAGTTTCCGAAAATACCCGACCGAGCCTCTTCTCCGGCAACGGCGAAGGTCCCTTCGGGGCGACTCGGGGACACTCCCCGTCATCGATCCCTCCGGAGACGCTCAAGGTCGCGAATGTTTCGACGTCCTCGTCTTCCTCGACGAGTATCGACCTGTCGGATTTGTCGGTGGCGAGCGCACCCACGTGGATGGCCCCGCCGGAGACGGAGCCTCTCTCGAAGGCCTCGCCCAAATACGAACCGAAGCCCGTCGTGCGGCACGGGGCCTACGATGCCGATTCCGAATTCGGCGACGCGGAGTACGACGTTCCCGAAGTGGTTCGAAACGCCATGAGCGCGCAGACACAACCTCCGGGTTGGCTCGAGCCCGTTCGTGAGGAGGGGTTACAGGCTCGTCGCACGGTGACTACCGTGGAAGGAAACGTGTCGATGACGACTTACGCGGGCATGAGGCCGAGAAAGAAACCGACGAGCGCGTTGAGCGATACGGCGGCGAAGGCGCCGAAGACCGCCGCAACTCCGACGACTGCTACGACCGCGAAGACTCGGAAAACGACGAAGACGGTTTCGTCCAAGAAGAGTTCGACTTGACATCCTCTCCGCCCTAAAGAGCGGAGATTCCCTACCGAGCCGTCAGGCCGG
>ENA-OWPP01001495-OWPP01001495.1-human-gut-metagenome-genome-assembly--contig:-NODE-1495-length-19522-cov-8.474547_pt1 | contig 19522 bp, 18 predicted proteins | sample MGYA00248265_ERZ651848 | MGnify/ENA primary metagenome ERZ651848 (study PRJEB26924, sample SAMEA4378233) | human gut metagenome | biome: human gut; feature: human-associated habitat; material: faeces...
GCTTGCGATAAATGCCCTGCCACAGTGCTTACACAGCTTCATATCGCAGTCAGAATCCGTAAGCATAAAAGAGAAGCACATCTGGATCATGACGAGCAGGGAATGGAAGTTCCATACGATAACCGGGGTATTTTCCGCTAATGCGATATGGTAAGTCGGGGATATGCCGCCAAATGCAGACATACCCTGACGATACAGGTTTTTTGTCTGTTCGTCCAGACTGTCATAGTCCAAATAATATAAGAAGCTTGTAGTAAAGGTAAACGCCCAGTCGGAAAATTCTTTCACCAGCCAGTCATAGCGTTCTGCATATTCCTTCTGAAAACTCATCGTAACAGCCTGTGGATTCTTTCCCGTTGCAAGTGCGATTGCAATGCCATCCTTGTCGGATACCGACCAACTTGATTCTACCCCTTTTTTGTGAAAATCCATCTTATCAAATGGATAAAAATAATCGAGATAACTTTCTGTTGATAGAGATTCTTCTTTAATAAAATGGTTTTTTGGAAGATATACAGATTCATAGGTGATAAATTCCGCAGTTGTCGGAAGTGCAGTCATAAAGTCTAAAAATCCGTAGGAATTGATGAAACGAAGAACCATACTTTTCAGTTCATCTTCTGGTGCTTTATGCATGACCTGCAAACCGATATTGACAGCATCCAGTACAAGTGATTCTGCATCTTTCGTAGGATTATACATTTCTGGTTTGGCATCCGCAGATACTACAATATATAAAGTCCCATCCTCGGCGGTACGGTATTCATAACTGCTGTACCGTATCCATGGGGAACTGGTATGTTCAAATAGATTTTTCATGAAAAGCCTCCAATCTGATTTCACTGGAATCAGAGCAATCGTCTGAAATTCAATTCGTATAACTTCTATATAAAGAAACTGTAATCTATTAACAATTCAATTCGATTACACATTATAGGTCAAGGGTTATCATCCTGAAATTTCAACGCAATTTTCTTTTGACAAAACATTAAAAGTATCATATTACCCTGTTATTTATTTCAGGCAGCATAGTTTTCTCACTGGAAGAATCGTTGTATTCTGGTATTAAGTTTTGTTTGCGGAAAGCTTTTAGTTCCTCATATTTTGGCAATTTAATCAGTCCTTAAAAATTTTTTCAAAACACTTCCGATTTTGTAGCCGTATTTCTCCTATTAGTGAAGAGAGTAATTCTTTTTATCACTAAAGCAATTACAGAAAGGAGCAAAAAGGCTATGAAGTATGGATAAACAAAAGCTTCGGTTACACGAAGCGGAAGCATGAAACAATTATAATTTTTATCAGAGAGAAAGGCAAGGGTTGATTATGGAGGCAAAAAAACTAAATAATGGCGATAGAAAGTCCGGCTCATGTGAAGCTGGATTTTTTTATCGCAGGATTGGTGGGACAGTTTACAAAATCAGGGTATTAACGAGTGAAAACAGTACAGATACCTTTTCGGACAAGATTTCACACATTATTTCTAGAGAGGTGCTGACAGAGAAAGCGGATTATGATCTTAAGCTGTAATGTGATGATTCGAGGGTCAAAAGGTCATTTTAATATTAATTGTGTCAATTGTTTTAAAATTGCACAATGAAATTCAAGTGATTCCATTGGTATTTATCACTCAATTATTTATAATTCAAAAACAATTAAAACAATTATTTGCGCTTATACCTTTTGACCCTCATATCATGTGATATAATACAACAATTCAAAGGAGGAATTGAAAATGTGTAAGAAATTAGCAAAGAAGCTGATTCTTGGTTTACTGACAGTTGCATTGTTGCTTACAACCGTTGTAGTAATGCCGACAGACGCACAGGCAGCAGGTAAAAAGGCAAAGAAAGCAACACTTAGTGAAGAGTACAAACAATCCATATGGGCAATTGATGGTCAGAAAGGATATTTAAAAGTACATCCATGGAAGCTGTCCGCAAAGGAAATGATAGAAAACAGAAATAAGAAAGCAAAGTATACATTTGAGTCTTCTAATAAAAAATTACTTACCGTGACGAAGGATGGTAAGGTGACAGCTGCAAATCCGACAAAAGATGAGCAGAGGGTTAATATTATTGTAAAGGAAACACTTAACAAGAAAACGAGAAAAGTCGGAACAATCAGATGTGCGATCTTGATTCCGAGAGTTGTAAACAAGAATGTCAAGTGGTGTGCCGGACAGGCTTATACCACGTTCTTTGAAGACTGGCTTTCGGATAAAGAAGCCAAAAAGGATATGCCATACTTACCATTCTGGTGCTGGAACAAATGTACGATTCGTTGCACGGATCAGGCTGTGACACAGGAGACTATCGATAAGTGGCTGACAGAACTGAACAGTTCGACACCGAGTGACAAGACGGATGATGAAGGAAAGTACTATACATGGAACCGCAAAGATGGCACGCTTACAATCAAGGCGGACAGCGGAAAATTAAATGGTGCGTTCTTTGCATATGATTACGGCAAAAACAAGTATTATTATGTAGATACGTTTGGAGCTAACATCACAAAGATTACAACCGCAAAGTCGATTACTCTCGGGAAAAATAATTTTGATGATTATGATGGAAAACCGTATTGTATTGTTGGCGAAAAAACCGAGATTAATCTTGAAGTTGATCCGTATGAGTATATGGGAGAGTTTACAGCAACGGTATCCGATCCGACTGTTGCAAAAGCTTCTGTTGTCAAAAGCAAAGATAACGGTTGGAATCTGGTAGTGGAAGGCCTCAAGTCCGGTAAAGTGACAATCACGCTTCAGGCAAATGGTGCCAAGAAGACGATAAAATGCAGCGTGATTACCAAGAAGGAATATGATTCTTACCTTGAGGAATTTGAGGAATCTTAAAATTTAGGATTTTTCAGACAAAATCCGAAATTCTCCCACTTTACAAATCCGAATGAATCGATTATTATTTGGATATACTATGATATAGAGAACACTGGGAAAAAGAGAGTACATCAGCAGAATCTTTACAGAGAAATTTCCGGTAAGGCTGAGAGAAAATGAGGGAAAGCGGATGGAAGATGGCTTTGGAGTGGCAGAGACGAACTGGAGATAAATGCATGAGCAATCAAAGGTCATGATTTGCATTTATTTCATTCATCCATCTTCCACGTTTGGCTCCTCCTCAGATATGGGAAAGAGTTCTGCCAGCTTTAAGACCGGCTGCCTTTTGGGATAGCCGGTCCTTTTGCATGTTTCTAAGATAAATTAATCAAAGATGATCAGAGCCATAAATACAACCGGTTCATTGCCAATCGGTTTTAAAGCGTGTCCGCATCCGTCTGGTGTATAGGTTACATCTCCGGCTTTTACAGTGCGTGTGGTTCCGTTATCGTTATATTCTGCGGTACCGGAAAGAATGTAATACGTCTCGCTTTCATTTTTATGTTCGTGATAACCAAGAGAAGATCCCGGCTGAATGGTTACCTGTGCATACAGACCACATTTTCCGTTTAATTCTTTTTCTCCGAGGATGCGTTTGATGGTTACTTCGCCATCTCCGCCGGCCATGTTTTTAACTACTTCTGTTACTGTTTCCATTATGAGTACCTCCTTGTGTAGTGGTTTATGCCATTACTATAGCATAGTTTGCACAAAAGATAAATCTTATTATACGGCTTTTGCCTGTGTCTGTCTGGTTCTGGCTTCGGTCATTGCATAAGGATCGAGAATAGAATCCAGTTCGCTTTCTTTTAACAGACCGTATTTCAATACAAGAGTTTTAACTGGAATATCTGTTTTTAAGGATTCTTTTGCCAGACTTGCAGCTTTTTTGTAGCCGATGTACGGACACAGGGCGGTGGTGATACCGACGCTTGCATCGAGAAGTTCGCGGCAGCGTTTTTCATTTGCGGTGATGCCGAGGATGCAGTTGGCGGTCAGGGTGTCCACTGCGTGTGTCAGTGTGGTAATGGAGTCAAAAAGATTGTAAAAAACAACCGGTTCAAAAGCGTTTAATTCCATCTGACCGGCTTCCGCCGCCATAGTGATGGTCGTGTCGTGACCGATAATGTGAAACGCAACCTGGGAGACAACTTCCGGGATGACTGGATTGACTTTGCCGGGCATAATGGAAGAACCATTCTGCATAGCCGGAAGTGTAATCTCACCGAACCCGGCTTTTGGCCCGCTTGCAAGGATACGCAGGTCATTACACATTTTGGATAAGTTGACCGCACATGCTTTCAGGCAGGAGGAAACGCGTACAAATCCGTCCAGATTCTCGGTGGCATCAAACAGATCGTCGGCCTGGGTCAGCGGGTAGCCGGTGATCTTTCCAAGGGTTGGCACAATATTATCCAGATAAAACGGGGACGTATTGATTGCTGTTCCGATAGCGGTTGCCCCCATGTTTACGGTATACATTTCCGTGCGGACTTTTGTAAGACGGTCACGGTCACGGGAAATCATGGTGGCATAAGAATGGAACGTCTGACCCAGACGCATCGGCACAGCGTCTTCGAGCTGTGTACGTCCGATTTTTACAATGTGGTCAAACGCTGCAGCTTTGTCATATAATGCATCGGTTAAAAGGGAAAGGCTTTTGTCTAAAGGTTTGAGAAGATCGAGAACCGTTAATTTTCCGGCGGTTGGAATGACATCGTTTGTGGACTGTGCCATATTGATGTGGTCGTTTGGATGAACAATGGTGTAGTCTCCTTTTTTGCCACAGAGCATTTCGATGGCGCGGTTGGCAATGACTTCATTCATGTTCATGTTGGCGCTGGTGCCGGCACCGCCTTGGATGCCGTCAACAATGAATTCTTTGTCAAACATGCCACAGACGACTTCGTTACATGCCGATTCGATGGCGTTGGCAATTTCCGGTTTCAACCTTCCGGCTTTCCGGTTGGTAATGGCGGCTGCCCGTTTTATTTTTGCAAGGTTTTTAATGAAAACGGGGTGTAACCGGGTGCCGGTGATCGGGAAGTTTTCTTTTGCCCGTAAAGCCTGTACTCCGTAATAAGCATCTTCGGGTACTTCCATGGTTCCGATGGAATCTGATTCTAAACGCATGTATTCTTTCATAATTTGATCTCCTTATATTCTTCTGTTATCAGTTGTCTGTTTTGTTTCTTTTTTGCGCGCTTTTTTCAATGGGACGAGAATAGCACTCCTGACATCAAAGGTAAATACTTTAAGCGATATTTGGAAAAACAGCCAGAAATTAAGATGTATAGACAAATAAAATAAAGAAAAAATAGAGGAAACCTAATAAAATAAGGCAATTTTACAGGGGTGGGATATAAAAAATGAGCTGTTATTGGGGATTGCAAATGTAAATACCTGTGCTATAATGACCTCATAATTTAAAAATGATTGTGACAAGAAGGACACAGGCGTCTAAGCAGGTGTCCTTCTTTGCGTATTTATGGAAAAATCGAGGTTTGTGTCATGAAAAAACTGGATAAAGTAGATAAAAAAATTATACAGATTCTGCAGAAAAATGCCCGCACACCGCTCAAGGAGATTGCCGCACAGGTATTTTTGTCATCGCCATCGGTGTCTGCAAGAATTGAAAAACTTGAACATGAGGGTGTGATCATCGGCTACACGGCAAGGGTAAATCCGCAGTATCTTAATTACCATATTAAGGCTTTCATCAATCTGGAGGTGGAGCCGCTGCAGAAGCCGGTATTTTATCCGTTCATTGAAAAAATTCCAAATGTGGTGGAGTGCAATTGTGTGACAGGGGATTATTCGATGCTGATTGAGACGTTGTTTGAGACCACGGCACAGCTGGATCATTTTATCAATGAACTGCAGCAGTTTGGGCGCACAAAGACGCAGATTGTGTTTTCTACATCTGTGGAACAGCGGGAAGTGCCGGTTGTGACGGAGGAGAAGTAGAGGCTGGTTGCATTCCTTATAGAATCTGGCGTATAATAAGATCACTGAAATAACAGAAAACAGGGATAATGATTGTGATGAAAGAGAATCAAGACCATAACATACAAAATGTATATCGGCAGATAGTGGAAATTTCAAAAAAATATCAGGTAAAAAAAGTAGTATTATTTGGATCACGTGCGCGTGGAACTAATATGCCAAAAAGCGATATCGATCTGGCGATTTATGGATGTGCAGATTTTGGAGGTTTGTCAGATAGTTTAAATGAAGATCTGTGGTCGCTTTTAAAGCTGGATATTATCAATATGGACGATAAATACGTGTCATCTGAATTGGTATCCGAGATAGAGAAAGATGGGGTTGTTTTATATGAAAGCATTTGCTTACCGGAGTGGTATCGTGCGTGTGTGAACTACATTCATTCTGTGCCGGAATATAACTGTGCGCTCGAACAGGAACGATTTACGGAAAAAGCCGCAATTGCAGCAATACATAAATTAAAACGCTATTATGATGAAAAGCATTTTGCAAAAGACCCGGATTATATGGTGCGGATGGATAGGCTTCTTTCGGTGATTAAGGATCATGAGACGGATGAAGAGATGGATCAGTGGAAGATCTGGCTGAAATATTTTGTCACTATGGGTGGCGGTGAGTGGAATGAATTCTGGGGAGATGTGAAATAAGAAGAAAACAGCAGGGAATTTATGATGGATATCATAGATTTCCTGCTGTTTCTGCATAAAAGGATGTTGATACATCGTATGTTGAGGTTTATGAATTTTGAAAAGTACCTAATTAAATAAGTGTTTCAAAACATTTAAGATGTTAAGGTTAAAAATCAATTATAAAAAAATTGATTAATAGTATTATAAATGTTTAGAACGGTTAATTTCAAGAAAAAAGAATTTCATAATTATTATTGAAATGAGAAAAAAGATGTGATATATTATAAATGACCTAATTAATTAAGTTGAAAATGGAGGAAGGAATGGGAATAGCAGTATATGAAATAAAACTAAAAATTTATACTCTAGTGGATATTCCCACAGAGCAATTATTGGAAAAAGAAGCAGCGTTTATAGATTCTGCTTTGGGGTTGGATGATCAGTGGATAAAATATCACGAAGATAACAAATACAAGTTATATTCCTATGATATGTTATATCCAATCGAAAAAGACGGTGGGTATTTAAAGGATCATATCTATACATTTCGGATTCGGACAGTCAATGTAGAACTGGCAAAATATTTCTCCAAAGTCCTGCCAAATCATTACACCAGAGAACTGAAGGGACTGGTGGCAGAAAACCGGATTCTTCCGAAAAAAACAATCAGTGAGATTTATACGTTGACACCAGTTGTAACTAAATTCGCAGATGGATATTGGAGGGGAAAATATCCGATAGAGGTATTTGAACAGCGGCTTTTTTCAAATGCAGTCAAAAAGTATAAGCAGTATACGGGAGAAGAAGTCAATGAGGATTTTCAGTGGTATACGCAGATCACATTTTTGAATAAAAAGCCGGTTCCATTATCGTATGACAGCAAAAAAATAAAATTGCTTGGGGATAAAATCAACCTCAAAATTGCGGACAATAAGCAGGCACAGGAACTCACTTATTTTATATTAGGGACAGCGATTGGAGAATTGAACAGTCGTGGTGCTGGATTTTGCAATTATCGTTATTTATAAATAACAGGGGAGGTGATAGCGAATATGTTAAAGGACTGTCTTGAAATATTTAACGAACAACTAAAACAGACCGAACAGCTATGTGGGGACGGCGACCGCCTGATTCTGGATACTTATGTTCCGGCAGATGGGGATTATCTGATTGTACATAAAGATGGAAAAGTAGAAAAATGCACGGTTACGATGGATAAAAAAAACAGAACTGTACAGACAGATTGGGATGAGGCATCGGATGCGTACTACCAGTTGAAATTTTATGATTATCACAGCCGGTTAGTGAGCATGGACAAGCCACAGGACCCGAAAAAAGTCATACATTCCAATAATTACTGTGCATTCTGGGTGAAGTGGGAAAGCTTTGAGAACGGGAAAATGGACATGCAGGCGCTCGACCGTTATTTTGATGTGTTAAGAAACCCGGCAGAAAAGTACAAAAAGCCACAGGATCGAAAAATGTATGACTATATTTTAGATCAGGTCGGAGAGGTGGATCGGGAGAAGTTAGAGCAGCATCGTGATTGGCTGAAAGAATATCTCTTTTGTCTGGATGAGCTTGGATTAAATTTAAAGAAAAAGAATTATTTAAAGATTTTCTTTGAAGAGGATGAGTCCCTTTATACAAAAGAAGAGCAGCGATATCTTGTGACCAAAATTTTTAATAAAAATGATTATAATATGGAGCTTGATGATCAGATTTTGGGTCTTCCAAATGATAACCTTGGCTTAAATGCTAAGAAACCATTTTTGGAAAATAAGACGCGTAAAGTCACGATTCCTTATATGATTACAACGCAGGAGGCGTTGCAGCAGAGAAAATTTTTTGACTATTTGATGAATCAGGTAAATTTGGGATGTATGAATATTTTCTTTGATTACGAAAAAAAGAAGATCCTTCCCAAAAAGAAGGGGGAAATGGTAAAAGGGGAGTTTTCAGGTTTCTTTATACAAATCCAGAAAGGAAAAGAAGTTGAAATTCTGCATCAGGATACCATTGTCGATTATAAATATGAGCTGCGAAAGGTATTCCATTACTATGATGTGCTGGGATGCGATGCGTCAGGAGAGTGGTATAAAGACTATACCAATCGGCAGGGATTGCAGGATGTAATCAATGAGGTTATATTTTCGAACTGGCTAATTGGAAATTATTTTACACCGGAAGATCAGCTTGGTGCTGAGGGTGCAATTAAAAGAAATTTGATTTGGTCGAGAGCTTCCATTTTTGCGTGGTTGTATAAGGGCCGAGAGGTAAATATTGATCACATTTTGCACAGGGTATGTTTGGACATGATCAAAAACTCCCTGCAAAACGGATATACAAAAAAAGTCAGACAACAGTTTAATTTAATGTGTTCATTAAGTGAATATTTTGGAGGAGATCATATGGCAGATAAATATCATGATATACGAAATGCATTGCGGGAAAAAATCAATCAGCAGCAGGATTGTGAAATAGAAAGCGACATGGAATATTTCTATGCAGTGGGACAGTTAGCAGATTATTTTATTTCATTAAGTAAAACACAAAACAGAGTCCATTCGCTGGGAAATCCATTTTTTAATGCGACAAGTGATGATGTGATCAAAACAAGACTGCATCAGTATTTTATGAAATATAATTATTTGATCAAACGGGCAGGACAACGTTTTAACCAGTTATATGCGATGGTTAGTGGTTATCTGCCGGAAGGAAAAGTAAGTCAGGAAGATATCGTAGCAGGATACATCAGTAATAATTTGATTTATGAGTCAAACAAGAAAGAGAAGGAGGAAGTGTAACATGGAAAAGAGAGTATATGGGGTCTTGGGAATTTCTTCTATTATGGCAAACTGGAATGCTGATTTTACGGGGTATCCGAAAAGTATGTCGGATGGAACTGTGTATGGAAGTGACAAGGCATTAAAGTATCCGATGAAAAAAATGTGGGAAAATGAAGGAAAGAAAGTACTGTATATAAAGTCCATGAAATTTTCCGAGAAAGATGGATCTTTGGTTCCGAATTCATTAAAGGAACGATATGAGAATATTTTTGGAGTAAAAGATTTAAAAGATGCTAAAGATTCCAAGGAAGTTTTGACAAATCTGATGTCTGCTGTAGATGTGAAGAATTTTGGTGCTACATTCGCAGAGGCCAAGAATAATTTCTCTATTACAGGTGCAGTACAGTTTGGTCAGGGATTTAATAAATATGATGGAACGGTTGCAGAGGAACAGCAGATTCTCTCTCCGTTCCGGGATGGGTCAAAAGACAGTGAAAAAAATGAAGAAGCTAAAAATTCTACATTGGGCACTAAAGTTACAAGCAATGAAGCACATTATTTCTATCCATTTGTGATCAATCCTCTGGCATATAAAGAACTGGTGGCACTCGGAGTTACCGAAGGTTATACAGAAGAAGATTATCAGAATTTTAAGAGAACAGCGTTGGTTTCTGCTACCGCGTATGCAACCAATGCAAAAGAGGGATGCGAAAATGAATTTGCTCTTTTTGTAGAAACAGATCCGGAAGTATATCTGCCAAATTTGTCAGAATATATTACATTTGAAAAAGGGGATAAACAGAATACGATCGATATCAGTGCATGTGAGAAAATTTTAAATGAGATGCGGGAGAAGATTAAGAGTATAGAAGTTTATTACAATCCATATACCACGAAACTGGTATCGGAAGGAAAAGGAGTGCAGGTATATAACATTGTCACACAAAAAGAGGTGTAATTTATGGAGGCATTGCAATTTACACTCAGCGGAAAGGATGCTTTTTTTAAGAAGCCGGAAGTAAATACCTATCATTATTATACATTTGGGCAGATTCATAAAGTGGTGCTGCTTGGAATGTTTGGGGCAATCCTTGGATATGGCGGATATGCGCAGAAAAAGTGGGAAAGTCCGAAAAAAGGAGAGCCGGCTGTGGAAGACTATCCGGAATTTTATGAAAGACTCAAAGATATAAAAATATCCATAATTCCACAAAATGAGCGTGGATATATTCCGAAAAAAATCCAGATTTTTAATAACTCTGTGGGATACGCATCAGGAGAGCAGGGGGGCAACCTGATCGTAAAAGAGCAGTGGCTTGAAAATCCAAAATGGGAAATTTATCTTTTACTTGATGGTACAGAAGCAGAAAAAATAGCAGATTATTTATTGCAGAACCGTTGTGTTTATTTTCCATATCTGGGGAAAAATGATCATCCGGCAGACATTACAAACGCAAAAAAAGTATCAATAGAAGAGATTTCAACAGAAATGACCGTCTTATCCTGTATGTATCCAAAAGGAACCGGGAATGTAGTTTTCCCGGATGATGAGGATGAGCGGGAAGTATTTAAGTATGAGGAAAAGCTTCCGGTGCGGTTGAATGGATACACAAATTTGTATGAATATGACACATTTTGTTTTACGAATATGGATGTACATATTAAAACCGGTACACTATACCGTTTGGAAAATAAAATACTGACCTTTTATTAAAAGTAAGGACTCCCCTGCCTGTTTTATCTGGCAGGGGATTTTTATCACGGAAAATACTTTTTAGGGATAGGACAGTGATAAAATCTGTGGTCTGATTAGAGTTTTTATAGAAAAATGTATTCTGTGAAATAAGAGTTGAAGATTACCAAGAGGAGAAGCCTATGGAAGTAGAAAAATATATGATTCATGTTGGAGATGTACTAGAAGATCCAGATATGTGTTTTGCCCATCTGCTGGAAGGAAAAGAAAAAAAAGAAACCTTGCAGGAGCATACAAAATTGTGTCAGAAATATTGGAAAAGGATGGTGGAACAAAGAGGACTGGTCAGTATTTTTGACAATTTTAAAAACCGGTATTTGCAGGAAATCAGTGAAGAAGGAAAATATTTATTTGATGTAATGACCGTTAATATTGTCACCTGGCATGATTTTGGAAAATGTAACCCGCGTTTTCAGAAAGATAAAATGAAGCATCCATGGCATATGGATCTGGCACCGGATAACGCAATTGGAAGCAGACATTCCATATTATCGGCAATGTTTTATCTGGATTATTTTATTGAACGGATCAATCAGCTGGAGGACAAGCAGGAGAGAACGAAACTCAAAGATTTTGCATATATGTATTCCTATGTGATTTCCAGACATCATGGAAATCTTTCGGATTTTTCCGAATATATGAATGAACTGTTGGGAAAAGGGAATACCGAAATTGGAGAAAAGGCATGGGAGTGGTATCAGAAATGGAAAAATGGCGAAACTGTAAAACTATATAAACATTTCACAGGTAATATGGAAAATCGGCTGGAAATGCAGACGCAGGGACAGGCGATTGGATTATATGCATGGATAAGATTACAGTTTTCGCTTTTGACAGCAGCAGATTATTATGCAACTTCGGAATTTATGAGTGGAATCGAAGTTACAGATTTCGGAAAATTCGGGGATATTCAACAGCTGATCCGGCAGTATGAAGACGGAGAAGTGCAGAAAAAAATCCGAAACTATCAAAGAGAAATCTATCCGATGGAACCGGAAAAACTGCAACAGGTAAGTGAAATTAATATACTTCGGACAGAACTTTTTTCAGAGGCGGAAGAGAACTTAAAAAGGAACAAAGATCAGTCTGTTTTTTATCTGGAAGCTCCTACCGGAAGTGGTAAAAGTAATACGGCAATGAATTTAAGTTTTACTTTAATGCAGGAAAATTCAGATTTGAGAAAGCTGTTTTATATTTATCCGTTTAATACTCTGGTAGAACAAAACATGAGTATTCTTGAAAAAACATTTGGAAACAAAAAGGAAATTATGTCGCAGATTGCAGTAGTGAATTCCTTAGTACCTTTCAAAGATAAAAAAGAAGCGGAAGAGGACAGGGAAAATTCCAAAAAGTATCAGGAAATTTTACTGGATCGTCAGTTCCTGAATTATCCATTTATTTTGTCCACCCATGTCATGTTGTTTCGGACAATGTTTGGGAATGCGAAAGAAGATGTCTTTGGTTTTCAACAGTTATGTCATTCGGTTATTGTTCTGGATGAAATTCAAAGTTATAAGATCAATTTGTGGAGTGAAATGATCGCTTTTCTGAAAGAGTTTGCGGAACTTCTGGATATCAAGGTGATTATTATGTCGGCAACATTGCCGAATCTGGAAGTGCTGACCGATCATAAAGAAAATGCGGTCCGGTTACTTTCGGATTGTTTAAAATATTTTCATCATAAAATGTTCCGGGAGAGAGTCGTTCCAAAATACGATCTGTTAGAGGAAGATATAACACTGGAATCCTTGGCAGAGCATGTTCTGGAAAATAAGAATAAAAAGGTACTGATCGAGTTTATCAAAAAAGCAAGTGCGGAGGAATTTTATCGTATTTTAGGTGAAAGGGTGGAATCTGTGTTCCTGATGACAGGGGACAGCAGCATTCAGGAACGGAAAGATTTGATCGAAAAGATCAAAGGGCTGTCATCGGTGATTTTGGTTGCCACACAGGTCATTGAAGCTGGAGTGGATATTGATATGGATATCGGTTTTAAGGATATTTCCAGATTAGACAGTGAAGAGCAGTTTATGGGGCGTATTAACCGGTCCGGGAAAAAAGACGGAGTTGTGTACTTTTTCAATCTGGATGAGGCGAAAAGTATATACAAAGAAGATGTGCGCGGGGATGAGAGAGTTACACTTATGGTTCCGGAAATTCGTACATTTTTGGAAACTAAAAATTTCTCTGCTTTTTATGAAAGCGATATTTTGCCAGTCCTGAAAAAGAAAGGAGAAATGATTGATAAAAATAATTTAAAAGAATTCTTTTCACAAAAGGTAGGAATTTTGAATATGCCGGAAGTTGCAGAAAAAATGAAACTGATTGACGATAATACCCAGGGTATTTTCATTTGTTTTGGAAGAAAACTGGGGGATGTTGATAGTCGGATGTTATGGTGGGAATATAAAGAACTGCTTGAAAATACACAGATGAATTATGCTGAAAAAAAGGTCAGACTGCACGATTTGAGAAGTGAAATGAATGCTTTTATTTACCAGTTTAAGAATTCCGCATTGGTTGAGGCAAATGAGCATATCGGTGATTTGTATTTTATCGAAAATGGAGAGGAATACTTTGATGAAAATGGAGTTTTAAAGAGAGAATTGTTTAGTGACGATACAGATTTGTTTTTATAGGGGGATTTATGCGGGTAAATGGAACACTTATCAATTATTATTTTCATTGTAAAAGGCAATGTTATTTGCATGGAAACCGATTGAATCTGGAGGACAACAGTGAACAGGTTAAGATCGGAAAAGTAATTCATGAGGAAAAAGCGCAGGGACATAAAAATACCGAGATTGCAATTGATAATATCCGGCTGGACCAGTTGACCAAGGAATACCTTACAGAGATAAAAAAATCAGATGCAGATGAGGAAGCAGCAAAATGGCAGTTATTATTTTATCTCAGCATTTTAAAGTCAAAAGGAATTGTCAGAAAAGGAAAGCTTGAATTTGTAGAAAAAAACAGGAAAGATAAAAAGGTTGTAATTTTGGAACTGACGGAGGAGGCAGAAAAAGAGTTACAGGAGTATATAAAAGAGATTGAACAATTACTTGCGCAAGATGAACCTCCGGAATGTATTCATAAAAGTACCTGTAAAAAATGTGCGTATTATGAATATTGTTATATATGAAAGTTTAATGCTGAGTAAATTGTAATTGGCCATATGCAGAAAGGAGAAGGGGAGATGGGAAGTACAAGATATATTATGTCAATGGGGGAACTTTCCAGAAAGGATAATTCGTTATGTTTTCGCAAGGATGGCAAAAACGTTTATCTTCCGGTTGAAAATACAAAAGAAATTTATTGTTTTAATGAGGTAAGCATAAACACAAAATTACTGGATTTTCTGGCACAAAACAATATTATCGTGCATTTTTTTAATTACTATGGTGGATATAGTGGAACTTATTATCCGAGAGATCATTATTTGAGTGGAAAACTTTTGGTGAAACAGGTAGAAAAGTTTACAAATGACCGGATGAGTGTTGCAAAGGCCATTGTAAAAGGGATTGGATTGAACATTTATGAGATTTTGTATCATTATTATAAGCATGATAAAAAAGAAGTGAAGGAGACAATAGACTGGATTAAACAGAATTTTTTCCTTAATGTAGAACAGGCACAGGAAATCAAAGAACTTCTGGCGTATGAGGGAGAAGTATGGATGCGTTTCTACGCGGATTTTAAATATTTTCTTCCAGAGGATTTTGTCATGAATAAGAGAGTAAAACGTCCGCCGGATAATCCAATGAATGCTCTGGTATCATTTGGAAACACCTTATTATATACGAAAACAATTTCTGCAATTTATCAGACACATCTGGATCAGAGGATTAGTTTTTTGCATGAACCGTCAGAGGGAAGATTTTCTTTGAGTCTGGATTTAAGTGAAGTATTTAAGCCAGTGATTGTTTTTCGTACAATTTTTGATCTGGTAAATAACCGCAGGCTACAAGTGGAAAAACATTTCGAAAAGAATGTAAATTATTGTGTGCTGAACGAGGAGGGGCGTAAAATATTTATTGAAGCCTTTGAAGGAAGGTTAGAAAGTGTTTTTATGCATCCAAAATTAAAAAGAAAAGTGTCCTATCGCACAGCAATGAAATTAGATTGCTACAAGCTTATAAAAAACATTCTGGAAGAAAAGGAGTTTGTTCCGTTTTCTCTGAAGGAGGGCATGTAGTTATGAAAAAACAGTTGAATTATAATTATGCATTTTTGTTCTATGATGTAGGGGAAAAGCGTGTTCAGAAAGTTTTTAAGATATGCAAAAAGTACCTTTCCCATTTTCAGAAATCTGTTTTCCGTGGTGAAATTACACCTTCAAACTGTATAAAGCTTAGAAATGAGTTGAAGCAGGTGATAAATAAACAGGAAGATTTCGTGTGTATTATCAAATTGATGAATGATAATGTGTTTGGAGAAGAGATCATAGGTAGTGAGGGCTGTTCTACAGGAGAGGATCTTATGATTTAAAAATTTTTACCAGGTGTTAAAGTGAAAATATTTAAAGAATGTTGTGAATACAAGGAAAACAAGAGAAGAAAAATAAAATGGTTAAATTTTATAATCGGCTGGTAAAAAATGCTGAAATGACGTAAAATAAAGGAAATGATGAAAGATGCCAAGATAAAAATGGCTTAAAATCATTAGATAAACCGTAACATGAGATGTATTGAAATCTTTCTTACCAATAGGCTACTCCAATTCTTCCTCTGATAAACCGTAACATGAGATGTATTGAAATTTTCTTTTTACCTGTGCTATAATATAGCTACCTTTCGATAAACCGTAACATGAGATGTATTGAAATAACGTTGTAGTTGGTATATTACAAAAATAACTAAAGATAAACCGTAACATGAGATGTATTGAAATAGTGATAAAACACTGGCAAATTACACGGCTAGTTGATAAACCGTAACATGAGATGTATTGAAATGATATTGCGCATGAAAGGAAGTGATTGCATGAGTGGATAAACCGTAACATGAGATGTATTGAAATGAGTGCATTACTTACAACTCAGATGGCAGCTCAGACGATAAACCGTAACATGAGATGTATTGAAATATGTGATGAAGTGATGATGGAATGGGAAAAACTTTGATAAACCGTAACATGAGATGTATTGAAATTCAAATACAATGTTTGCCTGGTCCTGCTTTGTTGCAGATAAACCGTAACATGAGATGTATTGAAATCACTTAATGGGCGCGACCCAGTAGGATTATTATTGCGATAAACCGTAACATGAGATGTATTGAAATGTGACAGAAAAAGAGTGGGGCAGATTTTTAGTCTTGATAAACCGTAACATGAGATGTATTGAAATTATATTCAATACCTGTCTCTGGATCCTCAATCTCGATAAACCGTAACATGAGATGTATTGAAATCTGTCGTTAGAGATCATTTTGAAAAATAACGTTCCAGATAAACCGTAACATGAGATGTATTGAAATTCCTGAATCAGCTTGTCAAAATAATTTCCGATCGCGATAAACCGTAACATGAGATGTATTGAAATAAAGGTGCGGCATCTACGTTTATAGAGATCATGCTAAGATAAACCGTAACATGAGATGTATTGAAATCCTCCATTATTTTGTCAAAGTAGAAATTGTTGATCCGATAAACCGTAACATGAGATGTATTGAAATACGCTGACGTGAAAAGCTGGTATGATGGATTGACATGATAAACCGTAACATGAGATGTATTGAAATACTTTACCGATCTTATTATTACCGTTAGGAATAGAGATAAACCGTAACATGAGATGTATTGAAATCCCCACCATTTTAAACCAACTTTGGTTGTGTCGGGATAAACCGTAACATGAGATGTATTGAAATTTTAAAAATGAATCGCAGTTAGTTTTTCTGGAAGATGATAAACCGTAACATGAGATGTATTGAAATAACGGCATGCCTTCTGGCTATGGCTCCAAAAAAATGATAAACCGTAACATGAGATGTATTGAAATCTTCGCAGACTAATTAAAGTGTCTCATGATGGTGATGATAAACCGTAACATGAGATGTATTGAAATCATGATAGAGAGTTTGCGATTGTAAGACCGAAGCAGATAAACCGTAACATGAGATGTATTGAAATTGCTAGTCTGGATACCGGAAAGATCCATTGTTGGTGATAAACCGTAACATGAGATGTATTGAAATTGGGATACCAGACCTTCACAGCCACGAAGAGTTTACGATAAACCGTAACATGAGATGTATTGAAATTTAACTGTGCAAAAAATGGGCTGCAGCGTGTACGGAGATAAACCGTAACATGAGATGTATTGAAATGTCGGTTAAAAAGACTTAAACCAAGGATGCGCAAAGGATAAACCGTAACATGAGATGTATTGAAATGCGCCTGATCTGATCGAGTGTGATGTAATTTCTCGGGATAAACCGTAACATGAGATGTATTGAAATGATGGCAGGTATGTTTGGAATTTATGATGCTATTAAGATAAACCGTAACATGAGATGTATTGAAATGTGGCTTTTCTGCTCCTTCCACAGTTTTCTTTACGATAAACCGTAACATGAGATGTATTGAAATATCCTTAAGGACGGGAAAGGGAATCCGGTATATCTGATAAACCGTAACATGAGATGTATTGAAATACATGAACTGTACTGCCTGTCCATCGTTCTGCGCAGATAAACCGTAACATGAGATGTATTGAAATCCGATGATCCATCCATTTATTGACACGTCTCTTGTTGATAAACCGTAACATGAGATGTATTGAAATACGATGGACTTAGAGGACTTTAGAAAAGAGCTGCAAGATAAACCGTAACATGAGATGTATTGAAATAACAAGGGCAGTTTTTCCGGCTGTCTTTTCTTTTGATAAACCGTAACATGAGATGTATTGAAATGATTTTTAAAAAGTTACGCCTGAGCAGTTAACTTCTGATAAACCGTAACATGAGATGTATTGAAATGTCTGCAGATTCCGGTTATCGAACATATTCGCAACGATAAACCGTAACATGAGATGTATTGAAATACGTGGTATCGTCCAAGAATCCATTCGTTATCCCTAGATAAACCGTAACATGAGATGTATTGAAATTTCCTCGATTTTGGTAGATTATTGTCTACTACTAGATAAACCGTAACATGAGATGTATTGAAATCGGAATTTTGGTTACGCTTTAACGCTAACAAACGCGGATAAACCGTAACATGAGATGTATTGAAATTCACAATCCAAACAGTCCAACAGGCTTTTTTGCAGGATGCACCAGATGCAATAGCTTCATTGATTAGCAGTACAGCATTTTCGCGGTCTGAGGCGCTAATCATTCGTCCTCGGGATCCCCCCAGATCGCATTTGCTTTTTTTGACAATACAAGTAAAGCTGCAGCTTCGGCAAGAGCTTTTTCCTTGCGTTGTAATTCTTTTTCAAGTTTTCTGCGTTCTTTTTCAGAATCCTTGAGTTCCCGGTTTAGTCGGGAGGCCTCTTTAGCGATGCCGCCATTTGCATTCATGCAGGCATCTTTCCAAGCCTTAATCTGCTCAACATAAAGTCCTTTTTTACGGGCATATTCAGCAAGTTCAGTTTCATTCATGCTTGCTGTTTCAACAACAACTAAGAATTTATCCTGTGTGCTCCAATTGTCTGGGATGGCATCTGTACCAGGAGTGGCATAGCCTTCCTTTCTGGCTTTGTCCCGCCAGTTACGCAATGTCTGTTCGGAAATACCTTCTTCTCTGGAAATTTTTGTGATGGATTCATTGTTTGGTGGAAGCATCCTCCTGAGGAGTGCATCCTTTAACTCTGGACTATAGTTCATAATGAAAGCTCCCTTCCTGCGATAGCTCTATACTACCACAAAAGTAATTATCTTTCACTGACAACTATCCTAACACACAGGGACAGTAACACCTAATCATACAGAAAAATGATGATGAGAGATAATCTGCTTGCGAAATAAGAAAAAGGATGTTAACATAGTAGCTATCGGAAAAGTTTGGAGAAAGAAAAATAAAAAGATCGGAGGTGAAAGAAGGATGACACAGGAAGATATTGTGATTTTATCACAGTTGTTAGATCAGAAATTTGAACCTGTATACACAAGGCTTGATTTACTGGAGAGTGATGTCAGGGAACTCAAAAGTGGAATGTCTGAAATAAAACAGAGAGTAGCCAGTGTGGAACAGAAAGTAACGGAACTGGATCAGAGAGTAGCCAGCGTGGAACAGAAAGTAACGAAGCTGGAACAGAAGGTAACGGAACTGGATCAGAGAGTAGCCAGCGTGGAACAGAAAGTAACGAAGCTGGAACAGAAGGTAACGGAACTGGATCAGAGAGTAGCCAGCGTGGAACAGAAAGTAACGAAGCTGGAACAGAAGGTAACGGAACTGGATCAGAGAGTAGCCAGCGTGGAACAGAAAGTAACGAAGCTGG
>ENA-OWPP01001496-OWPP01001496.1-human-gut-metagenome-genome-assembly--contig:-NODE-1496-length-19521-cov-19.972979_pt1 | contig 19521 bp, 15 predicted proteins | sample MGYA00248265_ERZ651848 | MGnify/ENA primary metagenome ERZ651848 (study PRJEB26924, sample SAMEA4378233) | human gut metagenome | biome: human gut; feature: human-associated habitat; material: faeces...
TGCCATTTTGACGGTGGCTTGTACGGACTGTAAGTGCGTCGCCGGGCCCGGCTGTCCCCTCCCCTACAATGGCGGGTACCACGAAACGGCAGCCTGTTTCTTGCGCAGGTGCTGCGCCGGGCGAGGCATGCCTCGCCCCTACAATGTGAAATAACATGTGTACATCCTGCATCTGCAGGTTAACCTATTGAAATACCAGACAAGGGGGAGTCCCCTCCCCGGAACAGAGAGGAAATTTGGCATGGCGGTAAAATATGTATTTGTTCTCGGCGGCGTAGTCTCCGGCCTCGGCAAGGGGATCACGGCCGCTTCGCTCGGCAGGCTGCTCAAGGCGCGCGGCTATGCCGTGACGATGCAGAAGTTCGACCCCTATATCAACGTCGACCCCGGCACGATGAACCCGATCCAGCACGGTGAGGTGTTCGTCACGGACGACGGCGCGGAGACCGACCTGGACCTCGGCCACTATGAGCGCTTCATCGACGAGCGCCTGACGCGCGTTTCGAACGTGACGTCCGGCCGCGTATACCGCACGGTGCTCGAACGCGAGCGCCGCGGCGACTTCGGCGGGGGCACGGTGCAGGTCATCCCGCACATCACCAACGAGATCAAGCGCCGCTTCTACCGCGGCGAGGACAAGATCGCCATCATCGAGGTCGGCGGCACGGTCGGCGACATGGAGAGCCAAGCCTTCCTGGAGGCCATCCGCCAGTTCCAGAACGAGGTCGGCAAGGAGAATGCCATCATCCTGCTCGTCACCCTCATCCCGTATCTCAAGGCCTCCGGCGAGATGAAGACGAAGCCGACGCAGGGCTGCGTCCGCGAGCTGCAGAGCATCGGCCTGCGGCCGGACGTGCTCGTGTGCCGCTCCGACTACCCCCTGACGCAGGACATCCGCGACAAGCTCGCCCTGTTCTGCAATGTCCGCCCGGACCATGTGCTGCAGAACCTCGACGCCAGCATTCTCTATCAGGTCCCCCTGATGATGGAGGACGAGCATCTGGCTGAGGTCGTGCTGAGCGATCTGGGCCTGCCGCAGCGCGAGCCGGATCTGACGCAGTGGCGGCAGATGTGCGACCGCTGGATGCACCCGAAGCGCCGCGTCGACATCGCCCTCGTCGGCAAGTATACGAAGCTGCACGACGCCTACCTCAGCGTCGCGGAGGCGCTGCGCCACGCCGGTGTGGCAAACGACGCCCATGTGGAGATCCACTGGATCGACTCCGAGACCATCACGCCGGAGAACGTCGGCGAAATTCTGGGCGATATGTCCGGCATCATCGTCCCCGGCGGCTTCGGCAGCCGCGGCATCGACGGCATGATCGAATCCATCCGCTATGCCCGTGAGCACCGCATCCCCTTCCTCGGCCTGTGCCTCGGCATGCAGCTTGCCATTGTCGAATTCGCACGCCACGTCGTCGGCCTGCCCGAGGCGCACAGCATCGAGCTCATGCCCGACACGCCCGATCCCGTCATCCATCTGATGGCTGACCAGAAGGGCGTTCTGGACATCGGCGGCACGCTCCGCCTCGGCTCGTACCCCTGCCGTTTGGACCCGGATTCCCGCGCCTTTGAGCTCTATGGCGAGCCGCTCATCCACGAGCGCCACCGCCACCGCTACGAGGTCAACAACGACTACCGCACCGCGCTGACGGACGCCGGTATGCGCCTGTGCGGCATGTCGCCGGACGGCCGCATCGTCGAGATGCTCGAGCTGCCGGATCATCCCTATTTCCTCGCCACGCAGGCCCATCCGGAGTTCAACTCCCGCCCGAACCACCCGCATCCGCTGTTCCTTGGGCTGATCTCCTCCGCCGTGCTCTACCGCAGCGAGGAGCTGTAAGAACCTCCTGCCGCCCCGTCCCTTTTCGGACGGGGCGTTTTTTTTGCACAAGGCCGGTTGAGGATTTTCATGCCATGTGGTATAATGCAGGGAGAAATCGGGAGTGACCGGCGCAGAACCGGTTACGGATCGTAGGGGCGCAGCGCTTGCGCAATTAGCAGGCCGCCGTCAAAATAGCAAACGCTCCCGACTTGTCATTCCGAGGAGCGAAGCGACGTGGGAATCTCCTGCAACCGGTCACGTTTTCGCCGAGGCCTACTTGTTATCCGACATGGTACTGCGAGATTGCCACGTCGGCCGTTGGCCTCCTTGCAATGACAAAGCTGACAGCCTCACGCCATAAAATCAATGCCGCAAACAATTGGAGGCCTGCATGGCGCTCACAACCCGCAATCGGTTTTCACGTTTTATCGCCGCCCTGTACGAGTCGGCAGTGCCTTCCCGAGATTGCCACGTCGGCCGTTGGCCTCCTCGCAATGACAAACCTTTGGTGTTTGCCATTTTAACGGCAGCCTGTTTCTTGCACAGGTGCAGCGCCGGGCCCGGCTGTCCCCTCCCCTACAATACTGCATGCGGTCGGCGATGGCTTGTACGGGCTGCAACTGCCTTCCCGAGATTGCCACGTCGCTTCGCTCCTCGCAATGACACATCAGGGTGGTGCTGTGGTGCACCAGCGCTCTCCTACGGTTGAATGTCCCTGTACAAGGCGGTCACTACCCGCAAGGGGCACGCCGCATCCGTAAGGCGGCAAAGCCGCCAACGGCTGCGCAGTGACCGCCGCTACACCCCATACTTCGGCGTTTACCATTTTAACGGCGGCCGGAGGTATCGTGTAACTTTCCATTTCCCACTCGCACACGCTATGCCATGAAAATAAACAATCTATCAAATACGGAGGAAAAACTTATGTACTGTGTCCGCAAGGTTCTGGAGGATCTCTGGTGGGTCGGCGGGAATGACCGCAGACTTGCCATGTTCGAGGGTGTTTACGCCGTGCCGAACGGGGTTTCCTACAATTCCTATCTGCTGCTCGACGACAAGACCGTCCTGTTCGACACGGTCGATCCGTCGGTCAGCAAGGTGTTCTTTGAAAACATCGACCACGTTCTGGCCGGGCGCAAGCTCGACTACCTCGTCATCCACCACATGGAGCCGGACCACTCCGGCACGGTCAGCGAGGTGCTGCTGCGCCATCCGGAGACCGTCATCGTCTGCAGCGACCGCATCCGCGCCATGCTGCAGCAGTTCTGCGGCGGCGTCGCCCCGCAGAACGCCTTCCATCTCGTCAAGGAGGGCGACACCTTCGAGACCGGCCACCACACGCTCACGTTCCTGAGCGCCCCGATGGTCCATTGGCCGGAGGTCATGGTCAGCTATGATCTGACGACGCGCACGCTCTTCTCGGCCGACGCCTTCGGCACGTTCGGCGCGATCAACGGCGCGCTGTTCGCCGATGAGGTCGACTTCTTCCGCGATTATGTGGACGAGGCCCGACGCTATTACTGCAACATCGTCGGCAAGTACGGCACGCAGGTGCAGGCCCTGCTCAAGAAGGCCTCCACGGTCCAGATCGACCGCATCTGCCCCCTGCACGGCTTCGTCTGGCGCAAAAACATCGGCGAATTCATCGACCGCTACATCCACTGGAGCACCTATACCCCGGAGGAGCAGGGCGTCATGATCGCCTACGCCTCCGTCTACGGCGGCACGGAGAACGCGGCCGAGCTGCTGTCCGTCCGCCTGCGCGAGCGCGGCGTGAAGACCGTCATGTTCGATGTCTCCGTCACTCCGGCGTCCGATATCATCGCCGCCGCCTTCCGCTGGAGCCACCTCGTCTTTGCCGCGCCGACGTATAATGCGGGCATCTTCGTCACGATGGAGAACCTGCTGCACGACATCGTTGCGCACAACCTGCAGAACCGCACCGTCGCCCTCATCGAGAACGGCTCGTGGGCCCCGACGTCCGGCAAGCACATGCGCGACCTGCTCGGCAAGCTGAAGAATGTCACCATCCTCGACCAGCAGCTGACGCTCCGCTCCGCCATGGCCGAGAGCCAGAGCGCGCAGCTCGATGCGCTGGCGGACGCCCTCTGCGCCACGCTGCCGCAGCCGCAGGTGCACGCCTCCGAACCCGGCACGGTGGACAATCAGGCGATGTTCGCCCTGTCCTACGGCCTGTTCGTCCTGAGCGCCCGCGAGGGGGAGCGCGACAACGCCTGCATCATCAACACCGCTGCGCAGGTCACGGACACGCCGAAGCGCATCTCTATCACGGTCAACAAGCAGAACCTGACGCACGACATGATCCTGAAGACCGGCGTGTTCAATCTGTCCGTCCTCTCGCAGGATGCGGCGTTTGCGCAGTTCCAACAGTACGGCTTCCGCAGCGGCCGCGACACGGCCGACAAGTTCGACGGCGCGGAGGCGGTCCGCACGGCCAACGGCCTGCGCTATGAGCCGGCCGGTACGAACGCCGTCCTCTCCGGCAAGGTCATCCAGACGCTCGACTGCGGCACGCACACGCTCTTCCTCGCCGAGGTCACGGAGGCCCGCGTGCTGTCGGATGTCCCGTCTGCGACGTATGCCTACTATTTTGAGCACATCAAGCCGAAGCCCCAGCCCGCCGCCGAGAAGAAGACCGGCTTCGTCTGCAAGATCTGCGGCTATGTCTATGAGGGCGAGACGCTCCCGGAGGACTATATCTGCCCGCTGTGCAAGCACGGCGCGGAGGATTTTGAGCCCCTGAAATAATACAGGAATATAGATCGCCCGTCCGCAGCCCAAAAGCTGCGGACGGGCGTTTTTCCTATTGCGGAGAGATGCCGTGACTCTCCCTCCCCGGCATCGCCCTTGGCTCTCCCTCTGGGAGAGCTGTCACCGAAGGTGACTGAGAGGGCATTGCAGGCACTGCCGACAGGTTCAGGCCATCGCTAAAATGGCATGCACCTCCGATTTGTCATTGCGAGGAGGGCGCAAGCCCGACGTGGCAATCTCATGCAGGCACTTCTGAATGGCAATCGCAATGAAAGGGAGAATGGAGTTTCCCTCTCAGGCGGCTGCGCCGCCAGCTCTCCCAAAGGGAGAGCCAAGCTATGCGGTTCCTTCCCCGGCGGCTGCGCCTTTATCGCGGCATGGCGGGGACGGCGTCCATATCCTGCCGGAGGTTCGAATCGGAGATGAGCTTCCGCGGGCACACGGCCGCGCAGCGGCCGCAGGAGACGCACTTGGAATAGTCGATGACGGCGAGGTTGTTGACGACGTGGATGGCGTCGAACTCGCACTGCTTCTCGCACAGGTGGCAGCCGACGCAGCCCATATCGCACTCGCGGCGGGTATAGGCGCCGCGCTCGTGGTTCGAGCAGGCGATGACGATGTCGGCGTCGTAGGACACGGGGACGATGACCTTGCGCGGGCACACGGCGGCGCACTGCAGGCAGCCGGTGCACTTCTCGGGATCGACCTTCGCCACGCCGTCCACAACGTGGATGGCGTCAAAGCGGCAGACCGAGACGCACGAGCCGAAGCCGAGGCAGCCGCTCGGGCAGGCCGAGGGGCCGTTGCCGCCGACGAACATGGCCGAGCGGCAGTCGTGGATGCCGTCGTAGCGGGCCTTGGCGGTGTGGTGACCGCGGCAGCGGACCATGGCGACGACGCGCTCGGTCTTTGCGGCCGTGACGCCCATGACGGCGGCCATCTGATCGGCAGAGGCCTGACCGCCCGCGACGCACAGGCCGATCTCCGCGCGGCCCTCGAGCACGGCCTGCGCATAGGCCTGGCAGCCTGCGAAGCCGCAGCCGCCGCAGTTCGCGCCGGGCAGGGCCTCAATGAGCTTCGGCAGACGCTCGTCCGTCTTCACGGCGAAGACCTTCGAGGCAATGGCGAGCACCGCGCCGAACACGGCGCCCATGATGCCGAGCACCAGCACGGCATAGAGAATTTCTTTCATGACTCGCCCTCCTTACCCGAATACCTTGAAGCCGGAGAAGCCCATGAACGACAGGGCCAGCAGACCGGCGGCCAGCAGCGCGATCGGGAAGCCGCGGAAGGCCTTCGGGCAGTCGCAGTCCTCCAGGCGCTCGCGCACGGAGGAGAACAGCAGGATGGCCACGGTGAAGCCGATGCCGCCCGTGATGCCGTAGACCAGAGACTCGACGAAGTTATAGCCGTCCTGAATGTTCAGCAGGGCCACGCCGAGGACGGCGCAGTTCGTCGTGATGAGGGGCAGGTAGATGCCCAGCGCCTGATACAGCGCGGGGACGGCCTTCTGCAGGAACATCTCGACGAGCTGCACAAGGGCGGCGATGACGAGGATGAACACGACGGTCTGCATGTACACGAGATTCAGCGGCACGAGCAGGAACTCGTTGACGGCCCAGGTGGCCGCCGAGGCGATGCCCATGACGAACGTGACGGCGATGCCCATGCCGAGGGCGGTGTCCTGCTTTTTCGACACGCCCATAAACGGGCAGATGCCCATGAACTTCACAAGGATGAAGTTTTCGGCAAGAATGGCGTTCAGCGCGATGGTGAACAGGGAGATGAATACGCTCATTTTGCTTCCGCCTCCTTCTTGGCGGCCTTCTCGGCCAGATGGCGGTTGAACCACTGCGTGAAGGCGATGAGGCAGGCCAGCGTCAGGAAGCCGCCGACCGGCAGGATCATCAGCATGGCCGGGTACTGCGACGGCAGGATGCGCACGCCGTCGGCGGAGATCACGCCCTTGCCGAACGTGCCGCTGCCGAGCAGCTCGCGGATGACGCACATGCACACAAGGGCCACGGTGTAGCCGATGCCCTGCGTCAGGCCGTCGACGGCAGAGGCCAGCACGCCGTTCTTCGAGGCGAAGGCCTCGGCGCGGCCGAGAATGATGCAGTTGACGACGATGAGCGGGATGAACACGCCGAGGCTCTCGGACAGGGCCGGGAGATAGGCCTGCAGCAAAAGGTCGATGATGGTGACGAAGCCCGCGATGACGACGATGTAGGCCGCAATGCGGATCTTATCCGGAATGACCTTGCGCAGCAGAGAGATGACGACGTTCGAGCAGATGAGGATCAGCGTGACGGACAGGCCCATGCCGAGGCCGTTGAACAGGGTCGTCGTGATGGCCATGGTCGAGCACATGCCCAGCAGCTGGCCCACGACGGGGTTATTGGTCAGGAGCCCCTCGCGGAGCTGTTTTTTAAAATTCATTTCTGCACCTCCCCGGCATAGGCCAGCGCTGCGTTCACGGCGCGGGTGACGGCGCGGGACGTGACGGTCGCGCCGGTCAGGGCGTCGATGTCGCCGCCGTCCTTGGTGACGGCCAGCTCACCGGTCTTGCCGGCAAACTGGGCGCGGAAGTCCTCGCGCGTGCAGTTTGCGCCGAGCGAGGCCGTCTCGGAATGGGAGATGATGGCCACGCCCGTGACCTTGTTTTCGTTGTCGACGCCGACCATGAGGTCGATCGCCCCGCCGAAGCCGTTCGTCGTCAGGCGGACGACGGTCCCGGCCTCCCCGGCGCTCCACGCGGCCGTCACGCCGGTGGCCGCCTGCGCGTCCGACACGGGAAGCTCCGTGTAATCGTCCGCAGCGAGGACCTGCGTCATGGCGGAACGGGCTGCCTCGGCCGTGTGCTCGGCGATGGTGTCGGCCGTCAGGTAGTTGACAAAGGCCAGCAGGCCCGCGACGATGACGGTGATGAGAAAGAGCGTCAGCGTCAGCCGCAGGACATAGGCGGCCGTGCTTTGCGGTTTTGTCATGCTTCGGCACCGCCCTTCTTCTGCTTTTTCTGCCTGGCTGCGCCGAAGCGCTTCGGCACGCCGATGCGGTCAAAGAAGCCGACGCAGCAGTTCATGATGAGGATGGCGTAGGACACGCCCTCAACATAGGAGCCGAAGTAACGGAACAGGAACGTCAGCACGCCGCAGCCGACGCCGTAGACGATCTGGCCGCCGTGCGTGACGGGCGAGGTCGTGTAGTCCGTGGCCATGAACCACGCGCCGAGCATCAGGCCGCCGGACAGCAGCTGCACGAGCATCCAGTCCAGCCGGGCCGCGCCGCCGCGCGGGAACAGGAAGGCCAGCACCGCGACCGTGCCGAGGTAGGCAAGCGGGATGCGGGCCGAGATGACGCGGCGGACGAGCAGGTAGATGCCGCCCAGAAGCAGCAGCATGGCCGAGACCTCGCCGAGCGAGCCGCCGGTGCGGCCGAGGAAGAGGTCGAGCACGCTGGCCTCCGGGAGCGCGCCCACATGGAGGCTTGCCATCGGGGTCGCGGCGGTCAGGCCGTCGAGCGAGGCCGTCGTGGGGTTCGAGAACGCGGGGACATGCACGCCGGAGCGCACCCAGGTGTTCATGAACAGCGGCCAGCTGAACAGGAAGGCGCGGGCCGCAAGGGCAGGGTTGACGATGTTCGCGCCGATGCCGCCGAACAGCTGCTTCACAACGACAATGGCGAAGAAATCGCCGATGAGGATCGTCCAGAACGGCAGCGTGACCGGGCAGACAAAGGCGACGAGGATGCCCGTGACCACGGCGGAGAGGTCGCCCGTGGTATTGTCCTTCTTCATGATGCGGCGGTAGGCCCACTCGAAGAACACGCAGCCCGCGACGGACAGGGCCGTGAGCGTCAGGGCGCGCGCGCCGAAGAACACGATCGCGCCGATGAGGGCGGGCAGCAGGGCGATGCACACATCGAGCATGATGCGGCGGGTGGAATTCGGGCTGTGCGCATGCGGCGAGGAGGAGAGCGTCAGCTTCAGGGCTTCTTCGTTCATTTCGCGGCGGCCTCCTTCTTTGCTTTTTCACGGGCGGCGGCGTCGCGCACGAGCTTTTTGCCGGTGCGGAAGCTCTGCACGAGCGGGATGCCCGCCGGGCAGCCGTAGGCGCACGAGCCGCACTCAATGCAGTCCATGACGTGCAGCCCGTCCAGCCGCTCCAGATCGCCGCGGTTCACGGCGCGGTGCAGGAACAGCGGCATGAGGTGCATGGGGCAGGCCTCGACGCACTTGCCGCAGCGGATGCAGTGGGGGTTGGGCGTCTCGTGGCGGTCCTTGTCGCTGTAGCACGTCAGGGCGTTGTTGCCCTTGATCGTGGCGGTTTCCAGCGTATACTGCGCGATGCCCATCATCGGGCCGCCGCACAGGATCTTATAGGGGGGCAGGGCGAAGCCGCCCGCCGCCTCGACGAGGTCGGAATAGGCCGTGCCGATGGGAGCCAGGAAGTTGCCGGGCTTTGCGATGGCGCTGCCCGTGACGGTCACGGCGCGGCGCACGAGCGGCAGGCCGAGATAGACGGCGTCGTAGATGGCGGCGCAGGTCGCGGCATTGAACACGGCGCAGCCGACGTGGGCGGGCAGGCCGCCGGGAGGCACGCAGCGGCCCGTGACGGTCTGGATGAGCTGCTTTTCCGCGCCCTGTGGGTAGCGGACGTGCAGCGGCAGCAGGTCGATGCCGCTGCCCAGCACGGCGGAGATGGCCGCGATGGCCTCGGGCTTGTTCTGCTCGATGCCGATGGCGGCGCGCTTCGGCTGCAGGATCTGCAGGACGACGCGCAGGCCGCCGACGACGCGCTCGGGCGTTTCGCGCATCAGGCGGTCGTCGGACGTGATGTAGGGCTCGCACTCCGCGCCGTTGACGATGACGGTGTCGACCTTGCCTAGGCCGGAGGAGAGCTTGACGGACGTGGGGAAGCCCGCGCCGCCCATGCCGGTGATGCCGGCCTCGCGGATGACGGCGATGAGGTCCTCGGCGCTCATGGCGGCGACGGCCTCGGGGTCCCGCGGCTTGACCGTGGGGCAGAGCGTGTCGCGGCCGTCGGACTCGATGACGATGGCCGTCTGCAGGTTCCCGCCCGGATGGGGCCGGGCCTCGATGGCTGTGACCGTGCCGGACACGGAGGCGTGGACGGGGACGCAGAGGCCCTGGCCGTCGCCGATCTTCTGGCCGACGGTCACGCGGTCTCCGACTTTGACGAGCGGCTGGCAGGGCGCGCCGATGTGCTGCGACATCGCGACGGAGACGACGCTCGGGTGCAGCGGGACGATGGCCGCCTCACGCGAAAGCTCCTTATAGCCCTTCGGATGGACGCCGCCGAAAAAGGCTCGTTTCAAGGGTGTACCACCTCAGTTCATGAAGTTCTGGGATCGGGCGGGCGCAGTAAGGCCCGCCGCAAAGATTCTGTTCTGCGCCGGCCTGTCAAAAAATCCCTTCGGATTTTTCGCTGCTTTCAGGATCGCAAACTCAATTTTTGCAGCATGCTTTTGCAATCCTGCCGCTGCGGCGGGTGATCAAGCGCGAAAGGGCACCCTGACGGTTTCCTTTCCCACTTTTCTTCCCTCCGAAACGTTCGGCTAAGCAGGTTTTTTGATAGTCTGACTGCGTACTTCAATATACCACACCGGGCCGGAAAAATCTATGGGTATTTTCTCACTTTGTTGATTTTTTTGCGGATTTTCGCAGATTCAATCCGGAAATATTTATATAAAAATACCGAAAAGAAGAGAATGGGAGAGCGTGGAAAATCGAAAATGGAAAGTGGAAAGTTTTGCAAGGCTGTCAGTCGTGTGTTGTAGGGGAGCGGCACGGAAATGAATGAATCCTGAAGACTGAAAAATGAAGAATGCGGAAAGCCTCCGGCCTTGTCATTGCGAGGCCCCGAAGGGGCCGTGGCGCCCTGAGCGCGAAGCGCGAGGAAGTGCCCTTGGGGTGCAATCTCGGGAAGGCAGTTGCGTTTTCGCCGATGGCTTTCCTGTGATCTGGTCGGGTACTGCGAGATTGCCACGTCGGCCTGCGGCCTCCTCGCAATGACAAACTTGATGGCATTGCGCCAATGAATTTGTGCCGTAAGTATTGCCACCCTGCAGGGCGCTCATTACCCGCAAGGGGCACGCCGCATCCGTAAGGCAGCAAAGCCGCCAACGGCTGCGCAGTGAGCGCCGCTACAGGCAAATCCGGCAGCTTTTCTATATTCCTGTAATTTTCTCCAAAACGCGCAAGTTGATACTTGACTTTTTCTCTGCATATGTTACGATATAAACGTGGAAACCCGCCGTCCATGGTTAATTCCAAATTGACGGTGTACGGTTCAGAGACGGTTGCCTGTCATCCCGCGAGGGCGGAATGGAGGCAGACATGTATAGCCCCCGCAGGAAATTTTTCCGAAGGAGGTGATACATATGACACTTCAAGACCTGGTTCTGGTGCTTTCAATCATCTGGCTGATCTGCCAGATCATTGACTGGCTTCGAAAAGGAAAAAAGTGAGCCGTCTGCTGCAATCAGACGACTCACTGGTTTGTGAATAAAGAATTCACAGACCGATAGCTGTTCTATGTTTGTGGCAACCGTCGGGGTTTCCACATCTTTATTATATCCGCCTGTGCCCGAAATGTCAAATACATTTTGACGGAAACTGGCCCGGTGAAGCTTTACGGTTTCGCCGGGGCTTTTTGTCATCCGGGCTTGTGCTGCGAGATTGCCACGTCGGCCTGCGGCCTCCTCGCAATGACAAATCGGGGGCAATCGCCATTTTAACGCTGCCCCGTACCAGCCTCAGGTGCGTCGCCGGGCTGGGCTGTCCCTGCGTGTTACATGTTTTGCGCGGGCTTTTTCCGCGTGAACAGCAGCGCGGCGAGGACGGCGAGGACGCCGCCCGTGAGCTTGGCCGCGATGACGGGGCCGAGCATGGCCGCGTCGTAGCCCGCCGTGAAGCCGAGGTGGTCGCCGAAGACGAAGGCCGCCGGCACGGCGAAGGCGATGTTCACGATCTTGCCGCGCTCGTCCATGTCCTTGACCATGCCGAACATGGGGATGGAGTTTGCAAGGCTCGCCACGAGCCCGGCGGCGGCCGTGCCGTTCATGCCGAGCAGGCGTCCGAGGGCCGCGAGCGGGCGGCGCAGGAGCTTCGTCAGCAGAAAGACGAGCGGGAACGCGCCCGCCAGCACAAAGCCGATGCCCGCGACGGTCTGCACGCCGCCCTCCAGCGGGGCCGTGCCGGGGATGACCGTCACGCCCGTCAGCTCCGTGAAGACGGCGGCGGCCAGCCCGACCGTGATGACGGCCAGCACGCCCCGGCCGAACCACAGGAAGCCGCGGATCATCGCGCGCTCCCAGCGCCACAGCCCCAGCGCGATGAGCACGGCGAACAGCACGATGGGCACGAGGTTCCGCACGAGCATGCCGAGCGGGAAGCCCGCGGCCAGTCCACCGGCGAACGCACCCGGCGCAATGGCCAGCAGGCCCGCCAGCACGCCGCGCGCCAGCGCGGGCCGGTCCTCCGGCTGCAGGATGCCGAGGGCGACGGGGATGCTGAAGACGACGGTCGCGCCGAGCATGGAGCCGACGATGAGACCGCCGAGCTGCCCCGCCGCGCGCGTGCCCGCCAGCTCCATGGCAAGGGGCGCGCCGCCCATGTCGTTTGCCAGGATCGAGCCTGCGAACATGGCCGGGTCCGCGCCGAGGAAGCCGTAGACCGGCACGAGCACCGGCCGCAGCAGCCGCGCCAGCACGGGTGCGAGCGTAAGGATGCCGAGCATGGAGAGGCTCAGCGCGCCGATGGCGAGGATGCCCTCCTCAAACTGCTTCCCAAGCCCGAGGCGGCTGCCGAACATGCGGTCGAGCGCGCCGAGGACCATGGCGATGGCCATGATCCAGAGAATGATGTTATCCATGAGTTGCCTCCGTTTCGTCCAAAATGGCCACGATGGCCGCGTCTACGGGCACGTCCGGCCGCCCCGCGCGCGCCGCCGCGCCGAAGGCGAGGATGACCCGGTCGCCCGGCCCCGCGCCGACAAGGTCCGCCGCGAGGTATTCCGTCTCGCCGCAGCGCACGCGCAGCAGGCTCTGCCCCGTGAGGGCGGGGCTTTTTTTCGTGGCCCACACCGCGCCGAGCACCAGCCCGGCCCTCATGCGCGGCCCTCCAGCACGTCGCGCGCCAGCGGCGTCAGCCTTCCGGTCACGGGCAGGCCGCTGTGCAGCAGGCGGCGGGCCTCCTCCGCCGTGACGAGGGCGCTTTTCTGCGTCAGCTCCTGCACGCCGAGGGTGCGCAGCCGCCGCTCGGCCGCCAGCAGGGCCGACCACAGGGCGCGGTTTGCCGTTTTGGCGTGACGGCGGTAGTCCAGTCCCTCGGGGCAGTAGTAGACGGGCTTGCCCTCGAGCAGGGCCTGCGCGCTGGCCTCATCCGGGAAGCGCAGCAGCTCCGCGGCCGTCAGCGAGCCGAGGATGACGGCCTCATACGGCCCGTCCATGACAAAGCGCCACCCGGCGGCCGCCTGCGGCGCGCGGCCCACCAGCAGCGCCGGGCGCTGCCCCTGCCGCCGCAGGACCTCGTCCACCACGGCCTGTACCAGATCGTCCATGGGATCGCTCCTTTCGGGTTATGTAGGGTAGGCCGCCGGGCGTTGCAGGGGAGGGGACAGCCCGGCCCGGCGCAGTACTCACAGTCCGATACAGGCCATCGTGAAAATGGTATGCACCCCCGAATTGTCATTGCGAGGCCCCAAAGGGGCCGTGGCAATCTCGCAGTACACGGCCGGATAACATAGAGGCCCCGGCGAAATCGTAGGCCGCTGCGGGAGATTCCCACGTCGCTTCGCTCCTCGGAATGACAAACCTGAGGGTGTTGCGTCAATGAATTTGCGCTGCAAGCATTGCCAGCCTGCAAGGCGGTCACTGACCGCCTTGTACAGAGTCATTCAACGGCAGGAGGGCGCTGGTGCACCGCTGCACTACCTGATGTGTCATTGCGAGGAGCGAAGCGACGTGGCAATCTTGCAGTACACAGTTGGATAACAGGAAGGCCCCGGCGAAAACGTAACTGCCTTCCCGAGATTGCCACGGCCCCGTTGGGGCCTCGCAATGACAAATCGGGGGCGTTCACCATTGTAACGGCAACTGGCACGAGTCGTTCGTGCGGCGCCGGGAGGGGACAGCCCGGCCCCTACAAGGCGCGTGCGTTTGCCCGGCGGTCGGTACAAATCGGCAGTGCCTTCCCGAGATTGCCACGGGCGCAAAGCGCCCTCGCAATGACAAATCTGGAGGCCTTATGCATTCCACGCTCAATGATCCATTCTACACTTGCCCACCCCGCTTGACCCGGATCATGAGGATCCAGCACAGGCTGGACAGACGGTTGAGGGCCTTGACGAGATCGGGGCGGGCGAGGGTGCCGTCCGGCCGGGAAAAGGCATGGCAGGCCAGCAGCTCCGTCTGCCGCACGGCGGTGCGCAGGCGGTTGAGCCGCAGCAGGATGGGCGGGTCCTCCGGCGCGGGGAGAAAGTGCGGCTGGCCCTCCTCGCGCTCCGGGTGGTGGCTGTGCTCACGCAGACCGTCGCCGTCCAGCCCGAGGAAGCGGACGGCCTGCACCGGCTCGTCCAGCACGTCGGCGCGGATGAGGCTGCGGACGAAGTCCAGCATGGCGCAGAGCGTCTGGCGCAGCGGGCCGTCCGCCGCCTGCGCGCACAGCAGCAGCTCGGCCTCCAGCGTGTCGATGCCGCCGCGGAAGGCGATGCGCGGGTGCGTCTTCGGAACAAGAATATTGCCGCGCAGGTGGGTCATGTGCTCCGGCTTTTCGGCAAACGACGCGCCGTCCGGCGTGCGGTAGGCGGCGGGGGGCGTTTCGGCATGCGGCACGACCGTCACGCCCTCCTGCCGGAGCCAGTCGCGCGCCGCCGGGGTCAGGCGGCTGCCCTCCGGCAGATAGAACACGCGCCGCCCGTCCCGCACACGCAGCCCCGCGCGGACGGCCTCCTCGGTATAGAGCATCAGGCCGGGGCCGCGTCGCGGCCGTGGGGCAGGATGCCGTCGACCTCGGTGTGCGGGCGCGGGATGACGTGGACGGAGATGAGCTCGCCGATCTTCTCGGCGGCTGCCGCGCCCGCGTCCGTGGCGGCCTTGACCGCGCCGACGTCGCCGCGCACCATGACGGTGACGAGACCGCCGCCGACCTGCTCCTTGCCGACGAGCTGGACGTTCGCGGCCTTCACCATGGCGTCCGCGGCTTCAATGGCGGCGACAAGGCCGCGCGTTTCGACCATTCCAAGGGCATTCGTGTTGACATTCATTGCTGGTTCCTCCGTTTATCGTAGTTTTTTCAGGATCTCCTCGGTCAGGCGCGCGATGAGCGCGCTGTCCGGCTCAGGCTGCGCGGGCGCTTCGGGCTGCGGCGGTTCGGGCTTTTCGTTTCCCCACGCCACGCGGCGGACGTTGATGAGGTCGAGCGGCCCGATGTTATTGGACGACGAGCTGCCGCCCACCGCGCCGCAGCCAAGCGTGAGCGCAGGGAACAGGGCCGTCTCCGCGCCGATGCCGCCGAGCGACGCGGGCACATTGACGAGAAAGCGCGAAACGGGCACGGTCAGCGCGAAGCGGCGGACGACGGCCTCGTCCTTTGCGTGCAGGACGAACGTGTGGCCCGCGCCCTCGCCCGCCAGCACCTCGCAGATGCGGCGGAGGATGGTGTCCTCGTCCTCCTCAACGAAAAATGCCAGAATGGGGCAGAGCTTCTCGCGGGAATAGGGCCGCGCCGGCCCGGCCTCCGTCTCGTTTGCCAGCAGCACGGGCGTTGACTCCGGCACGGTCACGCCCGCCATGCGCGCCACGGCGCAGGCCGTCCTGCCGACGACCTTCGGATTGATCGTGCCGTCCGGGCGGAGCAGCAGCCGCGCCACGCGCCCGGCCTCCTCCGTGTTCAGGAAATAGCAGCCCTGCTTCCGGAATTCCTCGCGGACGCGGGCCTCGCAGCAGCGCTCGACGATAACGCTCTGCTCCGAGGCGCAGACCGTGCCGTTGTCGAACGTCTTCGAGCGGAGAATGTCCCGCACGGCGCGGGGAATGTCGGCCGAGCGGTGGATATAGGCCGGGCCGTTGCCCGCGCCGACGCCGATGGCGGGCTTGCCGGACGAATAGGCCGCGCGGACCATGGCCCCGCCGCCCGTGGCGAGGATGAGACGCACCTGCGGGGCGTGCAGCAGCTCCTGCACGGCGTCCAAAGACGGCATCGTCAGGCAGGAGATCGCGCCCTTCGGGCACCCGGCGGCCTCGGCAGCCTCCGCCATGAGGCGGGCGGCGTGGAGCGTGCAGCGCACGGCATGCGGATGGGGCGAGAAGACGATGGGACTGCCCGCCTTCAGGGCGATGAGGGATTTGTAGATCACGGTGGACGTCGGGTTCGTCGAGGGCACGATGCCCGCAATGACGCCGACGGGCACGCCGACGTCCCAGACGCGGCGCTCGTCGTCCCGCCGCAGGATGCCGACGGTGCGCAGGCCCCGGATGGCCCCGAACACGCGGACGGCGGCGAAGCGGTTCTTCTCCGTCTTGTCGCGCTCATTGCCGAAGCCTGTTTCGGCGCAGGCCTCCCGCGCCAGCTCCGCCGCGTGCAGAGCGCCCGCGCGGGACAGCGCCTCCGTGATGCGGTCGAGGCCGCTCTGGTCCAGTTTCTGCAGGCCCTCGAAGGCCTGCTGCGCCTGCTGCGCCAGCAGGCGGACCTCCTGCCGGGCGCGCAGATCGCGGTCAAATTCCATGGTCATTCCTCCTTGTTCCTTCTGCTTCCTGCGGCCGGGCCGCCGTCTCGCAGACCGCCTCGGCAAAGGCGGTGCAGGCGGCAAGGCAGGCCGAGCGAGTGCCAGTGAGCAGGGCTCCGGCAAAGTTCGTTTCGGTGGGCGGGGCATAGAATTCCGCAAGCTCGACGCCTGCGGCCTTCAGGGCGGCGTCCAGCCCCAGCAGGGCCGGGACGGGCGGCGCGATGAGATAGGCCAGCGGCTGCCCCGCGGGAATGTGTGCCGCGCGGGAGAGGTACGTCCCCGTGCGCGCGGCGCAGTGGGCAAGATAGACGACTCCGTTTTCCGCCTCGCGGAAGCGCGGCCCGTTCTGCAGGAAGGCCAGCGCGGCGGCAAGGCCGCTGCGGGCGTCGGCGGGCGTCGGCCCGGCGAGCAGGCCGATGACCTCGCCCGTCAGGGGCGTGGGCGCGTTCCCTGCCCCGGCATAGAGGCTGCGGCCGTAGACGACGGAGACGTTCGCGGCCTTCGTCGCCTCGTCCAGCGCGAGGTAGGTGACGTCGTCGCAGTCCGTCGCCAGCAGCGCGATCGAATTCTGACCGGGATCGAGCGAAAGTGCGCGGGAAAGGCCGGGGCTGACATTTGCAATCGTGCGGGCGCACAGGACCCGCACGGGGACGGGAGCGCCGGTCATGCGCCGTCCTCCCGCAGGCCGATGCCGGAGGCCTTTTGCGCCAGAATGCGGCCGATGAGCGAGGCGATGTGCGCCCCGGCCTCCACGGCGGACACGCCCTGCCGGTGGATGTTCGACACGACGGTGCGGCAGGACTCCGCGATGCCCGTGTGCGGGCGATAGGTCAGATAGGCGGACATGGACTCGTTTGTCACAAGGCCGGGCCGCTCGCCGACGAGCAGGCAGATGACCTCACAGTCCGTCAGGTCGCCGATGTGGTCGCCCGCGCCGACGCGGCAGAACTGGATGAAGGGGACGGGGCCCAGCTCGAGGCCCTGCGCCTGCAGGCCCTGCCGGATGGCGGCGCAGCAGTCCGGGGCGTTGGCCTGCACGGCCGCGGACGACAGGCCGTCGCCGACGGCCAGCACGACGCGCTGCCCCGCGAGCAGGTCGCGCAGGACGGCCTGATTTTTTTCGTCAAAGCGGCGGCCGAGGTCCGGCCGGGTCAGGTATTCGTCCTTGCTTTTGCACATGGTCTGCACAAAGGGGTAGTGATTTTCCTCCCAGAAGCGCTCCGGCACGAGGGAGAACACGCTGTCCTGCGCGGCGGCGTGGTCGGCGCGGAAGCGCAGCAGCGAGGCCGTGGGGTAGCGCGCGCCGCAGCGGCCGAGGCCAAGGCGGGCGGGGGTCTTTGCCTTGAGGGCGCGGAATTCCGCGCCGTGGGCCGCGTTCGGGACGAGATACTGCGCCCGCAGGTCGACCGTCGTGAGGTCGGGAAGCACGCCGTCGTCCGGCGGGGTCTCGGTCTCCGCGCCCTTGACGGGCGGCGGGGACGGGGGCGTTTGCGCGGGAGCAAGCTCGCGCAGCATCTGCGCCACGATGGCCTTGAGTTCTTCGCGATCCATGCCGCGCCTCCTTTACAGCAGCGCCGAGCCGTCTCCGGCCCGCGCGGTGAGTTTGCCGTCCTCTACGAAGCCCATGCGCTCGAGCCAGCGCTGGAACGGCGCGATGGCCGTCAGGCCGAACAGCTCGCGCAGGGCGGCCGTCTCGCGGAAGCCGGTCGTCTGGTAGTTCAGCATGACGTCGTCGCCGTGGGGGATGCCCATGAAGTAGTTGCAGCCCGCCGCCGTCAGCAGGACGGCGAGCTTTTCGATGTCGTTCTGGTCGGCCTTCATGTGGTTCGTGTAGCAGGCGTCGCAGCCCATGGGGATGCCGGAGAGCTTGCCCATGAAGTGGTCCTCCAGCCCGGCGCGCAGGACCTGCCGCGCGTCATAGAGGTACTCCGGGCCGATGAAGCCGACGACGGTGTTGACAAGAAAGGGCGAAAAATGCCGCGCGAAGCCGTAGCAGCGGGCCTCCATCGTCACCTGATCCGTGCCGAAATGCGCCTCGGACGACAGCTCCGAGCCCTGCCCCGTCTCGAAATACAGCACGTTCGGCCCCTCGGCCGTGCCCTGCGTCAGCGCCAGCTGCCGCGCCTGCTCGATGGTGGCCGCGTCGAAGCCGAAGGCGGTGTTGCCCTTCTGCGAGCCTGCGATGGACTGGAAAATGAGGTCGGCGGGCGCGCCGGACTCGATGGCGCGCATCTGCGTCGTCACATGGGCCAAAACGCAGATCTGCGTGGGGATGCCGTGGCGGCGGCGCACCTCGTCGAAGCGTGTCAGCACGCGGCGGACGCTCTCGGCCGTGTCGCCCGAGGGGTTCAGGCCGATGACGGCGTCGCCCGCGCCGAAGCTCAGGCCCTCGAGCAGGGAGGCGAGGATGCCGTCGACATCATCCGTCGGGTGGTTCGGCTGCAGGCGGCACGACAGCGTGCCCGGCAGGCCGATGGTCGTGTTGCAGTGGGCCGTGACCGGAATTTTGCGCGCGGCATAGATGAGATCAAGATCGCTCATGAGCTTGCAGACGGCGGCGACCATCTCGCTCGTGAGGCCGCGGGAGGCGCGGCGGAGGTCGGCCGTCGTCGTGGTCTCGCTCAAAATCCACTCGCGCAGGTCCGAGACGGTCCAGTTCTGCATCTCCGCATAGATGCGCTCGTTCAGGTCGTCCTGAATGATGCGCGTGACCTCGTCCTGCTCATAGGGCACGGCGGGGTTCTCGCGCAGGTCGCGCAGCAGCAGCTCCGCCAGCACGGCCTTGGCGGCGACGCGCTCCTGCGCGCTCTCGGCGGCCAGCCCGGCGAGCCGGTCGCCGGATTTCGGCTCGTTTGCCTTGGCAAGCACGTCCTTCACATCACGGAAGGCATAGGTCTTGCCGAACAGCAGCGTCTTCAGCTTCAAATGGTACCCTTCTTTCAAATTCGTTCAGATTCGATCGGAAATATATAATTTGCGCGTGATATTGTAGGGGCGGTGGGGAATGGAAAATTGAGAATGGAAAGTGGAAAATTGCGCGAGGCCGCCAGTTGTGTGTTGTAGGGGCGGGGCACGCCCCGCCCGGCGCTGCACGAACGATTTGTACCGGCCGCCGTTAAAATGGCATGCACCGATTGCGTCTGTAGCGGCGCTCACTGCGCAGCCGTTGGCGGCTTT
>ENA-OWPP01001497-OWPP01001497.1-human-gut-metagenome-genome-assembly--contig:-NODE-1497-length-19500-cov-142.729133_pt1 | contig 19500 bp, 18 predicted proteins | sample MGYA00248265_ERZ651848 | MGnify/ENA primary metagenome ERZ651848 (study PRJEB26924, sample SAMEA4378233) | human gut metagenome | biome: human gut; feature: human-associated habitat; material...
GAGAGTGGTCATTTTCGTTCTACCGAGAATTCCGGTCATGAAGGGTCAAAGTCATGAAGGGTCATTATCATTTTTCAAACCGGTGTATCGGTGGCTGAATCATTGAAGAGGGTGGCGGGCATATCTATTTTCCCAGTTGGGAGGGGAATGAAAAGGAATGATTTTCCGGAATCTGACGGAACGAAAAAGCCCCCGATGCATCTCGCACCAGAGGCTCAAGAGTTCATTTAATTTTTATGAAGCACAACCAACTTTTGGTTGCACATCGTTCAAACATACTGTAAAACTGGTTTATCTATCAAGAGACCAGCGTCTAAATCTCCTTTTATTTTGGCAATGCCTTGCCTTATTCTTTTCAAGCTCTTGGCCTGTGGCACCTTGATGCCAGCGGCATATTGCCTGAGCAATGATGCATTCATACCGATATACTTTGCAAAAGCGGAGATACTAATCGTAGTATTAACTATGTTTAAGCTTTCTGACCATCAGAAAACGGTTGCTTGTAAATCCGCTTTAATATTGCTCATGCAGGCGTTGAGTCGCTGATGTCCCCGGCACGGAATCGTGTCGGGGACTGAGTTGAGTTATCGAACATGTTAGCTATGCTAACTGCAATGCACTGATGCGATTGCTTATTTCCTTGACTGCCTGGTTAAAAATGCCTTTCTGCTCCTGGTTGAGCGTATAAATCTTTCCACGCACCTGATATCCGTTGAGACGCTGCAAAAGCCATGATGCGCTCTTATTGAAATAGGTCTTGGCAATATAAGAGATAGGAAGCAGTTTGTAATCCTCCACATCTATCTGGCTTCGGAGAGCTTTCATTTCGCTCTCCAGGCGAGTTACATTCTCCTCCACGAATGGTTTTGCCACTTCAGCAACAGCATCCTTATCCATCTTTTCTAACTTAGCGATAATTTCTTTTTTTCGCTCTTCGCTCCTTGCATCGGTATTACCAGCAAGAGACTGATATTCCTCCAATAAAATCTTAATATTTTCCATATCAATAATATATTTTATAATCTCCTCCCAAAGGAGGGGAAGTGAAACTTTACTTTCTATTCTTCATCAGTCTTGAAAGGTCATCTAAGAGATAATCAAGTCTCTTTTCGATTTCCTTCTGTGAAAGACCGGTGAATTTCACGATTCGGAGAAAGTCTTCGATCGATTTCCTTCTTCTTTCTCTCGATTTCATTTTCTAAATCTTCTTGCATAGCTTAAAAATCTAATTGATTAAACATGTTCCTTAACTCGATTGCAAAGGTACATAATAATTTTAATATGTACAAATATCCCATAATAAATTTATTATGTATAACACATTTTTAACGTCTTGATACGGGAAATGAGCGGAAAAAAGCGTATCTTTGCAGGAAAGAAATGTTTCACCTATTTATATATATATATATATATATGGAAAAGATAATAAGTAATAAGGCAGCCTCCTTTGTCAGCATGGAGCTTGCCAGATATGCGCTGGAACGGGCAGACCTGAGAGCCAGCAGCATCCTGACCGCTATCGCTACTACGCTCGGAGTAACGAGCAGCATGGGATAAAACAAAAACGAGGGTGTGTCACAAGCCACACCCTCTCTTTTTTTGTTTCTACCTAAAAGCCGGTCATGAAGGGTCAAAGTCATTAAGGGTCATTATCATTTTCAACCCCCAAAAAGATTCCGGTCATTTCCGGTTATGGTCATTTTCGGTCATTATCATTTTTAAACCGGTGTATCGGTGGCTGAATCCTTGAAGAGGTCATCGGCTGATGGAATCTCATCTTCATCAAACCACTTCTTCAACTTGTCCTGAGCCTTTGCTTTTACATCTTCTGAAACCTCACCCCAAACTTTCTTGAGCACAAACAGCAATACGGCAAGGTCATCGCCCAAACCGGCAATAGGTATGGCGTCTGGAATCACATCGAGCGGACTGATGAGATAACCCAAGGCTCCTACAATCAGAGCCTTGTCCTTCAGCGAAACCTTGTCACTCTCTAACGTATAATAGAGAATGAGCGCTGTATAAACCATCTTGGCACCGGCACGTTTGGCAACATGCGAAATCTTCTCGACAAATGCACGCTGGGTGAATTTGTCCTTATAGTCCATAAAGTCTGGTAATGTCATACTACTTATAGTTTATAGTTTATAATTTATAGTTTACAGTTACGACCGCTTCTCGTAGAAGAGGACTGCCTTGATGAAGGTCTCCATCTTAGGCTCCTTATGATGGCTCACGCGATAGGCGATGATCATCTGAAGAAGTGCCTTGACAAAACACGCCAGCAGCAATCCGATGATGACGGCTATGACCGTGGCGAGCATCTTGCCGTTGTCGTAGACGGGTGACTTGTCCGGGAAACAGGACAGCACCAGTACGGGGAGGACGGTGATGAAACCGCCGATGGTGAGCTGGCTGCGCTTGGAACCACCCATGTCGAGTATTGCCTGCTTATCGAAAAGATAATCATCCAGCTCCATGCGGGTAATGCCGTAGTTCTCAAACTTTGGGAAATCGGGCTCATTGCCATATTTCTCAATCTTGCCCGTTACCTTATGTTCGAAATCATCTAATATCTGCTTTTCCGGTTCTCTGAGTTTCATAATCTTGCTAGTTTTTAAAATCGTTTAAAAGTGAATGCATCTTATACCTTATTATATATAAAGGCTGCGATGCAGAAAAAGAAAAAGAAAACAGTGCCCCTGTAAGCCGAGTTCTGTGTTCCTACATCAGATATGCTGTTATGCTGTGTTCATATCAGATATAAGAATGTCTGTCATTTATCTAGTCCCAAAGTCACCCTTGGGCTCAAGCACTCTACCCTCCGCAGCAGCCCTAAGGCAATCGGACGAGCCGCCCTCAATCTGCGGTATACATGAGCTTACAGCTCCCAGATGGCACAGCCTGGCGATCACCCGCCAGCTGGTGGTCTCTTACACCACCTTCTCACCCTTACTCTCACCACCCCAGACTGGACAAACGGGATAAGTGAAAGCGGTTATTTTCTTCTACCGACACCTACTGTCACCAATAGCTTCTAGTTTCGGAAGTGGGATGCTCTATGCTGCCCGGACTTTCCTCTCGCACCTGAAAGATGCCAGCGACAGACCGGAGCACTGCTTTCGACATGCAAAAGTACAAAAAACTTTTGATACTATCGCACGATTCCTCACTTTTTTATGCATCATTAATTATTCGCAAGGCTGTTTTTCACTCTTTTCCCCGGTAAAACCGAGTTTCTGAGTCCCTATTGTTTAACAGATATTTATCAATCAGCAGAAGATAGTTACATATACAAAACTAACGTTTTCGTGCTTACATTCAAATATTTGTAAATTTAGGGAATTTCTTGTTTAATAGCCGTTAAAGTGTTAATTTGAAATGTTAAAACGGAATAAATTTATGCACAGAATGAAGCGTATCTCAAAAAATGACCCTATATTTGCAACCGGAAAACAGAGCGGTGCATGACAAGCTGACTTTTGGCATGATATTAGCTGTTGCAGTTCCAAGGAAAAGAAAAGTAAACAATAAAAAAATAAAGAGACATGAAAAAATTAAGTAATTATGTTGTGGCTGTGCTCTGCGTTGGTTCGCTCGCATTTTCAGCCGGTGCTTTCATGAAAGTAAATGCTACACCTGCAGCTACCGCTGCGCCAGCAGGGCAGCCTGTAGACTTAACCTATGCTGCCGAGAAGGCGCTGCCTGCTGTAGTACATATTAAATACGTACAGAACTCGAAGGTGAAGACGGTAGATGTGCAGGACGACCCATTCGGAGGTTTCTTCGACCCGTTCGGCTTCTTCGGCAACCCGGGACAGGGCAACGGAGGTACACGCAAGCAGAAAGTACAGACTCCGAAGAGAGAGGCTACCGGTTCGGGCGTCATCATCAGCGCAGACGGTTACATCGTTACCAACAACCACGTGGTAGAAGGTGCTGACGAGCTGACCGTAACGCTGAACGACAACCGTGAATACTCTGCACGCATCATCGGAACCGACAAGAGTACCGACCTCGCCCTCATCAAGGTAGACGGCAAGAACCTGCCTACCCTGCCTATCGCCGACAGCGACAAGGTGAAGGTGGGTGAATGGGTCATCGCAGTGGGCAATCCATTCGGCCTGAACAATACGGTTACAGCCGGCATTATCTCTGCCAAGGCACGTTCGCTCGGTGCCAACGGTGTAGAGAGCTTCATCCAGACCGATGCTGCCATCAACGCAGGTAACTCGGGCGGTGCACTCGTCAACACCCAGGGCGAACTGGTAGGCATCAACGCCATGCTCTATTCACAGACCGGTTCTTACTCCGGCTACGGTTTCGCCATTCCTACCTCTATCATGAACAAGGTGGTAGACGACCTGAAGAAATACGGCAGCGTACAGCGCGTGATGCTGAGCATACAGGGAAGCGATGTGCTGAACTATATCAACGCCCAGAAGGAGAACGGCAAGGAAGTGAACCTGGGAACCAATGAGGGTGTTTACATTGCCAAGGTAGATGAAGACGGCAACGGTGCTGATGCAGGACTGAAGGAAGGTGACGTGATTACCAAGGTTGACGGCAAGAAGGTGACCAAGATGGCTGAGCTGCAGGAAATCCTGAACGGCAAGCGCCCTGGCGACAAGATGAGCATCACCTACCTGCGCAACAAGAAGGCAAGCACCAAGACCATCACGCTGAAGAATGCCCAGGGTAATACTTCGGTTATCAAGAGTGCCGACCTCGACGTGCTCGGCGGCAGTTTCCGCCCTATTACTGAGAGCCAGAAGAACCAGCTCAACATCAAGTATGGTGTAGAGGTGATGAAGGTGAACAACGGTGCCCTGAAGGATGGTGGCATTTCACGCGGTTTCATCATCCAGCGCATCAACGACAACAACATCACATCGCTCGATGACCTGCAGAAGGCTGTAAAGAGTGCTTCTACCAGCAAGGACCCAGTGCTCTACATCCAGGGTATATGGCCAACAGGCAAGAAGGCTTACTTCGCTGTTCCGCTGCAGAAAGACTAAGGGTAAGAGTTTTAAGAGAAACGTCTCATGATTGAGTAGTGAAAAGGCTTTTTTACTGCCAAAAAACTCAAGAAACAGACAAAAAACAATAAAATAGTAGGTATTTCTGAAAAATATCTACTATTTTTTTTGGTATTTAAACAAAAAAGTGTATTTTTGCAACTACTTAAAATTTGATGCCAGCATGAGACAATTAAAAATTACTCAGTCAATTACGAATCGCGCAAGCGCATCGTTGGAAAAATATCTTCAAGATATTGCTCATGAGGAGCTGCTCTCTACAGATGAAGAGGTGGAGCTCGCTCAGCGTATAAGAAAAGGTGACCGTAGGGCATTGGAGAGATTAACAAAAGCCAATCTCCGTTTCGTGGTGTCTGTTGCCAAACAGTACCAGAACCAGGGGCTCAGCTTGCCTGATCTTATCAACGAAGGAAATGTGGGGCTTATCAAAGCCGCACAGAAGTTTGATGAAACCCGAGGCTTTAAGTTCATCTCTTACGCCGTATGGTGGATTCGCCAGAGCATTCTGCAGGCCATAGCCGAGCAGAGCAGAATTGTGCGCCTTCCGCTCAACCAGGTGGGAAGCGTTAACAAGATTAACAGAGAGATGAGTAAGTTCGAACAGGAGTTTGAACGCAAACCGAGTTTAGACGAAATGGTTGACCGCGTAGACTTGCCGGAAGACAAGATAGAGGACGCCATGAAGGCTTCGTCAACAAGCCGCCACCTGAGCGTGGATGCTCCTTTTTCTGATGATGAAGAGGGCAGCATGCTCGACCTGCTGGCCAATTCGGATGATCCGACCGACAATGAACTGCTGACAGAGTCGCTGAGAGCAGAAATAGAAAGACTGCTCAAGACGCTGCCGGACAAAGACCAGAAAATCATTGCTGCCTTCTATGGCATAGGAACACCTGAACTGACGCTCGAAGAAATCGGAACCAAGTATCATCTCACCAGGGAAAGAGTACGCCAGATCAAGGAAAAAACGATCAGGCGACTCCGGAACAAAACGACAGATAAACTGCTGAAGTCCTATCTGGGATAAGGAAAGATCCTGCATGACTGATGGGGCAGACAGCACAAAACAAAATAAGACAGAAAAAGAAATGAAAATTACAAAAATTGCATTAGCATCTATTGCATTAGCATGTTTCAGCTCGCTCTCTGCATCAGCCAAGAACGAAGTTAAGACTGCATACATCTTTGGATTTGCCTCGTCGTTTAATGACTCTACAGTCTATTTCACAGACGTTCAGAAGGTTGATTCTGCCTATTTCACCCGCAAGAACAAGTTTCTGATAAGCCGCGAGAACTATTCATACCAGTTGCGCGACTATCTGGAGCAAAAAGGTGCCGGCAACCGCACGTGTATCGTGATGTTTGACTTCAACCAGAAGAAGGCTGAAAAGAAATGGAACAAGCTCTATGCAAGATACGTTCAGAAGCCAAAGGCTAAGAAGGCAAAGAACGGACAGCAGATGAACGATGCGCCTAGCCCTTATCAGGTGAAGACCATCAACCCTACAGATTTTCATTTTTCATCTGTTCAGCCTAACGATGAAGAGGTTGAAGAGGTAAAAGTGAAGAAGGCTAAAAAAGCCAAGAAAGAAAAGCGCAGAAAAGGCGCTAAAACTGAATAAGAGACCAAATGTACCTTACTCCGCAAAGTAAATAAGGATAAACATGAAAAAGAAGCCATTCCTCTATCGGCCGGGAATGGCTTCACTTTTTTTATATCATATCATTTTCTACTTCAAATTCTGCTTGAACCAGTTAGCTATCTGGCGAAGCAGATGGTTGCGGGTATTGCCACCCGAAATGCCGTGATTGCGGTTCGTGTACCACAGGGTCTTGAAGTCCTTGTCTGTCTGAACCAACGCCTCAGCATATTCGAAGGTATTCTGCGGATGCACATTGTCATCTGCCAATCCGTGACAGATAAGCAATGCACCATGCTGCTGCTTTACTCGCTCGATAGGGTTCACCTTGTAGCCCTCTTCGTTCTCCTTAGGAGTGCGCATGTAGCGCTCAGTATAAACCGAATCATAGAAGCGGTAGCAGGTAGGAGGAGCCACAGCCACACCTGCCTTGAACACAGGACGGCCCTCGCTCATACTCATCAGCGTATTGAAACCACCATAGCTCCAGCCCCAAATGCCGATATTATCCTTGTCTACATAAGGCAGAGAACCCATGTAGAGAGCTGTCTCAACCTGATCTTTCGACTCTAAATCGCCCAGACGGAGATAGGTAGACTTCTCAAACTCAGCTCCTCTACCGCCTGTTCCACGACCATCTACGCAGGCAATGATGAATCCTTCCTGTGCAAGATAATAATCGAAAGCACCGCCATTGCCCATACTGCCCGTGCTCCATGAATCGAGCACCTGCTGGTTGCCCGGACCTGAATACTGGAAGAGGATGACAGGATACTTCTTGCTGGCGTCGAAATCTACAGGCTTCACCATCCAGCCGTCCAGTTTCACACCTTCGGAAGTGGTGAAAGAGAAAGTCTCGCGCTTACCCCAATTATACTTCCGGGTCTTTTCGAGCAGCTGCTTGTTGTCTTCCAATGTCTTGATAAGCTTGCCCTTGTTGCTGCGTACGGTGAAGACATAAGGATGGCTGTAGCTGCTCCAGGTATTGACGAAATAGCGGTAATCGCCCGAGAAGTTAGCCGAGTTGGAACCAGCCGCATCGGTAAGGCGCTCCACCTTTCCGTTCTTATGAGCCACGTAAACCTGGCGGTCGTGCGCATTGAGCTTGGCAGCCTGGAAATAAACATCGCCCGTCTTCTCATCCATTCCGTAGATAGAGGTAACATCATAGTTGCCCTTCTCTACCTGGCGCAGGAGCTTGCCGTTCATATCATAGAGATAGAGATGCATGAAGCCGTCGCGGTCACTAGGCAGCAGGATGTTCTTCTTGCCCACGATACTGTTTTCAATCACCTCTTCCTTTACAAACTTAGGCACACTCTCCTTGATGAGCATCCTGCTCTTGCCGGTGAAAGGATTGACTGCATAGAGGCGCATGTCGTCCTGATGGCGGTTCATCGTATAGACAATCAGACTGTTGGCGTCTGGCGATGTCTTGATGCGTGGATAATAGCCGTCGGAATCTACAGGCACATCGAGCGCCACGGTCTTGCCGTTCTTCATATCATAGCTCCAGAGGCTCACCTTAGAGTTGTCCTGTCCTGCCTTAGGATATTTATAGGAATACTCTCCCGGATAGTCGTGATACTCGCTATGGGTAGGATGAGAACCTTCGAACATCTGCAGAGAATAAGTCTTTACGTGCGATTCGTCGAAGCGTATCCATCCGATGGCAGTTCCATCCGCATTCCATGCAAAGGCGCGGTTGAAGCTGAACTCCTCTTCGTAAACCCAATCAGGAATACCATTGATTACCTCGTTGAACTTACCGTCGCGGGTAATCTGGGTTTCCTTATCTCCATCGGTAACAAAGAGATTGTTATCCTTTACAAAGGCGATGTGGCGTGAATCAGGCGACCAGGTAGCCACCTGCTGGTTAACGCCCTGGGAAAGTTTCTTCAAACTCTTCTTGGCAATATCATATATGAAATACTCTGCCTTGAACGAGCGGCGGTAGATAGCCTCGCGATGGGTCATGATAAGCAATTTCTTACCATCAGGACTGATTACATAACCCTCTATCTGTTCGAAGGGAGCCTTGACGGCGTTCACATCGAAGAGGATGCTCATCTGCTTGCCCGTCTTGAACGAATAACTGATAACCTGCTTGCCATCATTGCTGATAGAAGCGTACAAATCGGTGCCATCAATAGGGTTAATACCGGTAACATAAGAGGCAGCAAACTCGCCGGAGGTAATGGCCTTCAGGTCGAGTTTATCTGCAGCTTGCATTGCTGAAACCATCATGACAGTTGCAATAAAAACTGGGAATCTTTTCATGTGTTAATCTTTATGTAATGCCTCAATAGGCGAATAATCTTCGTCCTTGAGCAGTTCTTTTACTGTTACTTTAGGGTTGCGCTTTACATAAGCGTTGATTGTATTTACATACTTGGTCTTGAAAATCTCCTTGCCCATCGCCTTGTTTACAGCCCACATAATCTTGCCCATGTGCAGATCGCGGTCGAGCTGCGGACGGGTGTCGAACTGATCCATCGGATAGATGCTCAGCAGATAGAAGGTAAGGCAATCAGGCACAATATACTGGCGCGACATGGTGCTGCGCTGCTGCGGTGTATAGAACTTCTTGTAGAGCGGATAGTTTTCGCCCATGTATTTATCGAGCGAAATTCCTACTGAGTGCTCTCCTACTACGATGCTCTGGTCGAGAGCGCCAATCTGAGCATAGAAACAAGGCTGCTGGAGCTCCGGAATCCAACTGTTCAGTCGCGAGAAGGCAGATTTCAGCTGCTCGTTGATGTCATCCATATTGGCAAATTCTGCCTCAGCATCGGCAATAAGTGCCTGCAGGGTAGAATCCTGATAGAACATGAGGAAACGGTTGCTGATATTGGCGTCGGTAATGGTGCCAAGCTGGAGCATTTTCTCTATCAGCGTACGGGTTTCTATCGGGTAATCGGTGTTCATCTGCTGCAGGGCTGAGAAATCACCGGTAGTAAGATATCTGCTTTCCAATCGGTCGTAACGCTGTACCGACAGGGGCACAGCCTCTCCTTCCTCGTTCGGCTTGAACTTAAACTCGCAGGCCGAACTGAGAAGCACAATTGCTAATATGACTATATAATTAAAAAACCTTTTCACGATAATTTACAAATCTTCGAGTTACGACTGCAAAAATACTAAAAATTATTTAAATTACCAAGCTTTTTTGCTAAAAAATTCATACGCATTCGCAAAAAAAATGGGATTTTCTCTTAAATTTGTTTGCAAAATAGCCAGCAATGAGCAATACGTAAAGCTTTTTTGCTCATTGCTGGCTATTTGCGCAGTTTTTCTGCTTATCGGATGATAAAAGATACTGCTTATCGGATGATGACAGAAACTGAAACCTGAACCGGCTCTTCTATCTGCTTCTTCCAGGCTTTCAACCACTCATACCACTCCTTCTCGCCCTTGAAACCATAGGTTTCGTTGGCACTGGTATAAGCAAGCTTATAACTGAGCTGGCTGCCTGCAGGTTTCACCACCTGAGTATAGCAATCCTTATTGGCTGGCTGCTGACTTACCAGGGCTGACTGTGGCACATAAATGCCCAAGCCTACGGTCTCCAGCTTGTGCTTTCCATCGTCCTTGCCTGTTGGCCAGTCGCTGCCGTAACAGCCTCGCAATCCCTTGCCATCAGAAAATTCGCTGGAACCCTTTACGTTGATGAGTCCTGTAGCAAACTGATAATCAGAAACATCCTTGTTGAAGAATACATCTACGTCGAAATCGCGATGACCGGCATAGATGGTGTAACGGATGGTGGCATTGACAGGCTGCAAGCCCGGAGCCGGAACCCAACCCTTATCCACGACTTCGACGATGGCACGGAGCGGACCTTCTGAAATGACGCGCTGCTCCTGGTATTTCACGTTGTTGAACAGCACCTGGTCTTTACCGTCCCAGCCACGGAGCGCACCCAGTCCGTAGGTATTGCCTACCCAGAGGCAATCATCGCCCGAACCAGCCTGAATCTGCTCTTCTGAAGGATAGAACTGCGTATCCTGAACCACCAGTCCCTTGTTGATTTTGCCATAAAGATCGATGGTCTGACGATGGTCGAAATAAACACGCATGGCAATCAGTTCACTTTCGAAGCAGATGCCATGAGAATGGACGTAGTGATAAGGATCCTTGGTTTTCTTATCAAACGAGATGCTGCGCAGATAAATATCCTGCCTGTTCTTAGCCAGCTTCCTGTTTCTGCTTGGCAAGCAGAGTTCGGCAAAGGTACGAGCCGGATACTGTGCCTGCTCACCCTCACGATAGAGGTACACCTGATAGGTCTTGGTTTCTTTCTTGCCCAAATCGGCAAGGAAACAGAGTTCATCGTTGGTACAATCGCGGTTGGTGTCGTCGAGCTGTGAAGGAATCTCCTTGCCGTCAACGGTTACTACAGCGCGCTGAATGTCGCCGATAGCGCCCAACTTGCTGAGATCTACCACCACCGGAGCATCGGTTCTTGCCACCTTGGAAGGATTGGAAACCGACACCTGGAAATTAGCCTGCGCCTGGGCTGCCAGAACCATCAGCGAAACCAGCGCCATCATCATTTGTTTTTTCTTCATAGATTTTTATTTTTAAGTTTGTTTTATTATTGTCTACAACTGCGAGAAGAGTTTCTTGCCCTTGGCGTAATATTGCCAGATGATAGAGAGATTGTAAACCTGCGGAATCTCCTCCTTCACCCTACCCGCCTGTATCTTTCTGCGATCTTCGTCAAACTCATGTTTCCATGCCTTGAAAGCCCTGCGCGCCTTGAAGATGGCCTTGAAGTCACCCCAGTTGCGATTCAGAACCAATGTCTCGAAAGCAGCAAGGTAATCCAAGAATCTTCGCATACGCATTACATAAGACAACTCTGTATCACTCAGGTTCTTATAAAGCATGGTTAAATTATTTCTAAAATTCAGATAAGTCTTCATCGGATTGCTTTTCGGCAGGGTTCCACCACCCACATGATAAACCTCACTCTCAGGAATGCAATAGATTTTTCTGCCCATCAGACGCAAGCGCCAGCAAAGATCTATCTCTTCATTATGGGCAAAGAAACGGCCGTCTAAACCGCCGGCAGTCCAATAATCCTTTGAGCGGATCATCATACAGGCACCCGTAGCCCACAAGATTTCCTGCTGGTAATCATACTGCCCGTTATCGCGCTCTACCGTATCAAAGATGCGGCCGCGACAGAACGGATAGCCGTATTTGTCGAGGAATCCGCCGCAAGCACCAGCATACTCAAAACTGTCCTTATCGTATTCCGCAAGCAGCTTAGGCTGGCAGGCAGCCACCTGCTGATGCGAATCCATAAACTCGATGAGCGGTGTAAGCCAATGATGCGAAACCTCCACATCGCTATTCAGGAGCACATAATACGTTGCATCAATCTGCTTCAAGGCACGGTTATAGCCTTCAGCAAAGCCGAAATTCTGCTCCAGCACGATGGTCTTCACCTGAGGAAACTGAGTCTCCAGAAGGTGCATCGAACCATCAGAAGAAGAATTGTCTGCCACCCATATTTCAGCATCCTGACGGGAATATTCGATGACATTCGGAAGATACTTTGCCAGCATCTTCTGTCCATTCCAGTTTAATATAACGATTGCTACTTTTGCCATATTTATTGTAAACTCTTTAATCTGTTATTCAGGAGATTGGTAAACTCATAGTTCTTGAGTCCCCATTTGGGAGCAATCAGCAGTTCTTTGGGCGACTGACTGACGAAGCGCTCCAGCACCAAATCCTTTCTGAGCAGACGGATGTATTTCACGATGACATCAATATATTCCTCTACCGTGTAAACATGGAAGGGATGCTCAGCATATTCCTGTGCCAGCCGGGTGCCCCTGATAATCTGCATCTGATGAATCTTGAGAATATCAAGCGGCAAGGAAGAGATGAGAGGAGCCTGGCGCAGACTTTCTTCCGCATCTTCTCCCGGCAAACCGATGATGATGTGGCCGCCCGTAAGGATTCCCCTGGCATGAGTACGCTCTACGGCACTACGGCAACAGGCAAAATCATGTCCACGGTTGATGCGTTTCAAGGTTTCATCATTGGCACTCTCAATTCCATATTCCACCAGCACGAAGGTTCGGCGGTTCAGTTCTTCCAGATAATCGAGCAATTCATCGCTCACACAATCCGGACGGGTTCCGATAACGATTCCTACCACATCTGCCACCTCAAGAGCCTCTTCATACATCTGCCTCAGTTGCTCCACCCTGGCGTATGTATTGGTATAAGCCTGGAAATAAGCCAGATATTTCATATCAGGATACTTCCTGCTGAAGAAAGCCTTTCCCTCCTCCAGCTGTTCAGTAATCGACTTTTTCCGGTCGCAATAGCTCGGATTGAAGGTGCGGTTGTCGCAATACGTACATCCGCCACTCGAAATCCTTCCATCTCTGTTAGGACAGGAGAATCCCGCGTCTATCGAAATCTTCTGAACACGGAAATCAGGAAACTGCTTCCGGATCCATGTTCCAAAATCGTTGTAATACATTGGACTTTGAACTTTACGATTAACCCTTTTTACTTAGCCCTATTAACTATAAACTATCAATTATAAACTATCAACAAGCCCTATTTACTATAAACTATCAACTAAAGAAGCTCTCCCTTCAGCGCCGTCTTATCGTGATTAAAATCACCCAGGCGAACCTTGATAAGTTGGTTGTCGTATTCTTCCTTGGCGAGAGCCGGCGAAAGTTCTACGCGGATATAGTTCTTGGTGAATCCATGCATTGCCTTGCCTCTTGGCGCCTTTTCGAAGAGAACCTCAGCCTCAGTACCGATGTATTGGGCATAGAATTCCTGCGTCTTCTGATCACTCAACTCCAACAGTCGCTTGGAGCGCTTCTTCTTCTCCTTCTCGTCAACCACATACGGAATCTTCAAGGCAGCCGTGCCCGGACGCTCAGAATAAGGGAAGACGTGAAGCTGGGTAACAGGCAGACTCTTCAGGAACTCATAGCATTCTTCAAAACACTCCGGAGTTTCGCCGCGACAGCCCACCATCACATCGACACCGATAAACGCATCAGGCATTTTCTCCTTGATAAGGTTCACCTTGTGGGCGAAGAGCGCCTTGTCGTAACGACGGTGCATCAGCTTGAGCACCTCATCGCTTCCGCTCTGCAGAGGAATATGGAAATGAGGCATAAAAGCACGGCTCTGGGCACAATACTCTATGAGATCATCATCACAGAGATCAGGCTCCAGACTCGAGATGCGGTAACGCTTGATTCCTTCTACCTGATCCATCGCCTTGACAAGGTCGATGAATCGCTCGTGGGTAGTCTGACCGAAATCACCGATATTCACACCGGTAATGACGATTTCCTTACCGCCTTCAGCAGCCGCCTGCTCACATTGAGCCACAAGCGACTGGATGCTTGGGTTGCGCGAATTGCCTCGGGCAAATGGAATGGTACAATAGGTGCAATAATAATTGCAGCCGTCCTGTACCTTCAGAAAATAACGGGTACGGTTGCCACGCGAGCAAGAAGGCTGGAAGGTCTTGATTTCCTTCGTCTTCACGCTATAATGCTGATGAAGAGCCGCAGCATCGACGTTCTGAGAACTTTCCGTATCGACGTTCTGAGGAGTTACCGCATCGCCGTTCTGAGGGGCCTGAGCAGTCAATCCGTTTTCCTGAGCAAATTTCTGCGCCCATGCATCGCTGAGATATTGAATCAAGTGCGCCTTCTCGTTAGCACCCAACACGAGGTCTACACCCTCTATCTTGCTGACATTCTCAGATTCGAGCTGCGCATAACAGCCCGTCACGATAACGAATGCACCCGGATTGTTTCTCACCATCCGGTGGATAGCCTGACGGCATTTATGATCGGCAACTTCTGTTACCGAGCAGGTGTTAATCAGACAAATATCAGCTTTCTCCCCCTTTTTAGCAGTAATGACGCCCATGTCTTCGAGCATTTTGCCAAAAGTGGAAGTTTCAGAGAAGTTGAGTTTGCAGCCTAGCGTATAGTAAGCTGCCTTTTTACCTTGGAAGGCACTTGAATCTATCATAAATTATCTTTTCTAAAATTCTAAAAGGTAACCTAAAAAAAAATGAAACATAGTCTCTATAAAACGAAAAAGCCGCTAGACCGAAGTCCAGCGGTTGTTTCTCTCATTTTTTCGTTCGCAAGTAATTTCAAATTACTTAGCAGAATCAGCAGCAGCTGTATCAGCAGCAGCAGTGTCAGCAACAGTTGTATCTACCTGAGCTGTGTCAGAATCAGCAGAAGCTGTGTTCTGAGCTGTTTTGTTACCACATGATGCGAAAGAGATAGCTGCGATAGCTACGAACATAAAAACTAATTTCTTCATTTTCTTTGCTTTTTTAAAATCTGTAAAACAATCATTTGTTCTTTTGAACGATGCAAAGGTAAGCATTTTTTTGATACGTTGTTCTTTTTTTTGCGATTTTTTTTTAGGTGATTTTGTAACAAAATTACAAATCGCTAAAAATCAACCACTTACAAAATGCTAACAAAGGTTAAAGTTTTTAATGTGCTCGGAAACAGCCTAATTTTAACACTTTTCGGTGTTTTTAGCGTAACAAGGGTGCGCGCCAACACCTCTTCAGAGCAGCACTATATACATATAATAAGGTACGCGCGAGAGGGAAAGAACAGAAACTTTTTCTGCATGAGAAAGAAGATTTTCTGCATGAGAGAGAAGATTTTCCCAAGAAATCGTCCCCAAAAACTTTGATTGCCGAGAATTTTTCGTAACTTTGCACTCAAAACAAAGAAACAAACAGACAGAAAATGATACAGCTAAAAGAAAATCAGGGCATTCCCCGCAGCATTCTCCTGATGATGGCTATCGTCGCAGGACTCACCGTAGCCAACTGCTACTACAATCAGCCGCTTCTCGAACTCATCCGCCACGACCTGGATATTACCGAGCAGAAAGCTAACCTCATCACCGTCATTACCCAGATAGGTTATGCGCTGGGCTTATTCTTCCTCATCCCCTTGGGCGACATGCTTTCGCGCAAGAAACTCATCCTTGTCAATATGACCATTGCTGCATTGATGGCTATCGTGATGGCTGCAGCGCAAAACGTATGGATGCTCTGGGGAGCTTCACTGCTGATTGGCGCCTGTTCCGTGATTCCGCAGTTCTTCATTCCGATAGCCGGACAGTTCTCAGAACCCAAGAACAAGAGCAGGAATATGGGCATTGTACTCTCCGGACTGCTGACGGGCATTCTTGCCTCACGAGTAATCAGCGGTTACATCGGCGAATGGCTGGGATGGCGGGAGATGTTTATCATAGCTGCTTTCGTGATGGTATTTTGCATGGGAATCATGCTGCTCATGATGCCTGAAATGAAGCGCAACTATGTAGGAACCTACAGAGGGCTGATGACCACGATAGCAGAAATTTTCTTTTTCCATTCTTCTATCCGCATCTATTCCACCCGTGCAGCCTTCGGGTTCGGCAGTATGATGGCAATATGGTCTTGTCTGGCGTTCCATCTGGCGCAGCCACCTTTCAGCGCAGGAAGTGATATGGTAGGAATGCTCGGACTTTGCGGAATCATGGGAGCCGTTGCTGCCAGTGGTGTGGGAAAACTGGTTCCTAGGTTTGGCATTCGAAAATTCAATCTGTTCGGAGCAGGAATGCAGATCATCGCATGGGCAATAGCCTTGGTTTTCGGCGACACTTACGCCGGACTCATCGCAGCCATCATCCTGGTTGACATCGGTCTGCAATGTCAGCAGCTCAGCAATCAGAGTGGTTGTCTGCAGGAGATTCCGCAGGCAGCCAACCGCGCCAACACCATCTTCATGACCAGCTATTTCATCGGTGGTTCGCTAGGCACTTTCTGTGCCGGTTACATCTGGACGCAAGCCGACTGGCTCGGTGTCTGCATCGTAGGAATCGCCTTCGCCATGATTTCCCTGCTTATCACGCTAAACTGCAAGAAATAAACATATAAAAAAGAAAAGAGATTATATTCCCGACTTACAGGAACATAATCTCTTTTCTTATTTGATAGAGACTGAAGCCGGCATTTCTGCCGAAATGCTTCAACTACATCTTTTCATCTCCGTACATTTCCGTCCACCAGGAAGCATCGTCCTGCAACCACTTGGCAAACCAGGCAAAGATGGTGTTCTGCCATTTCAGTCGCTTCTCGTAGTCGATGATGTGATGATCCTGACCATCTACCAGAACCATCGCCGTAGGACGACCAAGGAGTTTCAGCGCTGTATAGAGCTGGATGCTCTCGCCCACAGGCACATTATTATCTGCCGTGCCATGAACAAACAGCAGCGGAGTATGAATCTTGTCGGCATTATAGAGTGGACTCTGATCTACAAAGAGATGCTTGTTGGTCCAAGGATATTCGTTCGCCATAGAAACTTCGCTGTAGCTGTAGCCCCAATAGCCCTCACCCCAATAGCTGGTGTGGTCGCTGATGCCTGCATGCGAGATGGCGGCTGCAAAGAGGTCGGTCTTGGTCTGAAGATACTGAGTCATGAATCCGCCGTAGCTTGCGCCGATGCAGCCAATCTTCTTGCGGTTTACGAAAGCATGCTCATCGCAGAAAGCCTGGGTGCTGGAGATGATGTCTTCAGCCACTCCCTCGCCTGCCGTATCTACATGGCGGGCAGAGAATTTCTGACCGAATCCGGTGGCTCCACTAGGATTCACAACCAGCACTACATAGCCCATCGCTGCATAAACATGATGAGGATAACGGCTCTGGAACATGCGGCTCGTAGGACTGCATCCGCCATAATAGTTCACTATCATCGGATACTTCTTGGCAGCATCAAAATGAGGTGGCAGATAGTAACGGCAGCAAAGGGTGTCGCCTCTTGAATTGACAAAATTCCAAGCCTTGCATTCGCCCAATTCAACATCCTTCAGTTCGCGCGCACTCAAATCGTCAACCAATTGCGATTTCAGCGCCTTCGTATTCATCTTATAGAGTCGGTCGGCATTGGATGCACTCTGACCGGAGAAAGCCATTTCTGCTGCAGAAGATGCAAGCGAGAAACTCTTGATGTACTCTTCAGGAGTCTTGAGAAGCGTAAACTTGCCCGATTTCGGATTGAGCTGGAAGAGGTGCACGCAGTCTTTATCTTCAGCTGTAAAATAGATGTTTCCATCTACCTTGCTCCATTCCGTGCTCTGCACATTCGGATTGAAATCCTTGGTCAGCGGACGAACCTTCTTGTCCGACAAGGTCATCAGATAGAGCTGGGTGTCGATCATGCTAGGCGTCTGTCCTTCTTCCACATTTTTTCCAATGCCATTGAAAGCTTCCGGCGAAGCACTGACGAGAATGCTCTTGCCATCTGGCGAGAACTGGGCGCTGTTCAGAAATTCGCCCTTTTCTATCAAAGTCTCTACACTCATATCATTGAGATTGAGACGATAGTAGGAATTTAGAGTAGTAGGACGCTTGGTAAGGCGCTCCTCGCTCTTACCGATGAGCAGATAGCGGGAATCTGCAGAAATATCGTTGAAATAGACGTTGTGATAGCCGAAAGTGAGCGGCTGGAGAACACCCGACGCCAAATCAAACTTGGCAAGATAGCTACGGCTTCGCCATCCTGGTTGACGGTCATCAGGCTCCTTCACATCATACACCTGCGCATCTTTCTTTCTGCCCTCGGTATAAAGAGTGTAGATAAGCGTCTTCTCATCGGGAGTAAACTGGAACCATCCGTCTGGAATATTGGCAGCCAATACTTCGCGCTCCATCGTCAGCGGATTGATGGTGATGAGCTGCAATGTGCCATCCTGCTTTTCTTCTCCGGCAATACTGCTGTCGCTCGCCTTCTGGGTGAAATACAGTTTATTGCTTGAAGGCATCCATTTCACGCTCTCCTCAAATGTAGCCATCACTCTGTTAGTCTGAGAGTTGCGCAATTCACTAATGCTATGGTTATTACCTTTTCTATCTACCCAGGTTTTCCGAACTACGATAAACTTTCCGTTTGGTGAGATAGAAACACTCGGATAGTTGGGCGCACAAATCACATCATAGATATTATAGGCGCGCTTGGCTGCCGCATCGCCTACAGAAAGCGGAGCGCCGTTGGCTGCGGTTACGGTCAACTTGATAGATTTCTTATCAGAAGATGCATTCTTCCGGGTAAGATATTTGATGACAACCGTATGCTGCGAAGGAGTCAGGATGGTTTCAGCCTTATCGCCGTTCACCGCTACCTGTTCGCCGTCAACGAACAGACGGTATTGTTCCAATCCTTCTACCGCGATGGTTGCTTTGGTGCGCTGGGTGTTAGAAACGCAGAAAGAAGCCAGATGGAGCGCATCCTGCTTGTCGGCAAGGAGTTGGGCTGCAGTCACCTCCTTGCCCTTATTTAATAAGGTGAAAGACAGCGGCGAATCGAGCAGCTGCTTAAGGTCGAACGCTTCGCCCTTGATGTTCACACTGTCAGCCATCCAAGGCTGTGCTACGGCATAAGGGCCCGCATATTTCAGCGTTTTCACCTCTATGGTTTCGGCACTGGCAGAGATTGAAGCCATCAGGGCAGCAGCCACCAGTCCGCTTTTTGTTGTTTTCAGAATCAGTTTATTCATAAATATCCTTATTTAGATTTTGGTGCGAAATTACAAATAAAATTCGAGATAAACGAATGTTTGTGTTACAAATTGCTCTTTCTACTGCATTTTTACCATACAAATGTTATCTTTAAGTTAATCGGATGAGCCAGTAGGTTATTGTTGGGTTAACCCCCTCTCCCATTCATTGCTGTTTCTGCAGCAGCTTGCCGACTTCTGCTATGAGCACCATCTGCTCGTTATCAGCGATG